>PVBE011294502.1_pt1 | contig 59278 bp, 55 predicted proteins | sample 1631181 | NCBI WGS metagenome assembly PVBE01 (sample SAMN08397723, study PRJNA350692) | Marine metagenome, whole genome shotgun sequencing project. | isolation source: water | place: Pacific Ocean | collected 2012-04
ACCCCACTGGGTCCGAGCAGACAGGTCCAGCGGCCGCCGGCCAAGGCCAAGTCGAGGCCGTCGAAAAGCAACTTGTCGCCGAAGGAGAAGCGGGCGGCGCGGACGAAAACGGAAAACGGAGACGCTGGGCGGTCTTGGGGCATGACCTCACTCGTCCCTACGCCGGTACGAACCGGGTCAGGTTCAAGGGGTCGTCTCGTTCACCGAGATCTCCCAGCCGACTGTTCGGCACCCCCCAGTGATATGCTGCCCAAGTATATGGCCTGGGTTGGCCCATTTGGCAAAAAACTCTAATAATGCCAGCGAGCGTTTGAAAAAACCTCATCCTGAGCAGGCCACAGGCCGTGTCGAAGGGTGAGGTCGTTCCGTATCCTCGTCCCTCGACCGGCTCAGAATGAGGACACTTGGAGTCGCATCATTCGCTCGATGGTATAAATCGACATTCCCCAGATGATATCCAAATTCGTACAAATTGTACCACTGTCCCACCGCCACCGGAACTGTATCCCTTTTGCAGCCATCCGATTGCATGATTTTGGATCGGCCCGCACTTGGAAGACCATTCGGTCAATTTTGCCACCATCCAGACACACCTCTCGTGTCGCTTTCTTCTCGCCGTCGTTTCACCCTGCTTTCACGGCTTCTCTCAGCCGTGGCAAGCTGGCTTCGGCCGTGTCGCGGATGTCTTCCACCGTTCCTTCGGGCCAATGATTGCGAATAGCACTTTGGAAGCTGGGTCGCTCTTGAATGCGCCGGAACCAGTCGCAAACGTTGGGACGCACTGCTTCCCAAGCCTCCGAAAACCCAAGCATGGCGAGCCGGTTGACATACGGCGTCAGAGCGATGTCAGCGAGACTGTAACCCTGGCCGGCAAGCCACGGGCTATCGGCCAAGGTCTCCTCCATGCGCGCGAGGGTCTCGTCGTACGTGCGCATGGCGTTGTCGGCATCGGGGCCGTCGAAGCCATCGAAGACGTAACGCCGCCGGGCCTCGCGCGCCGCCCGGTCGGGGATGCGGTCGATGAGCGCGTCGATCTGGTCGCGGGGCCGGCGCAGATAGCGATGGCGGTGAAGGGCGAGGAAGGTGACGGCGACGCAGGCCTCGTGGAGGTTTTCGTCGACGTCCTTGGTCCACAGGCGCATGCGGGCGCGGCCGGTGGGGTCGGCGGGCTTCAGCGGCGGCTCGGGAAAGACCTCGTCGAGGTATTCGCAGATCACCGTCGATTCGACGATTGTCTCGCCGTCGTGAACCAGAGTGGGAACGACGGACTTGGGATTGATCTTGGCGTACGCCGGATCGAACTGCCCGCCGTGGTGCAGATCCACAAAATGATCCGTCCAATCGAGGCCTTTCTCAGCAAGGACGAGGCGGACCTTGATGGCGCACACCGAGGCCCAGTGGTCGTAAAGCTCGAGCACGGTAGACTTCCTTCCGCTCTTTGCTGCTCTCAAAGGTTAGCCAACATCGGGTAGCAAACACCAGGGAGCTTTTCCGCGGGATCCGTCTGGTGCGCTGGCAGTCAATCGCCTGAGCACTCACAGGCAAGACAACCGCCCAGGGTCGCATTATCATGGAAGTCCCTGAAATTCCGAGCTCCGCCGAGACGGGGCCGAAAAGGGGAGGTGATACCATGACCGAACCGGGCACGCCCAGCGTCGGCATCCTGTTCAAGTCCTACGAGCCCCTCGCCGACATCGCGGCCTACGCGCGAACGACCGAGGAGGTGGGTCTCGACGGCGGCTTCTGGATCGCCGAGGCCTACCACTGGTTCCGCAAGTACGGCCACGAGAGCCGCGGCGCCATCGCCACCATGGCGGTCGCCATCAGCGCCACCCAACGCATTCCCGTCGGCCTCGGCATCGTCTCACCCTACATGCGCCATCCCACCGTGCAGGCCGCCGAGGCGGCGGCCCTCGACGAGCTTTCCGGGGGCCGCTTCATCATGGGCATGGGCACCGGCAAGGTCGGCGTCGTCTATCTGGAGACCGATCTCGAGAAGGCGACGCCGGTCAAGGTACACCGCGAATCGCTGGAGATATTCCGCCGCGTCGTCTCGGGCGAGGCCTTCGCCTTCGAGGGCGACATATTCCAGGCGACGGCGCCCGCCGTCGATCGCTCGGGGCGTGGGCTGCGCACCTCCATTCCCGTCTACCTCGGCGCCACCGGGCCTTACATGCAGCGCCTTTCCGGGGAGATCGCCGATGGCTTGCTGCTGCCCGGCATCACCTCGCCGGGCTTCGTCAGGTATGCCCGGGAGAACCTGGAAAAGGGCTTCCAGCGGGGCGGGAGGGACGGCGCCGGCTATCCGCTCGGCGCCGTCATCCTGGCCTCGGTCGGCCGCGACGGCGACAAGGCCCGCGACACCACGCGCAGCTACACCGGGACCTACGTGATCAACAAGATCCGCAACATCCAGAACGACGTCATCCTGAGCGCGTCGGGCATCGCGGAAGAGGAATTCGCGCCCTTCAAGAAGGCCCTGGCAGAGGGCCGCGAGGACGACGTGACCGATCTCGTCAGCGACGACATGATGCGCCGCTTCACGGTGGTCTCGGGAACGCCCGAGGAATGCGTGCCCATCCTCCAGGAATTGGTCGACGCCGGGCTTAACCTGCCCATCATGGAGGTGGTGGGGGCGGACACCGAGGCCTGCCTGGAGAGCATCCGCCTGCTCGGCACCGAGGTCGTGCCCCACCTCAAGGGGAGTGCGGGGGGTTGAGGATCGCCATCGTCGGGGCCGGCGCCATGGGCTCTCTGTTCGGCGGCTATCTCGCCGGGGCCGGCGCCGACGTCACCCTCGTCGACGTCAACAAGGCGCACATCGACGCCATCAACGCCGAGGGCCTGAGCTTGGATACCGGCGACGGGCCGCGGCGCATCGAGGTGAAGGCGACGACGGAACCGGCTTCGGCGGGAATCGTCGACCTGATCGTCGTCTTCTGCAAGTACCGCCAGACCTCCGAGGCCATGAACGCCGCCCGCCCGATGATGTCGCCGGAAACCTACGTGTGGACCCTGCAGAACGGCATCGGCAACGTCGACCTGATCCGCGAGACGGTGGCCGAGGACCGCGTCGTCAAGGGCTTGACCACGGCGACCGGCATCTTCGATGGTCCCGGCGCCGTCTCCACCAACTTCAAGGGCGAGACCGAGACCTTCATGTGGCCCCTCGACGGCGGCGCGCATGCGCTGCTCGACGACGTGGCGGCGGCCTTCACCGACGCCGGGCTGCCCACCTACCGGGCGCCCGACATCGACTACCGCATCTGGCGCAAGCTGGTGATCAACGCCGGGCTCACAGTGCTTTCCGCAGCCGTCAATGTGGGCATCGGCGCGGTCGGAGAATCGGAGCCCGGGAAGCAGCTTCTCGGCGCCGTCGTCGAGGAGGTGGTGGCCGTGGCGCAGGCGGCCGGCGTGCCGCTGCAACTGGAAGACGCGCGGGCTTACCAGGAGGAACTGCGCCACAAGGCCTTCGACCATATCGGCTCGACCACCATCGACTTGCAGGGCGGGCGCCTCACCGAGATCGACGCCATGTGCGGTGCGGTGGTCCGCGAGGGGGCGCGGCTCGGCGTGCCGACGCCGACCAATCTCGTCATCACGCGGCTGGTGAAGCTCATCGAGGCGACCCGCGGAGAGCGACTGACGCCGGCTATTTAGGAGGTAATAGATGAAATTAGCGACATTCAAGACCCAGGACGGCGGCGCCCCCACCATCGGCGGGCTGGTCGGCGACCGCCTGATCGACCTCGCCGAGGCGAGCAACGGCGCGCTGCCGCCGGCGATGATCGAGTTCCTCGAACAAGGCGACGCCGCAACGCAACTGGCGCGCCGCCTGCTGGACGAGGCGGACGCAGCCGGCGCCGCCGGTTACGCGCCCGGTGACGTCGAGCTGATGTCGCCGGTGCCCAGGCCCGGCAAGATTATCCATACGTCGTGCAACTTCGACGCCCACCTCGAGGAGCTGACCACCTGGCAGGCGCCGGAATGGTCGATGCACAACTGGGCGGACTTTCACTTCGAGCACCCGACTGGATTCCTGCAGGCGCCGTCCTCGGTGGTCGGCAGCGGCGCCCAGGTGGTGCGGCCCCATTTCACCCAGCAGCTCGACTACGAGGTCGAGATGGCGATCATCATCGGCCGGCGCGCCTTTGGCGTCGGCATCGAGGACGCCCTCGACTTTGTTGCCGGCTTCACTGTCTTCAACGACCTCTCGGCGCGCGACATCCAGGCGCGCGAGCACGCCAACAAGGTGATCTTTCTCGGCAAGAGCTTCAACGGCTCGTGCCCGCTGGGGCCGTGGCTGGTGACACCGGACGAAATCGACGACCCCCACGCCCTCGACATGAAGCTCGTGGTCAACGGCGAGGTGCGCCAGCATTCGAATACCGCCCACATGCACTACAAGACCGCCGAGCTAGTCTCCTGGTGGTCGAACACCACCCTCGAGCCCGGCGACGTGATCACCAGCGGCAGCCCGCCCGGAGTCGCGGCGGGCATGGAAAACCCGGCCTGGCTGCAACCCGGGGATTTGGTGGAGGCCGTCGTCGAAAGCCTCGGCACGCTGAGCGTCCATATCATTGAGCCGAATTAGGAATGCCCGCGATGACCGCGAAACCGGATCCCAAATTGGTTGCCAAGGCGGTGGCGGCGGTCGACCGGGAACGTCTGGTCCAGCGCGTCGTCGACTTCACCGACATCCCTAGCCCGACGGGAAGCGAGGCCGACATGGGGCGCGCCTACCACGAAGTGCTGGGCGGCGCCGGTCTGCGTGCCACCCTGCAGTCGATCGGCGACGAGCGGTACAACGCGCTCGGCGTTCTCGAAGGCGCCGGCGGCGGACGCTCGCTCATGTTCAACGGCCATCTCGATACCTCCTTCGGCAACGAGTTCGAGGATCGCGGCATGGGGTTCCAAACCCGTGGCACCGTCGTCGACGACGAGTGGATCTACGGCATGGGGGCGTTCAACATGAAGAGCGCGCTGGCCGCCTACGTCACCGCCATCGAGGCGATTCAGGCGGTCGGCCTGCGCCTCGGCGGCGACGTCCTGATCGCCGGCGTCGCGGGTGAGATCGAGAAGGCCCCGGTCGGCGAGTTCGAGGGCAGCAAGTATCAGGGCTACGGCGTCGGCACCAAACATCTCGTCACCCATGGCGGCGTCGCCGACGGCTGCATCCTCGGCGAGCCCACCAACATGAAGGTGGTCCCGGCTCATTGCGGCAGCAGCTGGATAAAGATCGAGATCCCCGGCAAGCTCGTCCACACCGCGTGGGCCAAGCACGAGGACAACGCCATCATGAAATCGCGCGCCGTGCTCGATGCCCTCGACGGGTGGATCGCCGACTACCGCGAGCGCAGCGCCATCGGCAACTTCTCGCCCAACGTCAACATCGCGGCCATCGACGGCGGCTGGGCGTGGCGCGGCGCGCGCGCGCCCGATTCGTGCTCCATCTATGTCGACGTGCGCACGACGCCCGACACCCGGCCGACGGAAATCCTCGCCGAAATGCGTGCCCTCGTCGCCGATGCCAACGCGGCCCATCCCGGGATCGAGGCGCGCGCCGATCTCTACGTCTCCAACCCCGGCACGTCGATCCCCGACGAGCACGACCTGGTCAAGCACATCAGCGCCGCCCACGACGCCGAGCTCGGCGCGCCGCCCGAGATGTCGATGGAGGTGTGGTGCAGCGACGCCGCCCACCTCAACCGCTACGGCATCCCCACCGTGAACTACGGATCGGCCGGCCGCGTTCGCAGCGGCGGCGAGGGCTGGTCAACCGAACAGGGCGAACACGTCCACATCGGCGATCTGGTCGACATCACGAAAATATACGTGCGCGTCGCGGCGGCGTGGTGCGGCGTCGTCGACTGACGGGTTGGGGACTTGAACTATCTTCTGGGCATCGATGTCGGTGGCACCTTCACCGATTTCATCGAGGTCGACCGCGACGGCAACGTGCGCATCGTGAAGACCCCTTCAACGCCGGCGCGCCCGGCCGACGGCGTGCTCGAGGGCCTGCGCCGGCTGGCCGAGGAATCCGCGACGATCGAGGCTTACCTGTCGGCGGTCGAGCTGATCGTCCACGGCACCACCATCACCACCAACGCGGTCATCACCGGCAACTACGCCAAGACCGGGTACGTCACCACCAAGGGATTCCGCGACATCCTCAATTCGCGCCGCGGCCTCAAGCGCAACGCCTTCACGGCCAAGGAAAGCCCGCCCAAGCCGATCGTGCCCCAGCACCTGGTGCGCACCGTCGACGAGCGCCTCGACCGCGACGGCAACGTGCTCGTGGCCCTCGACGAGGACGACGTGCGCGCCGCCGCAGCCCACTTCCGCGAGGAGGGCGTCAAGGCGGTCGCCGTCAACTACCTGTTCTCCTTCCTCGACGGCACCCACGAGGCGCGCACCCGGGAAATCCTCGAAGACGAGCTTCCCGGCGCCTACATCACCATCTCCAGCCGCGTGCTGCCGCAGGTGCGCATGTACGAACGGGGCTCGACGACGGTGTTCAACGCCTGTGTCGGCCCGCTCTTGCGCGCCTACATCACCGACCTCCAGGACGAGTTGGCTTCGGCGGGCTTCGCCGGACGGCTTCTCACCATGCAGTCCAACGGCGGCGTGATGTCACCCGAGGTGGTCAAGGACTTCGGCGCAAATACGCTCTTGTCGGGGCCGGCCAGCGGACCGGTGGCGGCGCTCTTCTTCGCGCGTCCGCACCGGCTCGTGGATCTGATCACCCTCGACATGGGGGGCACCAGCCTCGATGTCTGCCTGGTCCGCGACGGCCGGGCCAGCATCACCAACGCCTCCGAAGTCGGCGAGTACAGCCTCGCTCTGCCTTCCCTCGACATCAACGCCATGGGCGCCGGCGGCGGCTCCATCGCCTCGGTGGACGACGGCGGCATGCTGACGGTCGGGCCGGAGAGCGCCGGCGCCCAGCCGGGCCCGGTGGCCTACGGCATGGGCGGTACACGGCCCACCGTCACCGACGCCAACCTGGTGCTCGGCTACCTGAACCCGGACTACTTCCTGGGCGGCGAGCGCCGGCTGGAGATCGAGCCGGCGCGCGCCGCCATCGACGAGCACGTGGCCCGGCCCATGGGACTGGACGGTGTCCGGGCGGCGTCGGGAATCGTCGAGCTGGTGAATTCGCAGATGGCCAACGGGGTGCGCCAGGTGTCCATCGCCAGGGGCTTTGATGCACGCGAGGCGGCGCTGGTGGTGGCCGGTGGCGCCGGGCCGCTGCACGCCTGCGGCATCGCCGGCGAACTCGACCTCGAGCTGGTCCTGGTCCCGAAAAGCTGCTCCGTGCTGTGCGCCACGGGGATGCTGACGACCAACCTGCGCCACGACCTGGTGCGCTTCGCCCCGCTTCGCCTGGATACCGGTGCCGACGCCGGCGCCGCCGAGGTGCTCAACGCGCTGCGCACCGAGCTCATCGCCAGCGGCGAGAAGCTCTTTGACGAGGAGAGCGTGGCGGCCCGGCGCCGGCGCTTCGAGTTCACCTGCGACATGCAGTTCGAGGGCCAGTTCAACGTGCTGGAGACCCCCATCGGGGCGCTCGATAAGGGGGCGCTCGGCGACTCCGACATCGCCGATATCAAGCGCGTCTTCGCCGAGCACCACACGCGGGTCTACGGCTACTCCATCCCCGACACGCCGATCGAAATCCAGACGGTGCGTCTGGCGGCGATCGGGGTGAGAGACGATCCGCCCTTCCGGCCCATCGCGGCGGGTGAGCGCGCGCCGGAAGCGGCGCGCAAGGACACCCGCGCCACCTGGTTCGGCGGCGCCGAGGTCGCGACGCCCATTTACGAGGGCGGCAAGCTCGAGGCCGGCAACGAAATCGCCGGGCCGGCCATCGTCGAAGAGCCGACGACGACCGTCAAGATCGATCCCGGCTGGACGCTCAAGGTCGACGAGATCGGCAGCTATCTGTTGTGGCGCGACGGCCAGGCCCTTGACGAGGTGCTGGCCCGCCTGTCACGAAGGCCCGGTTGAGAACCCGGAGATAGGAGGAGGACATGGCCGCGAAAAACCCTCGCAGCGACAGCGACGTCGACCCCGTCTTGGTCTCGATCATCCCCAACCGCATGGACGGCATCGCCGAGGAGATGGCGCAGACCCTGATGATGACCTCGCGCTCCGGTATCTTCGCGGAGGCGCGCGACTTCGTCACCGGCATCCTCGACAGAGAGGGGCGCCTGATCGCGCAAAGCCGCTATTTTCCGGGGTTCGCCGGGGCGCTGCCCTACATCATCCCGCCGGTCCGCGAGAAGTACGGCGACACCTTGGCCGAGGGCGACATCATCATCGTCAACGACCCCTACAAGGGCAACAGCCACCTGCCCGACATGAACATCCTGAAGCCCGTCTTCTGGGATGGCGAAATGCAGTTCTGGGCCGTCTGCAAGGGCCACATGGCCGACATCGGCGGCGCCGGCGTCGCCGGCTACGACCCCAACGGCGAGACCCTGTGGGACGAGGGCGTGGTGGTGCCGCCGACCAAGCTGTTCGTGCAGGGCGAGCTGCAGGAAGAGGTGTTCGACCTGATCCTCAGCCAGATCAAGATCCCCGACGTGGTGCGCGGCGACATCATGTGCGAGGTGGGGGGCGCCAACATCGGCGAACGCGGGCTGCACGAGCTGTTGGGGCGTTACGGCGCGGCGCGCACCCATCTCCACGTATCGGCCTTCCTCGATGCCTGCGAGCGTTCCATGCGCGAGAAGATCCGCACCATCCCCGACGGCGTCTACAAGGGCGCCAAGGCCATCGACGACGACGTGGCCAGCGACGATGCGCTGACCATCGGCGTCACGGTGACGGTCAAGGACGACGAGATCGAGTTCGACTTCTCGGAAAGCGATCCGCAAAGCCCGCGCTATATGAACAGCTCCGACGCGTTCACGCGCTCCATGGCGACGCTGACCCTGTTCTGGATTCTGGAACACCACGAGAGCAACCACGGTTCGCTCCGTCCCTTCTCCTTCGTCAACCCCATGGGCACCTGCGTCAATCCGCAGTTCCCGCACTCCAGCGTGCTCGCCACCTGCAACATCGCCGAGGCCATCCAGGAAGCGGTGCAGCGTGCCCTGGCGCCGGCCGTGCCGGAGCGCACCGCGGCGCCCAGCACCAACCTGCTTTTCCCGATGATCGCCTACATCCACCCCGACAAGAAGCGCCTCGACGTCAACCTCGACTTCTTCTTCCGCTGCACGCCGTCGGGCGGCACGCTGGGCTTTGATGGCTGGGAGCAGGGCGGTCCGGCCCAGGAAATGGGCATGGGCCGGTGTCCGGACCCCGAGATCACGGAGCTCACGCACCCTGTGCGCATTCACCGCTTTGAGCAGGAAATCGACAGCGCCGGGGCCGGCCAGTACCGGGGCGGCAACGGCCACGTCTACCGGGTCCAGCATTTCGCGCCCAGCCTCAAGGCGGTGGTCTTCGGCTCGGGGACCAAGGAGCATGCCGTGCCGACCGGATTTTTCGGCGGGCACAGCCCTTCGCCGAGCCGCATGGTGATCGAGCGAGCCGACGGCGATATCGAGGAGCTGCGCCCCAACGGCTTCTTCGAGGTGAGGCCGGGGGACGTGCTGGAACTGCGCTCCATGGGCGGACCGGGCTACGGCAACCCGCTGGAGCGCGACCCCGAGCTGGTGGCGCGCGACGTACGCGACGGCTACCTGTCGCCGGACAAGGCGGAGCGGGCGTATGGGGTCGCCGTGAATGGGCGCGGCGAGGTCGACGCGGCGGCCACCAATGATACGCGCGCCCGCATGACGGCGGCGGAATAGGGCGGGCGTGGGTCCCATGGACGCGCCACGGGAAAGCCCCGGACCGTCGACGGAAAACCGCTTCCAGCTTTGGTTCCGGTACAATTGGGACCAGGCGGTGGTACCCGCCATTTTCGTTGTGATGGTGCTGACCTTCTACGTCTTGAACCCCAACTATCTTTCACCGGTCAACATCGTCAACGTTCTCAACCAGGTCTCCATCCTGGCCATCGTGACCGTGGGGGCGACGGTGGTCATTCTGGCCGGCGGTTTCGACCTGTCGGCGGGCTCGGTGGTCGCCCTTTCGGCGGTGGCCGGCGCCGTCGTCGTCGGCGACACCGGGAGCGTCTCCCTCGGCGTGCTGGTGGGGATTGTGGTCGGCACGCTGGTCGGCGTCGGCAACGGCATCGTCGCCGGCCACTTCGGGGTTTCTCCGCTGATCGTGACACTCGGCACCCTCAACATCGCGCGCGGCGGGGCGCTGATCGCCGCCGCGGGGACGGCCATCTACAGCTTCCCGGTGTCGTATACGGACTTCGGCACGTCGCGGTTTCTCGGGGTGCCGGTGCTAGCCATCATCGCCTTCGTGGTGTTCATCGTCATGCACGTCGTCCTCAAGCACACGCCCTTCGGGTTGAACGTCTACGCCGTCGGCGGCAATCCGACGGCGGCCCGGCTGTCCGGCATCAACGTCGCCTGGGTGAAGATGATGACCTTCGCCATTTCCGGCGCCACCGCCGGGCTGGCCGGGATGCTTCTGGCGGCGCGCACGGGCGGCGGCGAGCCCACGGCGGGCCACTTCTACGAGCTCGAGGCCATCGCCGCCGTCATTCTCGGCGGCGCGGCGCTACATGGCGGCGAGGGCAGGCTGTGGCGCTCGATGATGGGTATCCTGTTGCTTTCCGCGCTCGGCAACGGTTTGAACATCATCGGCGTCCATCCCCACTGGAAGGGGGTGGCCATCGGCGCCATCCTCATCGGTGCCGCCTCGCTCGACGCCATCAAGCGCCGGGTCCGCTGAGGGGATGGGGGGATGTGCGCTGGCAGTCAACCGGTTGAGCGCTCACAGGCAAGACACGCGCCCGGCGCCGCATTATCATTGATATGTCTAAGCTGGGTGAATTGTTCGCAGGTCTATAATGGGGGGTGTCGAAGCCGAAACCATCTGACGCGGCATTCGAGCCCGGCGGGCCGCCCGAGTGGGGTGGCGCGCGGTGTAAAGAGGAGGATAGCTCAATGATTAGACGAAACAGGATCGTTGCGGCGCTGGCCGCGGTTTTGTTCGCCGTGGCGGCGTCCTTTGGGTCGGCGGGCGACGCCGCCGCCCAGGACAAGAAATACAAGGTCGGCGTCTCCTTGCCGGAGGCGCAGAATCCCTTCTACGTTCTCATGGGCAAGTCCATCGTCAAGACCCTTAAGGGCCGGGGCATCGAGCCGCTTCTGCTGTCGGCGAACACCGACGTGAACGAGCAGGTAAGCAACGTCAACGACCTGATCGCGGCCAAGGTCGACCTCATACTGATATCGCCCTTGAACCTGGAAGGGCCGGCGCTGGCGGTACAGGCGGCGCACGACGCAGGCATTCATATATTTATGATCGCCCGCAAGCTGGCCAAGAAATACCAGCATCTGTGGAAGGCCTTCATCGGCTTCGACCTTTCTGAAATCGGAGCGTTGAAGGGTAAATGGGTAGTGGACAACCTCAAGCCGGGCAAGGTGGCGATGCTTCTCGGTCCCGCGGGTGCCATGTTTGCGGTAGAGCAGGAGAGGGGTTTCCGAAGGGTCGTTGAGCCGGCCGGCTTCAAGGTCGTGTGGACGCAAAACTCCTCGCAAACCCGGGAGAACGGGCTGAAGCTCGCCGAGGACGCGCTTGTCGCCAACCCCGGTCTCTCGGTGATCTACGCCTCCAACGACGATGTCGCGCTGGGCGCGTCGCAGGCGGTCAAGGCCGCCGGGCTGCGCGGCAAGGTCCACGTGCTCGGGACCAACGGGGCGCCGCCGGCGCTGGCGGCGGTGCACCGCGGCAACATGGCGGCGACGGTGCTTCTCGATCCCATCTCCTGGGGCCGCCAAGGCGCTGAGGTGGCTGCCGATTTCTTGCAGAAAGGAAAGGCCCCGCCGTCGCAGAATATCATGCTCACGTCGGAGCTCATCACCTCGGCCAACGCCTACGATAAGCTTCCGCCGTTCCTGCGCAAGAAGTTCGGTCTCAAGCCGAAGTAACAGGGCGCCCATGGCGGACGCCACGCCAGGACCGCGCGCTGGGAGCGATTCGGGTCCGGCGCCCGGGGGAGTGCCCTATCTCTCGGCGCGCCGGATTTCAAAGAGCTACGGCGCCATTCGCGCATTGAGCGAGGTGTCCCTGGACCTGCTGCCCGGCGAGGTCCACGGCATCGTCGGCGAGAACGGCGCCGGGAAATCGACGCTGATGAAGGTGCTCGCCGGCGAGGAGCGGCTCGACGCCGGCGACATCCTCATCGAGGGAGCGCCGGTCCGCCTGTCCAGTCCCCTGGAGGCCCAGACGCGCGGCATCGCCGTCGTCCACCAGCATTTCCCCATGGTCCACGCCATGACCGTGGCCGAGAACATGCACCTGAGCGAGCCGCCGCGGCGCCAATCGCGGTGGTTGTCCGGCCTGATCGATCATCGGCAAATGTCCGGGCGGGCGGCCGAGTGGCTGCGCAGCTTCGGCCTGTCCGCCAAGACCAATTGGCTGGTGCGCGACCTTTCGGTCGCCGAGCGTCAAATCGTGGAGATCGCCAAGGCCCTGAGTCGGCGGGCGCGGCTTCTCATTCTCGATGAACCCACGTCGTCGCTCAACGCCGCCGAGATCGAGAGCCTGTTCGAGCACGTTCGCAAGATGCGGGCGACGGGCGCCACCATCGTCTTCATCGCCCACGGCATCGATGAAGTGCTGGCCATCGCCGATCGCGTGACCGTGCTCCGGGACGGCAGGCTGATCAAAACGTCGGCGGCCGACGCGCTGGATACCGGCTCTCTCGTGCGCATGATCGTCGGGCGCGATCTGGCCAAGGGCTACCCCAAGGCCGAGGCCGCCCTCGGCGCGCCTCTCATGCGCGCCGAGTCCATTGCCGTCGAGCGCCACGGCAACACTTGGTCCCTCGGCCTGAGCCGCGGCGAGATTCTCGGGCTCCCCACCCACATGGGCTCCGGCATAGATGGCGTTTTAGCCGGCCTCAGCGGCGAAAGGCGCCTGACGGGTGGAACGCTGGCTCTCGACGGCGAGGATTTGACGAAGGTCGACCTGCGCGGGCGAATCCGTTCCGGACTCTGCCTGGTTCCCGGCGACGCCACCGAAAAGGGCCTGATGCCCAAGCTCAGCATCGAGGAGAACATCCTCCTTCCCAACCTTGGCGATTACAGCCGCTTGGGCTTTATGCAGTGGCGGCGCGCCCGCGCGCTCAGCTCGGACCTTATCAGGCTCCTCGACATCCGCCCGGCCAATCCGCGAGCCCGCGTCGACCAGCTTTCCGGGGGCAACCGGCAGAAGGTCGTCATCGCCAAGTGGCTTGCCGCGGGCGCCAAGGTGCTGGTCATGGACGACCCCACGAAAGGCGTCGACGTCGGTGCCAAGCTGGAGATTTACTCGGTCATCGGAGACGTCGTGAAAAAGGGAGGCGCCGTGGCCCTGGCCTCGACCGACCTCGACGAGTTGATCGGTATCGCCGACCGGGTGATCGCCATCCGCGACGGCGCCATCGTCGATGAGTTCGACCGGCGGCCGTTCGACAAGGCGAGCATCCTGGAGCGGCTCGCCGGCGGGACGAAGCGGGAGGGGCAGGAAGACCATGCGACTTGAAGGAAAAGTGGCCGTCGTCACCGGCGGCACCCGGGGCATCGGCCGGGCCGTGGTCAGGAAGCTGGCGGCCGAGGCCGCCGCCGTCGGCTTCTGCTACTTCTCGAGCGAGGGGCCGGCCAGGGAGCTGGAGAAGAGCGTGCGCGACGGCGGCGGCCGGGCCATCGCGGTCCGCGCCGACGTGCGCCAGCCGGCTGAGATCGAACGCCTCGTCGAGCGCAGCGCCGCCGAGTTCGGCGGCATCGACATCGCCGTCAACAACGCGCACCAGCCTTACGAGGGAAGCCTCTTCGAGGAGTCGTCCTGGGACGACTTCCAGCGCGAGCTCGACACCCTGATCAAGGGGCCCTTCAATGTCATCCAGTCGGTTATTCCGCGCCTCAAGGAGCGTGGCGGCGGCACCATCATCAACATCGGCTCGACAATGGCGCGCGCGCCGCGCGTGCGCCATTCGTACTACGTCACCGCCAAGATGGCGTTGTGCGGGCTGACCCAGGCCCTGGCCGTCGAGCTTGGGCAATATGGAATCCGCGTCAACATGGTCACGCCGGGCCCCCTCGAGACCGACCACAACGCCACCTATCCGGCCGAGGTTATGGAGCGGCTCGGCGCCGAAACGCCGCTCTTGGGCCGCATGGCCACCGTCGAGGAGGTGGCCGACGTCGTGGCGCTGCTCACCTTCGACGAGGCGAGTTTCGTCACCGGGGCGGACGTGTTGGCGTCGGGCGGATTTTCGATCGCCTGAGCGCCAGCCCCGACGCGGCGCGCGAAAGGACAAGGAGGACCAGCCATGGCGCTCGTGCCATACCTCACCAAGGACGACATGAACGAAGGCAACCGGGCGTACGCCGAGAAGTTCGAGAAGAAGCACGGGCGTCCGCCGTGGCTGCGCATGCTGGGCGCCCACTATCAGCCCTTTCTCGACGCTGTCGACGCCATGTATCCCAACTTCATGGAAAACGGCAGCCTCGACAAGGCGACTAAGGAGCTCATCTTCGTGGCGTCGGCCGAGGCGCGCGGCTGCCAGTGGTGCATGCAAAGCCACTCGCGCTATCTGGTTCAGGAGCTGGGCCTCACCCGCGAGCAGGTGGTGCGGGCGCGGGCCGGCGAGGAGGTCGGCGACCTGAGCGAGCTGCAGCTCCTGCTCGTCGGCTTCGCGCGCCGCGTCGCCACCGACCCCAGGGGGATCAAGGGCGACGACATCGACGCGCTGCGCGCCGCCGGCCTATCGGAGAAGGAGATCGTCGAAGTCGTCGCCGTGTGTTGCTTTTCCGCCTTCACCAACACCTTCACCGACACCCTCAAGATGGCCGACGATATCGAGATGATGGGCTTGCAGGAGGAATACTTCTGAAGCGCCGCCGCTACCCGGCGGGCCGGCCCTTGCCGCCAGCCGAACGCAAGCGGCTCGGCGAGACGCCGTAGCGCTTCTTGAACGTGCGGCTGAAGTGCGCCGCATCGTTGAAACCCTGGCGAAACGCGATTTCGCTGATCGGCAGATGGGCGCGCGACGAATCGGCCAGTTCGGCGTGGCAGGCTTCGAGCCGCCGTTCCCAGATGGATTTGCCGACCGTGGTTCCGCTGTCTTTGAAGAGCGCATGCAGATACCGCGTCGAGATGCCGTTGGCCTCGGCGACCCGGGTCGGCGACAGCCCGGCCTCGGCATAGTGGCGCGCGACGTAATCCAGGACACGGCCCGCCAAGTCCTTCTTCGATATTCTGCCGAGGCCGATCTCGCCGTCGGCGCCCTGGCGGAATGCGGCGGCGAGCAGATCGAGGAACTTCTCGGCGACCGTGAACTGGTCTTCGTCGCTCAGGTTATCCGCCTCGGAGGCCACGGAATGGAACAGGCTGGAGACGATGCACCCGAGGCCGCTCGCCGCCACGTACTGGACCGGAAGCAGCTCCTCGTTGCCCAGCACGCGCTCGCGGAAGTCGAGGGAAGGTATGCGCAGCACCAGCCTCCGGCTCGGTTTCGGATAGGCGACGAGGTAGGGGACCCCACCGGCCATGACCGCCATGCAGCCGGGCCGCATGATCAGCTCCTTGCTGCGTTGGCGGATGCGGCTCTCGCCCTCCAGTTGGATGGTCATGAAGAAATCCTCGACCTCGTCGCGCGCGATGTCGACCGGCCGGCGTTCGATGATCGCCGGATCGATGACGATATCGTAGATACGCATGCCGCGAAGGGTCGTCTGGTGGACACCGAAACGCGTAAAGGGGTCCCGATTGGCCCGGTGCACCTCAACGGAGACGAGTGCGTTGCGGGCAGCCTCCCGAAAGTTCCGGAATCTGTCAAATCGCGCTGGTCCGGGACCGGTTATCAACCCTGTCCTCCCCGCCGCTCTTTATCGTTGGATGTAAGGAACCGTAGCACGATCATCCCGCCATGGGGAGTCAGTCGGAACGGTATCAAAGCCACCATGCGTAGGTTTATCTAGTGACGCGCGAGAGTTTCCGAAACCAACCGATTGCCAAACCTCCAAGCAGTTAATCAGTGATTGGAGGCTTTGACCTGCCCCCAAGGTTTGTACCACATGCTAAGTTAGTCTGTTTCCCGTCCGTTCTGAGGCCCGTTTCGGCCGCAGCCCATCAATAGCGAAGGCCGGAACGGGCCGGGGGTGCAGAACTGCTTCCGGCGCCGGCGGCTTGTAGCCGAGTGCGCTGTGCGGCCTGGCGGTGTTGTAGTGCCGCCGCCAAGCCTCGATCAGAACCTGGGCCTCGTACAGACTGTAGAAGATTTCTCCGTTCAGTAGCTCATCTCGCAGCCGCGCATTGAAGCTCTCGATGTATCCGTTCTCCCACGGGCTTCCCGGGGCAATATAGGCCGCCTTTGCACCGACCGCCGCGACCCACTCCTGCACGGCCTTGGCGATGAACTCGGGACCATTGTCGGATCGAATGTGGCCGGGTACGCCGCGCAGGGTGAACAGGTCGGATAGCACGTCGATCGCATCAACGGCCTTGAGGTTTCGCTCGATGCGGATCTTGATGCATTCGTGGGTGAATACTACTCGCATTGAGTTCGAGGGTTTCTCGGTTAAGAGACCACGACGTATAACCGGAGTTAGTTTTCCATAGCACCTTATAAGTTCCCTCTAACGTATAAGAAACCTTATATGCGATAGTCTTGGAATAACCCCTTACTTCATGTCTCGTAACCTCACTCTGACTGAATACCAACCCAAAAAAGGGATGGAACCACCGGAACGGGACTTACAAAGTAGTACCTTCCCGTCCAAATCGTTTGCTGCTTGAACGGTTCCTGCACACACAACGAATACGGTTATGAGTGTTCCATAAATTATTAACCGCATCATCGTCCCCTATGTCTGGATAGACAAAATGGGATGGTGCCGCCTGTAGGACTCGAACCTACGACTTCAGCATTACGAATGCTGCGCTCTGCCAACTGAGCTAAGGCGGCGTTCCCTATTGAACTATCATACTCACATCACAAATCAATCAAGGATTGCCCGAAACCACACCTCAATATTCAAAAACCAAAAATGCACATATCGTTCACATGACAAAAAAGATATTCCTAACGTATTGGTTTTATGGGATAATTCCGCCGCACTATGTCTTGCGAATCAGTTGCTCTGCCGCTGAGCTGCGTCGGCTTTAGTAGGCGCGTGGGCACCGGGAACAGGCGATGGTTTAGCGCCAATCTCCGGCCTGCGCAACGCCGTCAACCGGGCGCGCCGTCCGCCGCCGGAAGCGCCGCCGTCGCCTCCGCCTGCGTTCCGGCGGCCAGGCTGGCAGCACCGGGCGGGCGGCGCCACGCCAGGCTGTCGAAACTCGCACACTTCGGGCACAGCACCGTCCACTCGGCCACCACCATGCCGCAGTCGCCGCATACCCAGGCCGGTCCCGGATCGGCCACCGAGGCACGCATCAGCCACTCGTGGGCGCGCGCCGTGTCGCCATTCTCCGATTCTTCGAGTTCGGCCATGAGCCGGCAAACGGGCGCCGAGGCGGCGGCACCGTTGGCCGCTTCCAGGTGTTTGCGGGCTTCGCCCCAAAGCCGCGCCTCGAGAGCGGCGCGGGCCACGGTGACGTGACTCTCCACATGGTCCGGGTTGAGGTCCGCCAAGTGTTGTAGGGCGCGCAAGCGATCCAGGGCGTCGGCACCGGGACGCGCCGCCCAGTAGACCTCGGCGAGGTCAGGATGGGGTTGGCGGCGCCACGCCCGCTCGACGGCCTGAACGGCCTTTCGTTCCTTACCCGCGGCCACCAGCAGGTGGGCCAGGCGGACGGCGCCGGGGACGAATGCCGGATCCAATTCGAAGGCTTGGCGCGCCAAGCGCAAGGAGGCGGCGCCGTCCGCCCGCACCCCAGCCTCGAGGCTCCGTTGATGGAGAAGGACGGCGCGGCGCCGCTCGCCATCATCCGCCCCCACCAAGCCGCCGCGCACCGATGCGGCGAGGGTCATCTCGGCGTCGGCCCACTGCTCGGCGCGCAGTTGCAGATCGAAAAGATGGGCCGCCACCCATTCGCTCTTGGGCTTCAGGCGGTAGGCGCGCCGCGCCAGGGCCAGGGCTTGTTCCCGGTCGTCCTGTTTCAGGGATTGGGTGAGGAGACCGCGCACGCCGAGGAACTCGGTCTCGGGACGCTCCAGCATGGCCTTGAAGAACTTCTCGGCGGCGCGCTCGTCGCCGGCGAGCTGTGCCGCCTGGGCCGACAGCAGCATTGTCAGCGGCGGATCGCCGAGCAACCCTTCGGCGCGCTTGCCCTGGCGGCGGGCATCCTCGGCATCGCCCGCCGCCACCGCCACCATGCCCCGCGTCAACGCCAGGTAGCCACGGCGCCGGCGACCAGCGCGCCGCACGCGGCCGAGGGCGGCAGGGACCCGGCACATAAACAGCCAAAGCCGGTACAGCAAGGCCACTAGCACCGCCACCGCCATCACCGCCGCGACAAGGACGGCGGTCGTCGTCTCCACCCGGTAGCCCCGCCACTCGAAGATCGCCGAGCCTTGCTGATCGGCCAGCCACGCGGCACCCGCCGCCACTGCCCCGAGGACCGCCAGGAAGCGCAGGGCGCGCCACATGCCGCTCACCGAGCCGGCCGTCCCAACAGGGAAATGGCGTGGACGTGCAGCTTGGCCATCGCTTGTTCGGCGGCAAGCCGGGCGCGCGCCGCGACAAGCCACGGCGCCGCCGTTTCGGCGGCGGCGCCGTCAAGGGTTCCGATCTCGGCGATGGAAGCCTCAAGATCACCACGCTTGAGGCTGATCTCGGCGCGCGCCACGGCGCCTTCCGCCCCGTCGAGGGCCGCCTCGTCCGCGGTGCGGCGGATGGTGACCAGCACCATGAGGCGGTTCACGGCACGCGCCATCCACCCCTCACCTTCGAGCTTCATGGAGGCACGGGTAATGTCCGAAGCCACCCCGTAGAAGCGCGCCCTCAGTTCTTCCAGCGTGGGAATTCCTTTCCCCGCGTGCGGCCGCAGCAATTGAAAGGCATCGGCGACACCCAAGCCGTCCCCGGCCACGGCACGCAGGGCCTGCAGCTCGTTGACGAACGGGGCCGAGAATTTGAGTGCTTCACGGAGCTGGCCAACGGCGAGAACCACGGTCTCGGCCCGGCCCTCGGCGACACCGGCGCCGGTAGTTCTCTCCAGATTGTCCAAACGCGCGCCGAGCCCGTCGACCAACCCCTTGAGCCGCTCGCTGCGACCCTCCAGTTCGCGCAGCTCGGCCTCGCGTTTTGCCACCGTAGCTTCGCCTTCTTCCAGGCGGACCACCCGCCGGGCGAGAGGCTCGAATTCCCGACCGCCCCGCTCCAGGTCCGACAAACGCCGGGAGAGCTCGCGCAGCGCTTCCTCGGCGTGTTGCGCGTCGGCCGGGGCGACCGTCGCCGACATCATCTTGCGGATCGACTGCGAGGTGTTCTCCAAGGCGCTCATTCTATCCATCAGGACTTTCAGCCGTTCGGTGAAGCGCGCCCTTTCGGCTTCCATGTCCTTGATGGCCACACCGGCTTCGGCGCGTGTCCGCGCCAGGTCCTCAAGGGCCTTTAAGCGGCCGTCGATTCCGACCACGCGGGGGTCCTCGACGGCCATGCGAAGGCTTTCCGCGAAATAGGGATACCAGAACGGCCGCGTGGCGTAGACGGCCCCGACCGCCACGGCCATCAGGGCCACCGTCCACAAGACGGCGGGGATGGTGCTGGGCGGCCTGGCGGAGGGCACCGCCACACGCATGGCCGCGGCGGTGTTGGCGCTCGCCGCCGCATCACCGCCAGCCGTGGATTCGGTGGCGGCATCCTTTGCGGGCAGTGTCTCGATGGGGCGGCTGGCCGCGCCCGGCGTCTCCGCAGGTTGGTCGGCTTTCTGCCCCACCCCCGGCACCGCTTTCGAGACCTGGGCGGCTTTCGTGGCTTCGGCTGAAGGCTTGCCGGCTCTCTTTTTGTTCTTGGCGCGACTCTTGGCGGCGCTCTTCTTATTGCCCGGCACCTTGGCCTTTGGAACATTTCTGATGCGCCCGGAAGTCTCGCTCATCACTCGGTCCTCATCCGCTCAAGACTTCTCCATGCCGCCCGGCCCACCAAGCGCCATCCCGACACGCTCCATGAGCGACTCCAGATCGGGGCTCGGCGCCACCAACACCCGGCTCCAGAAAAGAGCCCGAACCGTCTCGGCAACCGCCGGGCTCAGGCAGAAAGCCGTCAATTCTGTGGTTGCCCCGTCCAGGCGCGCCTGGCGGCTAAGATTAACAAAGGTGGCGGCGGTTCGGGGAGAGAAAAATAAGGCACCGTCGATGGTCCCCCCGGCCAGCGCCTGAGCCGTCTCCGCCGAAAACCTCCCGGCGGCGCGCGCCTGGTAGAGGATGGCCCTCCGATAGCGGAAGCCGGCGCCGTCGAGCCGCGCCGCCAGGTTGCCCGCCACGTGCGAGCCGGCCACGTGGAGGAGCGAGCCGGCGGCGGGATCGAGGCGGGCGTGCACCAGTTGGACGAGGCTCTCAACATCGCCGGCGGCGCTTTCGACAAACTCGAAGCCAGCCTCCCTGGCGGTAGTGGCGGTGGCGTCACCGACGGCAAACAGCGGGATGTCACGGCGCCGTTCCATCTTGGCCAGCGCCCGCGCACCGTTGGCGCTGGTCGCCAGGACGGCTTGCACCCCGGCGAGGTCGGATACGGCGCCGGCCACCGGCTCGATGAAGATGAGCGGCTCGACGAGCGCCCCGACCCCCATCCGCCGCAAGGCCTCCACCACCCGCGTGGCGTCCTCGCTGGGCCTCGTGACGAGGAGGCGCGCCGTCATGGCGTGTCGAAGAATCCGCTGCCGCCGCGGCGGCGCAACTCGTCCCCGGCGTCACGGCCCATGGCGGCGGCGGCGGCGGCGGCGCCCGAGCGGGTTGTCTCGATGACCTCCGAGCCGTCGGGACGGGCGATCAGCCCACGCAGGGCGAGGACGCCATCGCCCGTGAACTCAGCGAGCCCCGCGATGGGCGTACGGCACGACCCTTCGAGCACTTCGAGCATGGCGCGCTCGGCGGCCACCCGGGTCATGGTTTCCGCATGATCGAGGCCGGCGGCATGGTCGCGGGCGCGGCGGTCGCCGGCACGGCAGGTGATGCCGATGGCGCCCTGGCCGACAGCCGGCAGGATGTCATCCGTCTCGATTACGGCAGTAGCGGCATCGGTGATCCCCAGGCGCTTGAGCCCGGCGAGGGCCAGCAGGGAGGCGTCGGCCCGACCTTCCTTGAGCTTCCTGAGCCGTGTCTGCACGTTGCCGCGGAACTCCACGACCTTGAGGTCGGGGCGGCGGTTCAATACCTGCGCCTTTCGTCTCAGCGAAGAAGTTCCTACCACGGCGCCAGTCGGCAGCTCGGCGAGGCTTCCGGCCCCGGGGGAGATGAGTGCGTCGCGCGGGTCCTCGCGCCGCAGCATGGAGACCAATACGATGCCGTCGGGCAGCCACGTGGGCAGGTCCTTCATGGAATGCACCGCCATGTCGATGCGCCCGTCCAGCATGGCGTCGTCGATCTCCTTGGTGAACAACCCCTTGCCGCCGATGTCGGAAAGCGGACGGTCGAAGACCTTATCTCCCGTGGTCTTGATGACGACCACCTCGACGGTGCCCGGCCGAGCGAGCCCCGGGTGGGCGGCGACGAGATCAGCGCGGACCTCCTCGGTTTGGGCCAAGGCGAGCGGGCTGCCCCGGGTGCCGATGCGTAGGGCTGGCGTCGATATCATGGAACGGTGGCCTATGGCGGTGTGGTTCCAACAAGCCCGACAGAGTAAAGTCCGGCGCAGACAGGGCCAAGGCAGATTTTGCATGAACGTGCTCGGAATCGAGACCAGTTGCGACGAAACGGCGGCCGCCGTGGTCACCGGTGAGCGCCGGGTGCTGGCCGACGTGGTGCTCTCGCAACTGGAGGAACACCGCCCCTACGGCGGCATCGTCCCGGAAATCGCGGCGCGCGCCCACCTGGAGCACCTGGACCGCATCGTTGCCCAGGCCATGGAAGAAGCGGGGATCGGGTTCGACGGCCTCGACGCCGTCGCCGCCACCGGCGGACCGGGGCTGATCGGCGGTGTCCTCGTCGGGGTGACCACGGCCAAGGCCATCGCCGCCGTCGGCGGCACGCCTTTCATCGCCGTCAATCATCTGGAGGGGCACGCGCTCAGCGCCCGCCTCACCGGCGACGTGGCGTTCCCTTACGTGCTGCTCTTGGTCTCGGGCGGACACTGCCAATTGCTGGCCGTGGAGGGGGTGGGCCACTACCGCCGCCTCGGCACCACCATCGACGACGCCGTCGGCGAGGCCTTCGACAAGACGGCAAAGATGCTGGGCCTGGGCTACCCCGGGGGGCCGCCGGTGGAAAGCGCCGCCAAGGCCGGCGACGCGGCGCGTTTCGACCTGCCGCGCCCCCTCAAGGGCCGGCCGGGGTGCAATTTCTCGTTTTCCGGATTGAAGACGGCGGTGCGCCGCGCCGTCAACGCCCTGCCGCCGGGACGCCTCGCCGAGAGCGACGTGGCCGACCTCTCGGCCTCCTTCCAGGCCGCCGTCGGCGACGTACTAGCCGAGCGCAGTGCCAACGCCCTCGACCAATGCCGCCCGCTCTATCCTGGCGCCGACACCCTGGTGGTAGCCGGCGGGGTGGCCGCCAACCGCTACTTGCGGCGGCGCCTGGAAGGCGTCGCCGGGAAGTGCGGCTACAGGCTAGTGGCGCCGCCACCGCAGCTGTGCACGGACAACGGCGCCATGATCGCCTGGGCCGGCGTCGAGCGACTGCGCCTCGGGCTCACCGACAGCCTCGACTTCGCGCCGCGCCCGCGCTGGCCCCTCGACCCGGACGCCTCGCCCGCCATCGGCGCCGGGGTGAAGGCGTGAGCCTGTTTTGGGTTTCCGACGGCTAGCAAAATCGTGATTCAACGGCTCCCGGCGGCGGCTCTACACTGACAGTTGAGATCGGATAGACAGGCCGGGGGTTCCCCCATGCGTTACCTCGCCGCCTAGATCTTCCTCCTTGGGTTGGCCGGCGCGCCCGCCACCCATGCGGCGGCGCCTCTCGACCAGCTTCTCGACGAGTTGCTTGACGATTTGCGCACCGGCGGCCCGGCCACCGGCAGCGATGACGAGGTCGGCGAGGAGATGTGCTGATTTAAGGCTCGGCACTCGACGCCACCATGTCCCTTGCCGGCGCCCCTCGACGGCGGGCATAAAGGGTTCGTGAGGGGGCGCTCGTGAAACGCATCGGTATCATCGGCGGCGGCGCCTGGGGCACCGCCCTGGCTACGGTAGCACGCCGCGCCGGGCGCGACGTCGTCCTCCAGGCGCGCGAGGACGAGGTCGTCGCCGCCATCAACGAGGACCGTGAAAACACCCTCTTCCTGCCCGACATCCCCCTCGATGCGGCCATCCGGGCGACCACCGACGCGGCCGAGGCGGCGGACGCCGAGGCCGTGCTTCTGACGGCGCCAGCCCAGCACCTGCGCGCCGTAGCCACCGATCTAGCGCCCCACTGGCGGACCGGCGTTCCGGCGGTAATCTGCGCCAAGGGCATCGAGCAGGAAACCTGCGCCCTGATGAGCGAGGTGATCGAAGACGCCTTGCCCGGCGTGCCCTACGCCGTGCTGTCGGGACCGACGTTCGCCGCCGAGGTGGCGCGCGACATGCCGACGGCGGTGACCCTGGCGACGGTCGACGGTGGGCTCGGCGAGACCCTAGCGGTGGCCATCGGCACGCCGCGCTTTCGCACCTATTTGTCAGCCGACCCCATCGGCGCGCAACTCGGCGGCGCCGTGAAGAACGTGCTCGCCATCGCGTGTGGCATCGTCGAGGGGCGGCGGCTCGGCGACAACGCGCGGGCCGCGTTGATCACCCGCGGGCTCACCGAGATCGCGCGACTCGGCGCCGCCAAGGGGTCGGAGACGGAAACCCTGATGGGGCTTTCCGGCTTCGGCGACCTGACCCTGACCTGCAATAACACCCAGTCGCGCAACTTCTCGCTGGGCGTAGCGCTCGGCGAAGGGCAGTCACTCGACAACATCCTGGCGGCGCGGCGCTCGGTCACCGAGGGCGTCCATACGGCGTCGTCGGTGAGCGGGCTGGCGCGGCGTTTAGGAGTCGACATGCCCATCTGCGTGGCCGTCGATGGCGTGCTCAACCACTTCGCCAACCTCGACGCCACCATCGAGGGGCTGTTGGCGCGGCCGTACGGAACGGATGACTGAACATGGCGTACTGTCTGGTCAAGCCGGAACCCGGCGCATGGTCCCGAGAGAAGCCCGTCATGGGCGGGATCGCCCCATGAAGGAGACGGTGCTTTGCCGCCTCGACGGCATCGCGAAAGGCGGCTCGGCCGCCTTCGCCGCCCACATCGGCGGCGCGCGCACCGGCGTCATGGCCCTGCGCCGGGACGGGACCGTCTTCGTCTACGTCAATTCCTGCCCCCACATGGGGGAGCCCCTCGATTTCCAATCAGGGCGCTTCCTCAACCTCGAGCGCACCCACGTGCTGTGCTCGAACCACGACGCGCTGTTCCGCATCGAGGATGGCTATTGCGTGCACGGCCCGTGCGCCGGCAAAAGCCTGCTGCAATCGGTGGAGGCGCGGGTGGGGGATGGGGAGGTCCGCATTCGGGGCTGAGGAACCGGATTAACGGCAAAGCGGGCCGCCCCCCTTGTCTCGCCCACGGTTTTTGAGATAATCCCCTTGTTTCACAGGCGATATGGTGCCTGCAGGTGAATGGTATTCCGCAGGCAAATCGTATCCGCAACTCAAGCGGTTGCAAAAGGGGGACGCGGCAATGGCCAAGAAAGGCAAATCCACCAAGAGTGGCAAGCTCAGCGAAGCACAGATCGCGGTCCACTGGCAGGAAGAGGAGTATATCCACCCCTCGCCCGAGTTCATTGCCCAGGCCAACATGGCCGACCGCGGAATATTCGAGCGCTTCAGCCTGGATAATTTTCCCGAGTGCTTCAAGGAATTCGCCGATCTCCTCACCTGGGAACAGTATTGGCAGACCACCCTCGATACCAGTGATGCCCCGTGCTGGAAGTGGTTCGTCGGTGGCAAGTTAAACGCCAGCTTCAACTGCGTTGACCGCCATCTGCCCAAATACAAGAACAAGGCGGCCATTCACTTCGTGCCAGAGCCCGAGGAAGAGGCCCTGCAAGCGATCACCTACCAGGAACTCTACGTCCGGGTGAACGAGTTCGCCGCCCTGCTCGGGGACTTCGCCGGCCTCAAGAAGGGAGACCGGGTGACGCTCCACATGCCGATGGTGCCGGATCTCCCGGTCACCATGCTGGCCTGCGCCCGCCTCGGCATCATCCATTCGGAAGTGTTCGGCGGTTTCAGCGGTCAGGCCTGTGCCGACCGCATAGAAGATTCGGGAAGCCATGTGCTGATCACCATGGACGCCTACCACCGCGGCGGCAAACTGATCGACCACAAGGTAAACGCCGACATTGCCGTCGAGGCTGCCAAGAAGCTCGGCCAGAAGGTCGACAAGGTGTTGGTCTGGCAACGCTACCCCGGGACCAACAACACCCAGTCGAAATACGTCAAGGGCCGCGACTTTGCGGTCAACGACCTGCTCAAGGATTTCGCCGCCAAGCGCGTGGACCCCGTACCTATGCTGGCCGAGGATCCCCTATTCCTGATGTACACCAGCGGCACGACGGGAAAGCCCAAGGGCTGCCAGCATTCGACGGGGGGATATCTCGCCTACGCCGCCGGAACCACCAAGTTCGTCCAGGACGTCCACCCCGAGGACGTCTACTGGTGCATGGCGGACATCGGCTGGATCACGGGACATACCTATATCGTCTACGGGCCGCTGGCGCTCGCCGCCTCCAGCGTCATCTACGAGGGCGTGCCCGTCTATCCCGATCCCGGCCGGCCGTGGCGCATCGCCGAGAGGCTGGACGTCAACATCTTCCACACGGCGCCGACCACGGTGCGCATGCTGCGCAAGGCGGGCCCCGACGAGCCGGCCAAGTACAACTATCACTTCAAGCACATGACCACGGTGGGCGAGCCCATTGAGCCCGAGGTCTGGCGCTGGTATTACGACGTGGTCGGCAAGGGCGAGGCCGCCGTTGTCGATACCTGGTGGCAGACCGAGACCGGCGGCTTCTTGTGCTCTACCATGCCGGCGCTCGATCCCATGAAGCCGGGCAGCGCCGGCCCCGCTGTGCCCGGCATCCACCCGGTCATCTACGACGAGAACGGCGACGAGATTGCCAAGGGCGCCGGCAAGGCCGGCAACATCTGCATCCGCAATCCGTGGCCCGGCGCCTTCCAGACCATCTGGGGGGACCGCGAGCGCTACGTGAGCACCTATTACGCCAAGTTCTGCCGCAACCCCGAGAGCAAGGACTGGCGCGACTGGCCGTACCTCACGGGCGACGGCGCCATGCAGGCCGAGGACGGCTATTACCGCATCCTGGGCAGGCTCGACGACGTCATCAACGTTGCCGGTCACCGGCTCGGCACCAAGGAGCTGGAATCGTCGGCGCTCACCGTTGACGAGATCGCCGAGGCCGCCGTGGTGCCCGTCGCCGACGAACTCAAGGGCCGGGTTCCCGAGGTCTACGTTTCCCTCAAGCCCGGCGTCAAGGACGGCGGCGCGGCGCAAGCCAAGGTGGTTAAGGCGATCGAGACGACCATCGGCAAGATCGCCCGGCCCAGGAACGTCTACATCGTCCCCGACATGCCGAAGACGCGCTCGGGCAAGATCATGCGCCGGGTGCTGGCCGCCATCTCCAACACCCTCGACATCGGCGACGTCATGACCCTGGCCAACCCCGACATCGTCGAGGAGATACGCGTCCTCGTCCAGGGCGAGGAAAAGTTGGCCATCAAGAAGGGGCCCCAGGACATCGAGCGCTTCGGCGAAGAGGGGTAAGAGGGCGGGAATCAGGGCGGCGGCCATGACGATCACGCCACGTGACGCCTGTGGCCAGCGCCGTTCGCCTTTAACTACCGTCCCCCCCGCACCAGTCGGCGCAGCGGCCGCCAGCGTGGGGGCGGCCCAAGCCGGCAGCGAGGAGAAGACCTGCACAATCCTCGCCCTCCGCCGTCTCGACGCGGGCCACGACGCGCCCGGCGTACTTGCCATACTGGATGTAGCGCAGCACCACGCCACCCGATGACAGACGCGGCGCGGCATAGCCTTCGCCGGGGCGCCGCGATATTATGTGGTGGGGCTTTGTTCCCGGCGCCAAGCGCCGGTAGGCTTAGAAATCGACACAGCGGCCCTTGCGCTCCCAGTCCCCATAGCGGGTGGGCTCGGGCCCCTTGGGGCCAGCGATTTCCCGAGGTTTAACGGCGGCTGCGTCAGGCCGCGCCGACGGTGTCTTGCCTTGGCCAGCCTCAGGTGCCACAGGTGCCACCGTTGATACCGTTGATACCGTTGACACTAGGGGCGCCGGAGACACCGGCTTGGCGCGAGGTTTGTCGACGTTTTCGGCCATTTCATCCCCAATCGGCGACGCCGCGCACAGGAGCGCCGCCCGTTCTCCAGGTTGGTCACCGGCACTGTGGCGGAAATAGCGGTGCCGATCAATCCTGGTCGTCGCGAGGGCACCCTGAAATCGGCTGCCGAGGCGCCACTTGACGACATAAGTAGTTACCGAGTGGCCGATACGGGGCCGAATCGTTCGAAAGGCGGCACGGTTTTGCCGGGGCGGCGGCCCGATGCAAGCTCCGGCGGCTGGCAAGCCCGGTCACAACAGGAAGAGACGCCCGCCCATGACGGGTCCGATTCGCAAGCTTTCCTACTCGGTTTCGTGCGCCAGCGCCTTTCGCGACGCGGCCCTGACCCACGCCGCGAAGCTCAACGTCAACGTCGCCGATTTGGCGCGTTTGGTGGTCCTGTTGACGTCGCAACACGTCATCGCCGACTATCCCGGCGCTGCCCCCCGGCGACCGGGAGACGGTGATCCTCGAGTCGGAACCGGCACAGGCCGAGACGCCCCGCGAGCTGCACGACGAGGCCGAGCGCTTGCGGACCATCTTCTCGGCACTCTCCTTCGAACCCATCGCCGGCGGTATCACGACACGCCAGGACGCGCTCCGTGTCTTCGGTCTGTCGCCGGGCAGCCGGCTCGACACCCAAACCCTGAGGGCGCGCTTTCGTATGCTCGCCACCATCTTTCACCCGGACGGCGCCTATGGCTCGCACCAGCGTATGGCGCAGATCAACGCCGCCATGGCGCTTTTGTGCGCCACCCAGTAACCGGTGTAGATTCAAGCCGCCGCGACGCTAGAAAAAAATCCCCAGGAGGCTTTGCTAACATGACCGATGCCAAACCGAAACTGCTGGTCACCCGTAAGCTGCCGGACGCCGTGCTGGAGCATGCCGAGCGACACTACGACGCGAGCCTGAACGCCGACGACGTCCCGCACGGGCCCGAGCAACTGGTTGCCTTGGGCGCCGACATGGACGGCATCCTAGCGGCGCCCGGCGACTCCTTGACCACCCAGGTAATTGAGGGGCTGGACGACAGCGTGCGAATCATCACCATCTTTTCCGTCGGCTACGAGCACATTGACACCGACGCCGCCAAGACGCGTGGGATTACCATCACCAACACGCCCGGCGTGCTCACCGAATCGACCGCCGAGATCGCTATGCTGCTGTTGCTGGGCGCGGCGCGGCGCGCCTCGGAAGGCGACGCCCTGGTGCGTGCCGGGGGCTGGCATGGCTGAACCCCGACCCAGCTCCTCGGCGTGCAGGTGAGCGGCAAGCGGCTCGGCATCGTCCGCATGGGGTGCATCGGCCGCGCCATGGCGCACCGCGCCCGCGCCTCCGACATGACCATCCTTTACCACAACCGCAACCGCCTTTCGGCAGACGAGGAGGAAGGTGCCACCTTCTACGCCGCCCTCGACGACATGCTGGGGCACTGCGGTTTCTTGTCCCTGCATTGTCCGGTGACGCCGGAGACGCAAAAACTCCTGGGCGCCCGGACCATCGCCAAGCTCCCCGACGGCGCCGTGGTGGTGAACTCGGCGCACGGCGCCGTCATCGACGACAGGGCGCTCATCGATGCCCTCAAGTCGGGCAAGGTGGCCGCCGCCGGCCTCGATGTCTACGAGGGCGAACCGGACGTCGACCCCGGCCACCTGGAACTCGCCAACACCTTCCTGTTGCCGCACCTGGGAAGCGCCACCATCGAGACCCGCAACGCCATGAGCTTCAAGGCGCTCGACAGCCTGGACGCCTTCTTCCGGGGCGAGGTACCGCCCGACCGGGTAGCGTGAGCCGTGTTTGACCGGCGTCAAGGTGCCGCCGCCCGGCGACGATTACACGGCCTGCCATGACCGAAACACCGGACGAGGAAAATACGCCCCCGGACGCGCCGCGTCAGGGCGCAGATGAGGCCCGGGCGGCGGTGCGCAAGAGCCAATTCCTGGACTTTGGGTTTCGCCCCTTTTTCCTGTTGTGCGGCCTTTACGCGGTGCTCTCCATCGTCGCCTGGCTCTTGACGTACCAGGGGGTCCTCGATCTCGGGGGCACCTTAGCGCCCTCGTACTGGCACGGCCACGAGATGCTGTTCGGTTTCGCCATAGCGGCAGTCGCCGGCTTCCTGCTGACCGCGGCGCCAGTGTGGACGGACACCGAACCGGCAAGCGGCGCCGGCCTCGCCTTCCTGGCCACGCTGTGGCTGCTGGGCCGAACCGCCATGTGGCTTGGCGACGCGCTGCCGCCGGTCGTCGTGGCGGGGCTCGATCTCGCCCTGATCCCCGCCCTCGGGTGGACGGTGGGACGCGCCGTCCTCGCCTCGCGACAGCTCCGCAACACCGTGTTTCCGGCCCTCCTGGCAGTGCTGTTCGCCGCCAACCTGCTGGTCCACCTGGAGACCCTCGGCATCACCGACGACAGCGCCGCGCTGGGGTTGCGCCTCGCCATCTACGTCTTCACCGTGATGGTCGCCGTGCTCGGCAGCCGCATGATCCCCGCCTTCACCCGCAACGCCCTCAGAAGGGACGGTATCGAGGGCGAGGTGCGCGCCGGCGGGCGCATCCAGGTGGGGGTGGGGGCGGCGGTGGCAGCGGCCATCTCCGCCGACCTCGCGGCAGCGCCCGAGCTGGTGCAGGGCGTCCTGGCGGTGTGCGCGGCACTCTTGTTAGCCGTCTTCATGAGAGGCTGGCAGACGCGGTGCGTCCTCGGCCAGCCCATCCTGTGGATCATGCACCTAGCCTACGCCTGGCTGCCGGCCGGGTTCGCCCTCAAGGGGCTGGCCGACCTGACCGGCATCCTGCCGCAGACGGCGGCCCTGCACGGCATGGCGACGGGGGCCGTCAGCACCATGATCCTGGCGATGACGACGCGGGTCTCCCTCGGCCACACGGGACGACAGCTCAAGGTGGCCCCGCCCATCACCGTGGCCTATGTGCTGGTCACCCTGGCCGCCCTTTTCCGCGTCGCCGCGCCGATGGCGGCGCCCGACGCCTACACGGCGTCGATCACAGCCTCAGGGCTGTGCTGGGCCGCCGCCTTCGCCATCTTCACCGTGGTCTATTGGCCCATCCTCACCGGGCCCCGCGCCGACGAGCCGTGAGAGCGCCCAGGCGGCCGCCTCGCGGACCAACGCAGACGGGTCGCCGGTGAGCTTCCTCGCGGCATCGGCCAGGGCCGGTTCGGCACCGTTGCCACAGTTGCCGATGGCGATGAGCACGTTGCGTAACATGCGATCGCGCCCCGTGCGCTTGATCGGGGAGCTCGCAAAGATGCGGCGGAAGGCGGCGGCGTCGAGCCCCGCCAGCTCGGCGAGGCGGGGCGCCGTCAACTCGGCGCGGGGCAGGAACTCCGAATGCGCGGTGGGCGCCGCGAACCTGTTCCACGGACAGGCCGCCAGGCAGTCGTCGCAACCGTAGACGCGGTTGCCCATGGCGGCGCGCAGCTCTTCCGGGATAACCCCCTTGTGCTCTATGGTCAGGTACGAGATGCAGCGCCCGGGATCGATGCGGTAGGGCTCGGTCAGGGCAGCGGTCGGGCACGCTTGGCGGCACGCGTCGCACGACCCGCAGTGGTCCATCATGGCTCCGTCGGGGGCCAGCTCGAGGGTGGTGAACACCTCGCCCAGGAACAACCACGAGCCGAAGTCCCGGGATACCAGGTTGGTGTGCTTGCCCTGCCAGCCTACCCCGGCGCGCGCCGCCAGGGGCTTCTCCATGACCGGGGCGGTGTCGACGAACACCTTGACGGCGCAAGCGTGGGTCTCGGCCATCCAGCCGGCGAGGCGCTTGAGGCGCTTCTTGAGAACGTCGTGGTAGTCGCGCCCCTGGGCGTAGACGCTGATGGCGGCGCGGTCGCGGCGCACCAGGGTGGCCAGGGGGTTGCCCTTGGGCGCGTAGTTGGCGGCCACAGCGACGACGGTTCGCGCCTCCGGCCACAGCGCCCTGGGGTCGACGCGGCGCTCGGCATGGCGCGCCATCCAACCCATGTCGCCGTGCAGCCGGCGCTCTAGGAATTGCGCCAGGTTGGCCTTGTCGGCCGGATCCGCCCCGGCGGCGGCGAAACCGACTGCATCGAAGCCGAGCACCAGCGCCTTGTCGCGAATGGCTTGCGTAAGGTCCATCGGTGACAAGCGAGGTCCCACCTACCCCCGCCCGCGATACGGCGCGACGCCGGGCGCCGGCAGCCACAGATCCTTGGGTGGCGCACTGCTCTGCCAGAAGACGTCGATGGGGATGCCGCCACGCGGAAACCAGTAGCCGCCGATGCGCAGCCATTTGGGCTTGCAGGCCTTGATGATCCTCTTGGCGACGGCCAGGGTGCAGTCCTCGTGGAAAGCGTCGTAGTTGCGGAACGAGGCCAGGTAAAGGCGCAGCGACTTGCTCTCGACGAGGTGCTTTGCCGGCACGTAGTCGACAACCAGATGCGCGAAGTCAGGCTGGCCGGTGACCGGGCACAGCGAGGTGAACTCCGGGCACGTGAAGCGCACTACGTAGCCGTCGCCCGGGTGCGGGTTTTGCACCGTCTCGAGGGCGGCGGCGTCCGGGGAATCGGGAATTTCGGTGGGGCCGCCGAGCTGGGTTAACCCGTCGTAGGGCGGCTTGTCCTTGCTGCGCCCCCGTGTGCTGGTCCTCTTCTTGCGGCCCCGGCCCTGATTCGGGTCCCGGTCCCGGCCGCCAGTGCCATCGCGCAGCCATGTCGTGTCCACGTCCAAGGCGCGGGCCAGGCGGTGCATGACATCGCCGCGGGGCTGAGCGACCTTGCCGTCCAGGTATTTGTTGAGGCTGTCGTAGTTGACGCCCGAGCGGCGCGCCAATTCGGTCTTGCTCCAGCCGCTCTGCCGGAGGGTATCGTTCAATCTGTCGGTCCAGGGGTTCACGAAGTTTCGTCCAGGTTGAGGGTGAATTTTCAATTGCTAGAAATAACATACAATAATCTGGAATTTATTTCCAGTAAAATATTTCAACCCCGACCCTAACACTCCTCGATGTCGCCTTTTTCCCGCCCTGCCGCGAAGTCGGCAGCAAAGGCTTCGAGCCCTGCCGCGCCGATGGCCTGACGCAGCCCCGCCATCAGTTCTTGGTAGTAGTGCAGGTTGTGCCAGGTCAGCAGCACGGCACCCAGAATCTCGCCGGCGCGCACCAGGTGGTGCAGGTAGGCGCGGCTGTGGCCATTGCACGCCGGGCACGCGCAGGCCACATCCAGGGGCCTGGGATCGGCCGCGTGGCGCGCGTTGCGCAGGTTGACGGGGCCCAGGCGCGTGAAGGCCTGGCCGGTGCGCCCGGAGCGGGTGGGGAGCACGCAATCGAACATGTCGATGCCGTGGCGCACCGCCGCCACCAGGTCCTCGGGCTTACCGACGCCCATGAGGTAGCGCGGCGCCCGCGCCGGCAGCAGGGGAGCCGTGGCGGCGACGATCTCTCCGGTCTTGTCGGCACCCTCGCCGACGGCGAGCCCACCGATCGCGTAGCCATCGAATCCGATGGCCTTAAGGGCCTCGGCGGATTCGGCGCGCAGCTCGGTGTACATGCCGCCCTGGTTGATGCCGAACAGCGCATAGCCCGGGCGCTCGGCGAAGGCGTCGCGGCAGCGCGCCGCCCAGCGCATGGAGAGCCGCATGGAGGACGCCGCCTCGGCGGCGGTGGCGGGAAAGGGCGTGCACTCGTCGAGAACCATGGAAATGTCGGCGTCCAGGGCCCGCTGGATATCGACACAGCGCTCCGGCGTAAGCTGGTGGCGGCTGCCGTCGATATGCGACTTGAAGATGATGCCGTCCTCGGCGATGTCGCGCATTTCGGCCAGGGACATCACTTGAAAGCCCCCCGAATCGGTGAGGATGGGCCGTGGCCAGTTCATGAACTCGTGCAGGCCACCGAGACGCTCCACGGTCTCGGCGCCTGGGCGCAGCATCAGATGGTAGGTGTTGGCGAGGAGGATCTGCGCGCCGGTCTCGGCCACCGCGCCCGGCGTCATTGCCTTGACGGTCGCCGCCGTGCCCACCGGCATGAAGGCAGGCGTCGCGATCTCGCCATGGGCGGTGTCCACCCGGCCCAGCCGGGCATCGCCGTCGGTGGCCGACACCTCGAAGGAAAAGGCGCTCACGCGCCGCCCCCACGCGACAGCAGGCAGGCGTCGCCATAGGAATAGAACCGGTAGCCCGCCTCCTTGGCGTGGGCGTAGGCCGCGTGCATGGGCTCGAGCCCGGCGAAGGCCGAAACCAGCATGAACAGCGTCGAGCGCGGCAGGTGGAAGTTGGTGAGCAGCGCGTCGACGACACGGAAACGGTAACCCGGCGTGATGAAGATGTCGGTGTCCCCGGCAAACGGTGCCATGCTGCCGTCGGCGTCGGCCGCCGCCTCCAGCAACCTCAGAGACGTGGTGCCGACGGCGACGACGCGGCGGCCCGCCGCCCGCGCCCGGTTGACGGCTTTGGCGGCGGCGGCATCGATCTCGCCCCATTCGGAATGCATACGGTGCCTCTCGACGGTTTCCGATTTGACCGGCAAAAAGGTGCCGGCGCCGACCAACAACGTCACCGTTACCCTCTGGACGCCGCGCCCGTCCAGGGCGTCGATCAATCGCGGCGTGAAGTGCAGCCCGGCGGTGGGTGCCGCCACGGCGCCCGGCCGCTCGGCATAGACCGTCTGATAGTCGGTGCGGTCTCGGAAGTCGGCAAGACCGGGGCGCTTGATGTAGGGAGGAAGCGGCATGGTACCGAGGCAATCCAGCGCCGCCATCAAGTCGTCCTCGGCGCGCCCGAAGTCGAGGGTCACCTCGCCGGCCTCTCCCTTCGCCGTGACCAGGGCTTTGAGGTGACTGTCGACTTCGCGGGCGAATTCGATGCGGTCGCCGGCCTCGAGCCTGCGCGCCGGCCTGGCGAAGGCGCGCCAGACGCCCTCGTCGTGACGCTTGTGCAGCGTCACCTCGACCCTGGCATTGCCCCGGCGCCCTGCCAGGCGCGCCGGGATGACGCGGGCGTCGTTGAATACCATGACGTCGCCCTCTTCCATGAGGCCGGGCAGGTCAGAGATGGCCAAATCGAGCAAATCGTCTCCCACGGCCAGCAATCGCGCCGCGTCCCTGGGGGATGCCGGGCGCTGCGCGATAAAGCGGGCGGGCAGGTCAAAATCGAAGGCGTCCGTTCTCATGGCGCGGGCCTCAGCATTTAGCGGCGCCCCGAGTACGCCCGGAAAAGTGTGCACTTTTCAACCGTTTCCCTTAAAGATGACGCGCGACGACCGTTTCACGGATAACAAGAGACGACCGTTTCACGGATAACAAGAGAGGCGACCATGATCGTAAAGACCCTAGACGACGTGCTCGGCACTGAAGCCGAGGTCAAGGGAGGACACTGGGTGAGCCGGCGCTTGCTGCTGAAGCGCGACAGCATGGGTTTTTCCCTGCACGATACGGTGGTTTACGCGGGCGGAGTATCCGAGCTGTGCTACACCAACCACCTGGAGGCGGTCTACATCATCGAGGGCGAGGGCGAGCTTGAGGACGTGGCGACGGGAAAAATTTACCAAATGAGCCCGGGCTTCCTCTATGCCCTCGACCAGCACGATAAACACATCCTGCGCGCCGCCACCGACGTGCGCTGCGTCTGCGTCTACAACCCGCCGCTGGCCGGCGCCGAAACACACGACGAGGACGGCTCCTTCCCTCTCGTCGAGGACTAGTCGCGGCGAGGAATGGCGCCGTCAGAACTGCAGGAAAGGCCGCAGGACGCGCTCGAGGCGGTCCGGGACGAGGGTGACCAGGGACTGCTTGAGGGCGAGGCGCGTCTTGGGCCCGAACGCCCCGCCCTCGCGCAGCACGCCCTCGAGCACGACGGTGCGCACCGCCTCAGCGCCCCCGGAAGCGGGGCTTGCGTTTTCCCAGGAAAGCCCTGATGCCTTCCTTGTAGTCCCAACTGTCGCGCAGCTTCTCGAAGCCCTGGCCCTCGATCTCAAGGCCGGCCTGGGTACCCATCTCGTAGGCACTGTTGAGGACTCGCTTGACCGTCTTCAGGGCGAGCGGCGGCAGCGCGCCCAGGTGCGCCACCATGGCGTCGACGGCCTTGTCCATGGCCTTCGCGTCCTCGACCACACGGGTCAGCAGTCCCCACTCCAGGGCTTCCGGCGCCGGGATGCGGCGGCCCAGCATGATCATGTCCTTGGCGCGGGTAAGCCCGGCGACGCGGGCCACCCGGTGAGTGCCGCCGCTGCCCGGCATCATGCCGATGGTAATCTCGGGCAGGGCCAGGACCGTCTCCTTGGTGGCGAGGCGGAAGTCGCAGGCCATGGCAAGCTCGAAACCGGCCCCCATGGCGTACTTCTCGATGGCGCAGATCACCGGCTTCGGGCAGCGCTCTGGCGCCGCTACGTTCCACGCCAAGTCGGCCATGCCGTCGCGCTCGATGTCGGGGAACTCAGCGACGTTGCCGCCCGACGTGAAGACGCCACCGGCGCCGCGGATGACGACGACGCCGACGTCGTCGTCGCGGCCGAACTCCTCGAAGATGGCGTTGATCTGGCGCCGTCCGGCATAGGAGATCACGTTGAGGGGCGGCCGGTCGAGGGTGAGCCGGCCGATGCGCTTCTTCTTGTCCACCCGGACGCTCAGACCGTCGAGCGAATCCAGCACCTTGGCGCGGCTTTTGGCGTATTTTTTCATCGAGTCCTCTGTTCCTGCGGGGCGTATCGGAGGCTGGCAAACTAACCTGGAACTTTGGTCAAGGAAAGGCTCCCGGCTGCGGCTTCTTGAACGCTCACAAGGGCCGCCTTATCATACCCGCCATAACCAAAAAAATGCCGAAATGCCGCCGCTCGACGCGTTTCACCCTGGGAGGAATACTAATGAGCACTGACGCACATACCGGATATTCGCCGAGCCAACTCAGGATCATGAGCCCGCAAAGGCTGTTCCGGGTCGGCGAGGCGACCTTCCAAAAGCTTTTCGCCCTGGCCGGCAAGGACGCCAACGCCATGCACCCGGACCGGGTGTTCCGCCTCGGCGACCCGGTCGTCCAGGGGCTTCTCAACGCCGCCGAGCAGGCGCAAAAGCCGGCCCCAGGGAAGCACACCCAGGGAATGAAGGCCACGGCGCCCGCCGCATCGACGCCCGTAAACACGCAGGCCGTAAACCCTGGGGCTGTAAACCCCGACGCCGTCAACCCGGAGGCCGAGGTGCGGGCAGCCCAACCGGCGGCCTCGGCGCCACGGAGCGAGCGGGTCACCATCGACGGCGTCAACGTGATCGTCGAGCACACTCATTCGCCCATCGAGAACAAGGCCATCGAGGCGGGTGGCAAGCGCTTTAAGCTCCTCAACGTGCTCGACCCTAGGTTTCGGCCCGAGAACTACAAGAAGGCGGACGGCGCGCCGTTGCGCCTGTTCGACGCCGCCGGCGTCAAGGTAGATCTGTCGAAGCGCAGCCACGAGGACATGGGCTTCTGGCACCGCAACGTCGACTTCCACGAGATCATCTTCTGCTTCAAGGGGGCGCTGCGCTGGGAGACCGAGATGGGCACCGTCATCCTCGGGGAGGGCGACATGATGGTGATCCCCAAGGGCATCACCCACCGCTCGGCGCTGTGCGAGGAGTCGGCCGACGAGAACATCCTCCTCGAATTCAAGGTGCGCGACGAACTCGTTTACGTGGGCGACGACAATTGAGCGGTACGAAGGGCACGGGGGGAAAGGGGAAAACGGAGGGCGCCGCCGACGTCCTGGTCACCGGCATCGACTGGCTGATCACGGTCGACGAAAGCCGCCGCGTCATCCGCGACGCCGCCGTCGCTATCAAGGACGGGCGCTTCGCCGCCGTCGGCAAATCGGCCGACATCGAAGCCGGGTGGCGGGCCGGGACGGTCATCGCCGGTGCCGACCGCGTCGCCACGCCCGGCCTCATCGACAACCACCTGCACTCGTCGTTTCAGATGTCGCGCGGGCTCGCCGACGAGGTCAACGCCCAGGCCTTCCTTTTCGATCGCATGTATCCCTTTGAGGGCATCCAGGAGCGCGACGACGTGCTGGTCGGCGCCTCGCTAGCGGCCATCGAGCTGCTCAGCCACGGGGTGACGTGCTTCATCGATCCCGGCAACTACCACCCCGACGCCACCGTCGAGGCCGTCGCCGGCGCCGGCATGCGCCTGGTGGTGGCGCGCTCGACCTTCGACCGCACCAAATCGGTGATGGGCCTGCTGCCCGAGAGCATGATCGACAGCGCCGAGACGGCACTCGCCGCCGCCGAGGAGATCCTCGACAAGTATGCCTCGACCCATGACGGTCGGGTGCGGGCCAGCGCGTCTTTTCGCGGGCTCAACAACTCGTCGGACGAGTTGATCCTCGGCCTGCGCGGCCTCGCCGAGAAATACGACACCCTCCTGCAAACCCATGCCTGCTTCAGCTACTCGACCCACGACGGCTGCGTGGCCTCCTTCGGAGTGCCCGAGATCGAGCGCCTGGAGGCCCTCGGCGTCCTCGACGAGCGCTGCCTGCTCGTCCACTCGGGCTGGCTCGAGCCCCACGAGGTGGCGATCCTGGTTGACCGCAAGCCGACCCTGGTCGCCTCGCCGAGTTCCAGCATGCACAACGGCTACGGCAACATGACCGTGGGCAAGCTGCCCGAGCTGATGGCGCTCGGGGTCAACGTCTCGCTGGCCTCCGACCATGCGTGCTCGGGTATCGTCGACATGCCGCTGGAGATGTTCCTGGCAGCCGGCGGCTACAAGGAGGCCCGCATCAACCCGCGCGTCATGCCGCCCGAGCACGTGCTCGAAATGGCCACCATCAACGGCGCCCGGGGGGCCGGGCTGGGTGACGAGATCGGCAGCGTCGAGGTTGGCAAGCAGGCCGACTTGGTGCTCTTCGACACCAGGCGCCCCGAATGGCAGCCCCTTTACAACCCGGTCTCCAACCTTGTCTACGCGGCGCCCGGCAACACGGTGGCGACGGTGTTCGTCGGCGGGCGCGTCGTCGTCGAGAGCGGCCACCCGACGCTCATCGACGAGGCCGCCGTCTACGGCGAGGTGAAAAAGATGCAAAAGCGCCTGGCCGGGCGCCTCGACATGGAGAAGATCGTCTCGCTCAAGTGGCCGGTGGAGTGAAGGCGTGGAGTAAGACGTGGAGTGAAGGCCGACGAAGTTGACCAACGGAGGAGCCCCATGAACAACTTTTCCTTTATGGCCCGTTTCAACGCCTGGGCCAACGAGCGCTTGTACGGCGTTGTCGCCGATCTCTCCGACGCCGATTACCGGGAGGACCGCAAGGCCTTCTTCGGCTCCATCCACAACACCCTCAACCACCTGCTAGTCGGCGACCGCCTGTGGCTGGCCCGTATAGAGGGCATCGAACACGAAATTCGCGCCCTCGACCAAATTCTCCATGACGACTTTGAGGCGCTTTGGGAAGCGCGCCGGGCCGAGGACGAGCGCTTCACGACCCTCGTCGATTTCTTCGCCGAGGCACGGCTGTCGGCGCCCGTCACCTTCCGCCGCATGGCGGGCGGCGGCGGCGAGATGTCCCTGCGCCTCGACCGCATCCTGCTGACGCTGATCAACCACCAGACCCACCACCGCGGCCAGGTGCACGCCATGCTCACCGCCAGCGGCGTGACGCCCCTGCAAATGGACGTCATCGACTTCATGGGAGAGACCGGGACCGAGTGAATTCGGCGGCCGGGCGCTAATACACCGCCCGCCCGCCCGAGGCATCGAACACCGCGCCGGTGCTGAACGAGCACTCCTCCGAGGCCAGCCAGGTAATGAGCGCCGCTACTTCCTCGGGCCGCCAGAGACGCCCCATGGGCATGCGCGACAGCGCGGCGTCCAGGTAGTCCCGGGTGAGGCCGGCCAGAATCTCCGTGTCGATCCCCGACGACGCCACGCAGTTGACGAAGACGCCACTGGCGGCGAGTTCCTTGCCGAGCGCCTTGGTGAAGCCGATGGCGCCGGCCTTGGCGACGCTGTAGCCAGCGTTGCTGGCGGCACCCTCCATGCCGGCGATCAAGGAGACGACGACGATGCGGCCGTAGCCGCGCCCGACCATGTGCGGCAGCACCGTCCGACAGCACCGGAAAACGCTGGTCAGGTTTTCGCCGAGCATGCGTTCCCAGTCCTCGTCGGTGTACTCGAAGGCCATTTTCATGCCCCCGGCGACGCCGGCGTTAACGATGAGGATGTCGATGAAGGGGCGCCACGCCAGGGTGTCCGCGAAGGCGGCGTCGACGGCCCGGGAATCGGTCACGTCGACGCGCACCCAGTGCACCGCGCCCTTGGCCGGCAGGGCGTCGGCGGTGGCGGTTAGGCGCTCCGCTTCGCGGTCCCACAGGCTAACGGCGGCGCCCGAGGCCACCATGCGTTAGGCGGCGGCATGGCCGATGCCCTTGGCGCCCTCGGTGACGATCGCGGTACGGCCCTCAAGGTCGAATCCGTTCACCGGCGTCTCCTCTGCTCGAAGCCCTTGTGTGGACGGAGTGGCACGCCTTGCCTTAACCTTGACACCGCGGCGCGGAACGCCGCCCCCCCAGCACTTACGGAGTTCGGCGCCCATGCACAATTTAGAAATTAACGGCCAGCGCCTGTGGGACAGCCTCATGGAGATGGCCAAGATAGGCGCGACGGAGAAGGGTGGCGTGCGCCGCCTCGCCCTCACCGACGTCGACCGCGAGGCGCGCGACCTGTTCGTACGCTGGTGCGAGGACGCCGGGTGCGCGGTCAGCGTCGACGCCATGGGCAACATTTTCGCGCGGCGCCCCGGGCGCGACGACAGCGCGCCTCCGGTGATGGCGGGCAGCCACCTGGACAGCCAGCCGACGGGCGGCAAGTTCGACGGCGCCTACGGCGTGCTGGCGGCGCTCGAGGTGGTACGCACCTTGAACGATGCCGCCTACGAGACGAGCGCGCCGATCGAGGTGGCGGCGTGGACCAACGAGGAAGGCAGCCGCTTCGCGCCGGCGATGATCGGGTCCGGCACGTTCGCCGGAATCTTCGGGCTCGACTACGCGCACCGGTGCGCCGACCCGGACGGCCTGACGCTGGGGGCTGAGCTCCAGCGCATCGGCTACAAGGGGGACGGCTGCGGCGGGCGCCCGGTGGGCGCCTACTTCGAAGCCCACATCGAACAAGGCCCCATCCTCGAGGCGGAAGAGAAGACCATCGGCGTGGTCACCGGCGCCCAGGCCCAGCGCTGGTACGAGATCACCCTAACCGGCCAGGAATCCCACGCCGGGCCGACGCCCATGGAGGTGCGCCGCGACGCCCTGCTCGGCGCCGCCGCCGTCGTCCAGGCGGTCAACCGCATCGGCCACGAGTTCCAGCCCGGCGCTTGCGCCACCGTCGGCATGCTGGAGGTGTTGCCGAACAGCCGCAACGTCATCCCGGGCCAGGTCTTCCTGACCGTCGATTTCCGCCACCCCGACGACGGGCGCCTAGCCGCCATGGACAAGGCGCTGCGCCGCGCCGACGACGAGGCGGCCGCCGCCGCCGGCCTCGAGATGGAGTTTAAACAAATCTGGCAGTGCGCGGCGACGCCCTTCGATACGGCATGCGTCGATGCCGTACGTGCGGCGGCCAAGGCTTCCGATTTCAGCCACCGGGACATCATCAGCGGCGCCGGCCACGACGCCGTATACATGGCCACCGTGACGCCCACCGCCATGATCTTCGTGCCCTGCGAGGGCGGCATCAGCCACAACGAGATCGAGAACGCGACGCCCGAAGACCTCACCGCCGGTTGCCAAGTGCTGCTCGGCGCCGTCCTCGCCAAGGACGGGTGAGGCGCCGCCGGGGACCCTAGAGCCTTATCCGTTCAAATGTAATCACCGCTAGCGGGCCGGTCTGAGACCGGCCCCTACGCTGTTTGCTGAATGTAGGGGCGGGTCTCAGACCCGACCGTGTCGAATAGGCATTACGCTGCGTAAAACTAACCGGGGGTTGCTCTAGGTCTCGAGTATTTTCAGCAGGCCGGCGTAGCCGCCGGCGACGAGACGTTCGGCGGCAGCCGCGAAATAGCGGCTGTCGGCGGTGATGCCGAGGCCCTCGACAAGCCGGTTCATGAAGTTGAAAAGCGCGCACACCGAGACCGCGTCGTGCAGCGCTTGGTCGTCCCAGACGACGGCGAAGACGGCGTCGGCGTCAGCCTGGGTGAGGCCGTCGGACTGGCGGGTCAGCTTGGCGGCGTAATGCAGGATCGGCTTGAGGCGGTCGTCGACGGCGGCCTTGTCGATTTTGCCCATCAAGGCGTCCACAGTCCCAGCGGCGAAGCCCAGGACTTCGGCGGTGGCGGTGTGCACGCCCCGGCAATAGCGGCAGCCGTTGATCGCCGAGACCAAGGCGGAGATGAGTTCGCGCTCGGCGACGCCGAGCGGGGAGGCGCCGCGCAGCGCGACCTCGTGGTATGCGAGCAGTTCGCGCGCCGGTCCCGGATACGCCCTGAACACGTTGAACAGCACCGCGTTCTCGGGCAGCAACTTGAGGAAGGGCACGGCTTCGGGTTCCTTGCAGGGCCGCGGCTGGCGCCCTCAGACGGCGGACTTGTCGAAGAGCGGGTCGTTGGAAATGAGCATCATCGCCTCGCCGATAGCCACCGGCTCGCCGCACTGGTTGGTTGTCGTCATACGATGGCGGATCAGCCCACCTTGAGGGTACTTAGCGCTTTCGTGTTTGTCGAGGATCTCGATCTCGACTTCCAGGGTGTCGTCGATCTTGACCGCGTTGGGCAGCTTGAAGTTGAGTTCGAGCAGCGCCATCCCCGTGCCGTAGACGAGCATGGCGAAAGCGTTGAAGGTGAGCGCCGTGGTCAGCGTCCCGGGCGCGATGCGCTCGCCGTGGATGGAATTGCGGGCAAGCTCGATATCCACGTGCAGCGGGTTGAAGTCCGCCGTCAGACAGCAGAAATTGTTGATGTAGGCCTCGGTAACGGTCGGCAATCGGAAGCGGTGTTTCTCGCCGACTTCGAACTCGTCGTAGGTGCGGCCGCGACCGTAGTTGACGCCAACCATCATTCCCTCCCGGCGTTTCGTTAAGGACGCCGGGCAACTTGCGGGACCGGCCGGCCACAGTCAAGCTGCTGGCAAGCCGCAGTCAAATCGCTGTCAAGCCGCCTAACCGTCCGGTTGCCAAGGGCAGCCGCGGCGGATAGAAAGACGGGACATGCCAGAGGCCCGCACAGCCGTAGACTCCCTGGATCTGGACCTGCCCGACGAGGCGGCCACGGGCGCTCTCGCGGCGGCTCTGGCGCGGCTGGCCCGCGCCGCCGACATCTTCGCGTTGAGCGGCGAGCTGGGCACCGGCAAGACCACCTTCGCCCGCGCCTTTATCGGCGCCCGTGGCGGCGGCGAGGAGGTGCCGAGCCCGACCTTCACCCTGACCCAGGTCTACGAGGTTTCGGGCCACACCGTTTATCATTTCGACCTCTTCCGCCTTGCCTACCCCGCCGACGCCCTCGAGCTCGGCATCGAGGACGCCTTCGCCGAGGGCATCTCGTTGATCGAATGGCCGGAGCGCCTCGGCCCCTTCCTGCCCGCCGAGCGCCTCGACGTGGCCCTCGCCTACGGGACCGCGGCGCCGGCCCGCACGGTGCGGCTGACCGGCCGCGGCGCCTGGAAATCACGGCTCGAGAATGCCGGCCTTGCCTAAGCCCGCACCCCTGGGCCGCGCCCAGCGCGTCACCGCCTTCCTGGAGAGGACGGGCTGGGGCGGCGCGCAGCGCCGGCCCCTGGCTGGCGACGCCTCCTTCCGCCGCTACGAGCGGCTGGAGGACGAGGCGCGCCGCGCCGTGCTCATGGACGCGACGCCACCGGCCGAGGACGTGCGCCCCTTCGCCGCCCTCGCCCACCACCTGCGCAAGCTGGGGTACAGCGCGCCCGAGGTCTTTGCCGAGGACGCCGAGGACGGCCTGCTGGTGATCGAGGACTTCGGCGACCAGACCTATACCCGCATGCTGGCCCGGGGGGCCGACGAATGGACGCTCTACGCCTTCGCCGTCGATCTCCTCATCAACCTGCACCGGCGCCCGCCGACCGAGGTCATCCCCGCCGGGCTGGCGCCCTACGACGATACGAGGTTGCTCGACGAGGCGCTGCTGTTGACCGACTGGTACATGCCGGCCGTGCTCGGTGGTGCCACCGGGGACACGGCGCGCCGCGAGTACGCCGACGCCTGGCTGGCCACCTTCCCCGCCGTCCACGCCCAGCCCCGCACCTTGGTCCTGCGCGACTACCACGTGGACAACCTGATGGGGCTTGCCGGGCGCGACGGCATCCGGGCGTGCGGGCTTCTCGATTTCCAGGACGCCGTCGCCGGACCGGCGGCCTACGATCTGGTGTCGTTGCTCGAAGACGCTCGACGCGACGTCGGCGCGGAGCTTGCCGCCGACATGCTGGTGCGCTATCTGGGCGCCCTGCCCGCCCTCAACCAGACCAGCTTCAAGGCCGCCTACGCTATCCTCGGCGCCCAGCGCCACGCCAAGGTCATCGGCATCTTCACGCGCCTCGACCGGCGCGACGGTAAATCCAATTACCTGGTCCACATCCCCCGGGTATGGCGTCTCCTCGAAGAGGCACTGGCGCACCCCGCGCTGGCCGGGGTGGCGGCGTGGCTGGAGCGGCACGTTCCGCCGGAGGCGCGGCAAACGCCGCCCGCCCAGGGAGGCTCCGCATGACGCGGAACCCGACGCCCAGACAGGCCATGGTGCTGGCCGCCGGCAAGGGCACGCGCCTGCGCCCGCTCACCGATACCTTGCCCAAGCCCCTGGCCACCGTCGGCGGGCGGACGCTCATCGATCGCGGCCTGGACCGCCTGCAGGAAGCGGGGGTCGAGACGGCGGTGGTCAATCTTCACCATCTCGGCGCCATGATCGAGGACCACCTGGCGGAACGCCCGGCGCCCGAGATCGTGTATTCGCGAGAGGACAAACTTCTGGAGACCGCGGGTGGCGTGGCCAAGGCCCTGCCCCTGCTCGGCGCGGGGCCATTCTACGTGGTCAATGGCGACGTCATGTGGCTGAACGGCCCGTGCTCTGCGCTGGCGCGCATGGCCGCCACCTGGAACGACGGGACCATGGATGCCCTGCTGATGCTCCATTCGACGGTCGAGGCCTACGGCTACCAGGGACGCGGCGACTTTTGGGCAGACGACTCCGGCATGCTGTTCCGCCGTCCGGAAGGCGAGATTTTTCCCTACGTTTACACCGGCGTGCAACTCGTCCATCCCCGCCTCTTCGCAGGGACTCTCGGCGGCGCCTTCTCCTTCAACGTCCTTTACGACAAGGCTATCGAGGCCGGGCGCCTCTACGGCATGATCCACGACGGGGAATGGTTCCACATCGGCACCGCCGAGGGCTTGGCCGAGGCCGATGGCTACATGCAGGTCCGCTATCCCGGCGACAACAAGCGAAGATGACGACGGCGATGACCGAAGACAGCAAGCCAAGCGTTTTCACCATCCCCGCCGGCACGCCCTTCGTCGATGCCCTGGCCGCCGGCATCCTGCGGCGCGCCGGCGACGATCCAGGGGCACTGCCGCGCCTCCTGGTGCTACTGCCGACGCGCCGCGCCTGCCGTGCGCTCCGTGAAGCCTTCCTGCGGCACCGCGAGGGCCGCGCCCTGCTGTTGCCGCGCCTAGTGCCGCTTGGCGATCTCGACGAGGACGAGATGGCCATCGCTGAGGCTGGAGAGGCGGCGCTCGGCGGGGCGGCGACGGGCTGCCTGGATGCGCCCCTGGCGATCCCCGCTCTGCGCCGGCAGCTCCTGCTGACCCGGCTCGTGCTGGCCCTAGACTGGGAGGACACGACGCTGGACCAGGCGGCGCGCCTGGCGGAAGAGCTGGCAAAACTTCTCGACCAGGTGCGAACCGAGCGCCTTTCCTTCGAAGGCCTGCGCGACCTGGTGCCCGAGGACTATGCCGACCACTGGCAACGGACCCTCGATTTCCTGAATATCGTCACCGAAAACTGGCCCGCCATCCTGGCCGGGGAAGGCTGCGTCGACGCCGCCGAGCGCCGCAACATGGTCCTCGAGACGCAAGCTAGGGCGTGGCGGGATAAGCCGCCATCGCACGCCGTCATCGCCGCCGGCTCGACGGGCTCCATTCCGACCACCGCCGAGCTGCTCGGCGTGGTCGCCCGCCTGCCCCAGGGCTGCGTGGTTCTGCCCGGTCTCGATGCCGACGCCGACCACGAGACCTGGGAGGAGATCGGGCGCCAGCCGACCCACCCCCAGAACGGCCTGGCGCGGCTACTCGAGCGCCTCGGCGTGGAGCGCCGCGATGTCGCCGAGTGGGAAGCTGCCGGCGTGCCCTCGACGCCCCCGGCGCGCGCCGCCCTCCTCGGCACAGCGCTCAGCCCGGCCAACGTCCCCGGCGCCGGGGAGCCGCCGCCGGGCGCCCTGGACGGCGTCACGCGCATCGATTGCCCGGGCCCCCGCGAGGAGGCCGGCGTCGTCGCCCTGGTCATGCGCCAGGCCCTGGAGACGCCTAGGCGCACCGCCGCCTTGGTGACGCCGGACCGCGGCTTGGCGCGCCAGGTGGCGGCGGAGTTGCGGCGCTGGAAGGTGGAGGTTGACGATTCGGCTGGGCTGCCCCTGGCGCAGACGCCGCCCGGCGCCTTCCTCAGGCTCACCGCCCGCATGGCCGCCGAGGACTTCGCCCCGGTGCCGCTGCTGGCCGCCTTGAAACACCCCTTGGCCGGCGGTGGCATGGCGCCGGCGCGGCTGCGCGCTTCGGTCCGCCGACTGGAGATCGACGCGCTCAGGGGGCCGCGTCCGGGCGGGGGACTGGCCGGCCTTAGCGCGGCGTTGGACGCGAAAGCCTCCCGACACAGCGTGCTGCTAGCCGCCCTGGAGGCCGCAGCGCAGCCTTACGCCAAGGCGCTCAAGGCGAAGAAAGCTACCTTCCGCAAGCTCCTCGAGGCCCACCTCGAAATGGCCGAATCCCTGGCCGCCACCGACGCCGAGACGGGCGCCCAGCGCTTGTGGGCGGGAGAGGCCGGCGAGGCGGCGGCTGTCTTCATCGCCGAGCTCGACGAGGCGAGCGCCATCCTGAGTTTCCTGCCGGGCGCCGACTACGCGGCGCTGCTCGACGTGCTGATGGCGGGGCGCGTCGTCAGGCCGCGCCACGGCCGCCACCCCAGGCTCCACATCTGGGGCTTGCTCGAGGCCCGCCTTCAGCACGCCGACGTGGTCGTTTTGTCCGGCCTCAATGAGGGAACCTGGCCGCCCGAGGCCGAGGCCAATCCCTGGATGAGCCGGCCCATGCTCGACGCATTCGGCCTGCCACCGCCGGAGCGCCGCATCGGGCTCACCGCCCACGATTTCGTCCAGGCCCTGGCGGCCCCCACCGTGGTGCTCACCCGTGCCGCTCGCGTCGAGGGGACGCCGACGGTGCCTTCGCGCTGGCTGCTGCGCCTCGACAACCTGCTCGAGGGACACGGTCTCGAAGGCACGCTGGGCAATGGGGCCCCCTGGCTGGCCTGGCTCGGCGAGATCGACGCGCCCGCAGCCTCGGACCCCGGCCCGGTGCCACCGCCGGCCCCCCGGCCACCGCTAAAGAGCCGCCCACGCAAGATTTCCGTGACCCGCGTCGAGACCTGGATACGCGATGCCTACTCGGTCTACGCCGAGCAAATTCTCCGGCTCAGGCCGCTCGATCCTCTCGACGCCGATCCGGCGGCGGCGGAGCGCGGCACCATCGTGCACACGGCCCTGGAGCAGTTCCAAAACGCCTACCCGGGCCTGCTTCCGGATGACGCCTACGACAAGCTGCTGGAGATCGGCGACGAGGTCTTCGCTGACTATATCTCGCGCCCCGGGGTACGCGCCTTCTGGTGGCCGCGCTTTCAGAGGATCGCCGGCTGGTTCGTTAAATTCGAAAGAGGTCGCCGGGCCAGCGGCCTCATTCCCCTGGCCGCCGAAGTGGATGGCCGACTGGAGATAGCCGGTCCGTCGGGGCCATTCCTGTTGAAGGCCCGCGCCGACCGCATCGACCGCGACGACGACGGCGGGCTCGCCATCGTCGATTACAAGACGGGCCAGGCGCCGAGTTGGCCCCAGGTAACCAGCGGCTTGGTCCCCCAACTGCCCCTCGAGGCCGCCATCGCGGCGGCCGGCGGGTTCGAAGGCGTGCCGGAGGGCGCCGTCGGGCAACTCGCCTACGTCAGCCTCCCCGGCGGCCGCGCGCCCGGAAAGTTCAAGCCCTTCCCGAAGGACATAGGCGAGGCCGCCAGCGAGGCGTTGGCCGGCCTCGAGCGGCTTGTCGCCGCCTACGACGACCCGGCGACGCCCTACCGATCGCGGGCGCGGCCCATGTTCGAGAGCCGCTTTGACACCTACGACCACCTGGCCCGGGTCAGGGAGTGGCTGGCCCTCGGCGGAGAGGGGGAATGACGGCCACCGCCAAGCGCCTTGTCGCCGCCCAGGGGAAGACGCGGGCGGCCAGCGATCCCACCGCATCGGTGTGGGTCGCGGCCAACGCCGGGACCGGCAAGACCCACGTTCTCATCGAGCGCATCGCCCGCTTGCTGGTGACCGGCACGGCGCCCGGGCGCATCCTGTGCCTGACCTTCACCAAGGCCGCCGCCGCCGAGATGGAGAACCGGCTCTACAAGCGGCTCGGTCACTGGGCAATGGCGCCCGACGGCGCGCTCGATACCCAACTCGAGGCGCTTTTGGGACACCCGGCCACGCCCGAAATGCTGGCCCGGGCACGCTGCCTTTTCGCCCTTACCCTGGAGGTGCCCGACGGGCTCAAGATCAGAACCCTCCACGCCTTTTGCGAATCCCTGCTCGGACGCTTCCCGCTGGAGGCCGCGGTGGCACCCCACTTCTCGGTGATCGACGAGCGCACGGCAGCGGAGCTGCGCCACGAGGCCCGGGACCGCCTGCTGTCCCACGCCTTCGACGGCGACGCGGCGGATATCGCGGAGGCGCTCGGGCATCTGGCCGGGCTGGTCAACGAGGAGAACTTCGCCCGTGTCATGACCGAGCTCGACTCAGGCCGCGGCCGACTGGCGCGGCTTTGCGAGCGCCACGGGGGGGTCGGCGGCATGGTCGCGGCGGCGCGCCGACTGCTCGGCCTCACCCCGGACGTCTCGCGATCGACGGTCATCGCCGACGCCTCGGCGCCCGGCGCCTTCGACGAGTTGGGACTGCACCGCGCCGTCGCCGCCCTCGACTACGGCACGGCGAAAGACAAAGAGCGGGCGGAAGTCCTGCGCGCCTGGCTCGACGACGCAGAGAGCCGCGCCGATTCCCTTCTAGGCGCTTACGCCAACGCGTTTCTCACCAAGGAGGACGCGCCGCGCGCCACGCGCTCCCTGATGACCCAGCGCGCCATCGCCACCAACGCCGAGGCCCTCGACGCCATGCTCGCCGAACAAGCCCGCCTGATCGCCATCAAGGAACGCCTGCGCGCCGTCGACGTCGCCGAGTCCACGGGTGCCTTGCTCGCCGTCGGCTGCAGGTTGCTTGAATCATACGAGGACATGAAGCGTAACCGGGCGCTGCTCGATTACGACGACCTGACCGGCAAGGCGCGCCGCCTGCTCGAGGCCGAGGGCCGAGCCGCCTGGGTGCATTACAAGCTTGACGGCGGGATCGACCACATCCTGGTCGACGAGGCGCAGGACACCAGTCCCGAGCAGTGGGCCGTGGTGGCGGCCCTGGCCGGGGAGTTTTTCGCCGGCCAGGGCGTCCGCCAAGGGGCGCGCACAGTGTTCGCGGTGGGCGACGAAAAGCAATCGATCTACAGCTTCCAGGGCGCCGATCCGGACGCCTTCGAGGACATGCGCGCTCACTTCGCCGGGTGCGCCGGCGAGGCCGGCGAGTCTTTCCACTCCATCGAACTGGCGGCTTCCCACCGTTCGGTGCCGGCCTTGCTGGGGACCGTCGATCGGGTGTTTTCCGGCACCGAGGCGCGCCGCGGTCTGACGGTGGGCGAGGCGCCCATCCACCACGAGTCGTTCCGCCAAGGCCAAGCCGGGTTGGTCGAGCTATGGCCCGTCGTGACTCCCGAGGAAGCGCCGGACGCCGATCCCTGGGACGTGCCCCTCGACCAGATGTCAGCGAAAAGCCCGCCGGCCCGCCTCGCCGCGCGCATCGCCGATTACATCGACGGATGGCTGAAAGGGGGCGAGATACTGGAGGCGGCGGGTCGTCCCATACAGCCGGGCGACATCATGATCCTGGTGCGCACCCGTTCGCGCTTCGCCGAGGAAATGGTGCGCTGCCTAAAGCAGCGCCGCATCCCAGTGGCGGGCAGCGACCGCATGGTGTTGGTCGAACAGATGGCGGTCATGGACCTTCTAGCGCTGGGCAATTTCGTGCTCTTGCCCGACGACGACCTCACCCTCGCCGTCGTCCTCAAAGGACCCCTCATCGGCTTCGACGAAGACGCCCTCTTCGATCTCGCCCACAGGCGCGACGGCAGTCTTTGGGAGGCCCTGCAAGGCCGGCGTAGCGAAAGCCGGCGCCTCGAGGCAGCGCACCGGGAACTGGCGGATCTGTTGAACAAAGCCGATTTCACCCCGCCCTACGAGTTCTTCGCGGAACTTCTGGGGACAGGCGGCGGGCGCCGCAAACTGCTCGCCCGACTGGGCCCCGACGCCGCCGACCCCATCGACGAGTTGCTGTCCCTGGCGCTCGGCTTCGAGAGGGACCACGTGGCGTCCCTGCAAGGGTTCATGCATTGGATCTTGGCCGGGGAAACGCAGATCAAGCGCGACCTGGAACACGGACGCAACGAGGTGCGGGTGATGACGGTGCACGGCGCCAAGGGGTTGCAGTCGAACGTCGTCTTCCTGCCCGACACCTGCACCGTCCCCGATCCCAGGTTCGACCCCATGCTGCTTTGGGCCGAAGGTGGTCTGGCCCCGGCCGTGCTGTGGCCGGCCAGGCGCGCCGACGAGACGACGCCCTGCGGCGACCTGCGCGAGGAAGCGCGCCGACGCAGCGAGGGAGAGTACCGGCGTCTCCTCTACGTGGCCATGACGCGGACCCGCGACCGCCTCTACATCGGCGGCTGGGAAGGCAAGAGGGGGCGCGACGCCGGGTGCTGGTACGACCTCGTTGAGCCCGCCGTGGACGCCAAGGCCGAGACCGTCGAGTTGGCGTGGGGGGGCAGCGGATTACGCGTCAGCGATGCGCAACGGGCGGCGCCAGGGGAAGAACCGCTCACGCCACCTGCCGCCGACGCGGGCCAGGGTGTGCCGGACTGGGCGCTGAAGCCGCCCCCGGCCGAGCCTACCCCGCCGCGCCCGCTAGTGCCGTCGCGGCCCACGGACGACGAGCCGCTGGTGGTCTCGCCGCTGGGCGCTTGTGCCGGGGCGCGCTTCCAGCGCGGCCTTTTGATCCACCGGCTACTGCAAGGCCTGCCCAACCTGCCACCCGAGGCCCGGGCCGGGGCCGCCCGCGCCTATCTGGCGCGCCCCGTCCACGGGCTCACCCTAACGGCGCAAGAGAAGATCGCCGCCGAGACCTTGGCCGTCCTTGAAAACCCCGGCTTCGCCGAGTTGTTCGGCCCTGAAAGCCTGGCCGAGGTGCCCCTTACCGGTGTCGTTTCCGGACAAGTGGTGTCGGGCCAGATCGACCGACTGCTGGTCGCCGACGAGGCAGTCACTGTGGTCGACTACAAGACCAACCGGCCACCACCCGAAAGCGCCGATGCCGTTCCGGCGCTCTACCTAAGGCAGATGGCGGCCTACCGCGAGGTCCTCTGCCTGATCTACCCCGGCCGGCCGGTGCGCTGCGTCCTCTTGTGGACGGATGGGCCACGGCTGATGGAACTTGGTGACGCCCTGCTCGACCCGCACGTGCCTTGACGGCGCGCCGAGGCGTGCCTAGATTCGATCCCGGCTGGAAGGCCAGCCCGGCTCGGGGGCAACCGCCGAAGTATCTCTGTAAGCCATTGATAGGAATGAGTGTATGCCCAAACCCGTGACCGACGACTCCTTCGACGCGGATGTCCTCAAGTCGGAGACGCCTGTCATCGTCGATTTCTGGGCCGAATGGTGCGGACCTTGCCATCAGATCGCCCCGGCCCTCGAGGAACTGGCCGAGGAAATGAGCGACAAGGTGGTCGTCGCCAAGCTAAACATCGACGAAAACCCGAGCACGCCCTCCAAGTACGGGGTGCGCGGCATCCCCACCCTGATGCTCTTCAAGGACGGTCAGGTCGCCGCCACCAAGATCGGCGCACTGCCCAAGAGCAAGCTGGTCGAGTGGGTCGAATCCTTCCTGTAAAATAGTTCTCTCTGTAGAATAATTCTCTCTGTAGAATTTCCTGCCTAGTCCGGCGACGACGGAGCCCCCTCCGGTGGGCCGGGCTCCGGCATGGCGATGGCCAATTCGCCGGTGGCGTGGCGGATGACGTGCGCCGCGGCGATCACCGCCAGGTTGGCGATAGCGTCGTTGCGGCTGCACAGCCACACCGAGCGCATGTTGCTGTCGCCGTCGCGGTATGCGAACAGCATGAGGGCGGCGTTGGGCTCGGCCGGGCACATCACGTGGTAGACGGAATTGCCGAGCACCCAGAGCCCGAACACCCCCATGGAGGCGCCCTTGATGGGGGCCGCCCGGGCCCGCCACCGGATACCGGCACCGAGCACCATGAGGGTGATAGCGTAGGTGGTGGCGTCTCCTAGGAAATCGACGGCGTCGGCCTGCAGGGCGATGGACTGACCTATGACGCCGGCCGTCATCTCGACCGCGAACATGGCGGCGTTGATGAGTAGCACAACCCACAGGACGCGGCCGTAGGCGGCCGTGGGCGACCCCATCGCGGCGACACTCAGTCATGCCGATGGCGCTCCCCCCTGGGCTCACCGGCATGCTCTATCATGTCGTTGACGACGCGGTGCACGTGATCGTCGGCGGTCGAATAAAAGACGTTGCGTCCGCGCCGCTCGGCACCCACCAGACGCACGGCGCGCAACAGGCGCAGGTGATGGCTGACCAGGGAAGGCGATACCCCCACATCCGCCGCGATATCGCCGACGTTGCGCGCCGTTTCCAAACAGCTCATGACGATCCGCAGGCGGGTGGGGTCCCCCAGGAGGTGGAATATTTCCGCGATTTCAATAACTTGATCGTCGCGCATGAAGGCCATTCTATAAATACATATAGATGAGTATATGAGCATTCATTCATATTTTAAGAAGAATATCCACCGGATATGCCGCGCCCTTTCACCGTGCCACACGTGTCCAGTTAACCAAATTCCCTGAGCACCGCCCCGGCCAGATAGAGGGAGCCGCAGATGAGGACGCGGGCGGCACGCCGATCGGCGGCAAGGATGCTGGCAAGAGCCTCGGCGACGCCAACCTCCGGCGCGGCGTCGAGGCCGACGGCGCGCCCCGCCTTCGCGGCGTCGGCGGCGCTCAGGCTGCTCGCCTCGCCGGGGATGGCCACGGTGCGCACCAGCCCCACCGACGCCGCGAAAGGAGCCAAGAACTCGGCCGGGTCCTTGCTGGTCAGCATGCCGAAGATCAGGTGCAGGGGCCGCTCGCGCCACCCTTTGGCGTGGGCCGACAACACCTCGGCGGCTGCCGGGTTATGACCGCCGTCGAGCCATAGCTCCCAGCCCTCGGCCAGCAGGTTCGCCAGGGGCCCTCCGGCAATCCGTTGCAGCCGGGCCGGCCAGCGAACCTGGCCGAGGCCGGCGGCGATGGCGGCATCCGAGACCTCGAGCCCGGTCAGGCGCTCGAGGCAGGCGACGGCCAGCCCGGCGTTGTGGAGCTGGTGTTCGCCGGCCAGCGCCGGGCGCGGCAGTTGGCGCTTTCCCGCAGCGCCCGAGTAGACGAGACCGGCGGCGGCGGCCTGCACTGACCAGTCCCGGCCTTCCCGCAGGAGAGGCACCACGCCCGCCGCCTCGGCGAAGTCATCGATCCACGCGATGGCATCAGGCGGCTGAAGGGCCGACACGCAATCGACGCCACGTCTCAGGATGCCCAGCTTCTCGCCGACAATCTCGGCAAGGGTATCGCCAAGATATTGCTGGTGGTCGATGGAGATCGGCGTGAGCACGGTCAGGGCCGGGCTCTCGATCACGTTGGTGGCGTCGAAGCGCCCCCCCAGCCCAGTCTCCAGAAGCAGCACGTCGGCGGGGGCGCGGGCGCAGGCCAGGAAGGCGGCGGCCGTAGTGATCTCGAAAAAGGTGATGGGGTCGCCGCCGTTGGTGTCCTCGCATTCATCGAGCACGGCGCTCAGCTCGGCATCGGATATGGGGGTGCCGGCGAGCAGGATACGCTCGTTGAAATCGACCAGATGGGGCGAGGTGTAGGCGTGTACCCGGTAGCCGCCGGCCTCGAGGAAGGCGCGCAGAAAGGCAATCACCGAGCCCTTGCCGTTGGTGCCGGCGACGTGCACCACCGACGGCAAGCGGTGGTGCGGATCACCGAGGCGGGCGAGCAGCACCTCGACCCGGTCGAGGGTGAGGTCGATGACCTTGGGGTGCAACCGCGTCAGCCGTTGGAGAATCGTAACGTTATTCAGGAGGAGGCTCCTCGGCGGCGGGCGGCGGCAATACGGCAGACGGATCGGTTGCGGAAGGGGTGCCGGTGTTCGGTTCTGCCTCGGGCGGCACGGTACGATTGTCGAGAAGCGCTAGCACGCGAATCAACGTCTGACGCAGGTCGTGGCGGTGCACCACCATGTCGACCATGCCGTGATCGAACAAGTATTCGGCCCTCTGGAAGCCCTCGGGCAGTTTTTCGCCGATTGTTTGTTCGATGACCCGGGCGCCGGCGAAGCCGATCACAGCGCCGGGCTCAGCGATGTTGATGTCTCCGAGCATGGCGAAGGACGCCGAAACGCCGCCCGTGGTAGGATCAGTCAGCACCACGATGTAGGGCAAGCCGGCGGCGCGCACCTCCTCTACAGCGATCGTCGTGCGCGCCATCTGCATGAGCGACAGCGCCCCTTCCTGCATGCGCGCGCCGCCCGAAGACGGCACCACGATGAAGGGCATTTGGCGCGCCACCGCCAGGCGGGCGGCGGTGAGCAGCCCCTCGCCGACGGCGATGCCCATGGAGCCACCCATGAACCCGAATTCGAAGGCCGCCACCACGGCGTCCATGCCGCCCAGCTTGCCCACAGCGACACTCAGCGCGTCCGAGGCGCCGGTGCGCCCACGGGCGTCCTTAAGACGGTCGGAGTATTTCTTGCTGTCGCGGAACTTCAGCGGATCGGAGACGGTCTCGGGCAGATAGGAAACCTCGTAGCGGCCCTCGTCGAACAGCATGTAGAAACGCAGGCGGGCCGGCATGCGCATGTGGTGGCCGCACTGCTGGCAGACGTGCAGGTCCTTTTCATGGTTGCGGTGAAAGATCATCTGGCTGCAGCCCGGGCACTTGTCCCACAAGTTTTCGGAGACGCCCTTCTGGCCGACCAGTTGGCGCAGCTTGGGGCGCACGAAGTTGGCGAGCCAGTTCATGGCTTCCTCGCCGCGCGGTGGGGGCCTTGGGCGAGATCGGACACGAAAGTGAGCACCGTAGCAACCAATCCGGGGCGCGGTGCGCCGTCGGCGTCCAAGTTCTCGGCAATCTTGCCGACCAGCGCTGATCCGACGACGGCGGCGTCGGCGACGGCGGTGACCTCGGCCACCTGCTCCGGGGTCTTGATGCCGAAACCGACGGCGATGGGAAGCTCTGTATGGCGTCGCAGGCGCTCGACGGCGCGACCGATGTCGGCGGCGCTGGCCGACGCCGTGCCCGTGATCCCGGCAATCGAGACGTAATAGACAAAGCCGCCGGCGCCCTTGAGAACGAGAGGCAGGCGCTCATCGCCAAGGGTCGGGGTGGCCAGATGAATAAGGTCGAGGCCGGCGGCGTGGGCCGGCGCACCGAGCTCATGCTCTTCTTCGGGGGGAAGGTCGACGACGATCAGGCCGTCGACGCCGACCGCCTTGGCCTCGGCGGCGAAGGCGTCGACGCCGTAGACGTAGATGGGGTTGAAGTAGCCCATGAGGATGATCGGCGTTTCGTCGTCGCCGCGGCGGAAATCCTCCACCATGTCCAGGGTCTTGCGCAGGCTGGCTCCATTGCGCAGCGCCCGCTGGGAACTCATCTGAATGACCGGGCCGTCGGCCATGGGATCGGAGAAGGGCATGCCGAGCTCGATGATATCGGCGCCCGAGCGGGGCAGGACCGAGAGGATTTCCGCCGAGGTCGCGGCATCCGGATCGCCGGCGGTGACGAACACGACGAGACCGCCGCGACCCGATTCCTTGAGGGCGGCGAAACGCTTCCCGATGCGGGTGGGGACACTCACGTCCCGGTCCCGGCGGCCTTGGCCATGGTGTCCAGGTCCTTGTCGCCGCGCCCGCTCATGTTCACCACCAGCAAGTGGTCGGGCGCCAGCGTGCCGGCGATCTTGGCGGCGTGGGCCAGGGCGTGAGCCGATTCGAGGGCCGGGATGATGCCTTCCAGGCGCGTGCACTGACGGAACGCCGCCACCGCCTCGTCGTCGGTGACGGAGACGTACTCGACCCGGCCCGCGTCCTTGAGCCAAGCGTGCTCGGGACCGATCCCCGGATAGTCGAGGCCGGCCGAGATGGAATGGGCTTCCTCGATCTGCCCGTCGCCGTCCTGCAGGAGGTAGCTGCGGCTGCCATGCAGCACGCCGGGCCGCCCGGCGGCCACCGAGGCGGCGTGCTTGCCGGTCCCGATGCCCTCGCCGGCGGCTTCGACGGCAACGATGCCGACGGCGCCGTCGTCGAGGAACGGATGGAACAGGCCGATGGCGTTGGAGCCACCGCCGATGCAGGCGAGCAGGGTGTCGGGCAGGCGGCCCTCGGCCGCTTGCATCTGGGCGCGCACTTCATCGCCGATAACACACTGGAAGTCGCGCACCATGGCCGGATAGGGGTGCGGGCCGGCCACCGTGCCGATCAGGTAGTAGGTGTCGTCCACGCTGGCAACCCAATCGCGGATGGTCTCGTTCATGGCGTCCTTGAGGGTCCCCTTGCCCGCCGTTACCGGCCTTACCTCGGCGCCCAGCATCTTCATGCGGAAGACGTTGGGGGCCTGGCGCTCGATGTCGGTGCCCCCCATGTAGACGGTGCACGGAATGTCGAACAGCGCGCACACCGTGGCGGCGGCCACTCCGTGCTGGCCGGCGCCGGTCTCGGCGATGATGCGCTTCTTGCCCATGCGCCGGGCCAAGAGGATCTGGCCGACGCAGTTGTTGATCTTGTGGGCGCCGGTGTGGTTGAGGTCTTCGCGCTTGAAGTAGACTTTGGCGCCGTCGAGCTCCCTGGTCGTGCGCTCGGCGAAGTAGAGGGGGCTTGGCCGCCCCACGTAGTGGGCTAGGTAATGGGTCAGGTCCCGGGCGAAGTCGGGATCGTCCCGGGCCTCGCCATAGGCGCGCTCCACCTCCAGGACCAGCGGCATCAACGTCTCGGCGACGTAGCGCCCGCCGTAGATGCCGAAATGTCCACGCTCATCGGGGCCGGCGCGGTATGTGTTCAGGCTTTCCATGGATAGATGGTAAATCTTCGCCGATGGGGGGCGCAACTAAACCACAAGAGCTCGCCAATTTGCAGCATTTTGTGGGCCCGGCCCGAGCCCGTTCAAAGGTCCCGCGCCACCGCCAAGAAGGCGTCGATCTTATCGACGCTCTTGATGCCGGGGCGCTCCTCTACACCGGACGAGACGTCGACCGCCGGGGCGCCCGAGGCGCGCACCGCCTCCGCCACGTTGCCGGCATTGAGGCCGCCGGCCAGGGCCCACGGCTTTTGCCATTGGTGGCCGCCGAGAAGCTCCCAGTCGAAGGCCAGCGCATTGCCACCGGGCAGCGCTTCAATATCCTTGGGCGGCTTAGCGTCAAACATGAGGCGGTCGACCACGTCGTCGTAAGCGCGGGTGCGGGCGACATCTTCCACACCCGCGATTGCGACAGCTTTCATGACGGCGAGCCCGAAGCGCTGCTTGATCTCGGCGGCGCGCTCCGGGGTCTCGGCGCCGTGAAGCTGCAGCATGTCGAGGCCTGCCCCGGCAACGATGGCCTCGAGGCCGGCGTCATCGCGGTCCACCACCACGCCAACCCGGGTGATGCCGGCGGGCACCGCGGCACTGAGGCGCCCGGCCTCTTCCGGCGTCACCGAACGCGGCGAGCCCGGATAGAAGACGAAGCCGACGGAGCGCGCGCCGCCGGCCACCGCGGCGGCCACCGTCTCCGGCGTCGACAGCCCGCAGATTTTGACCTCGACGGTCATGGCCCCGCCTCGGAGATTCCCGCGACCACGGCGCGCGCCGCCGCCGCCGGATCGTCGGCGCCGGTGGTGGGCCGGCCGGCCACCAGGTAATCGGCGCCGAGGTGCACCGCCCCGGCCGGGCCGGCGACGGTGAACAGCTCGTTGCCGACCTTGACGCCACCGGCGACGCCGGCGAGTTGTCCACAGAGGACCAGCGCCCGGGCCTCGTCCGGGGTATCGAGGGTGACGAAAAGACGCTGGGGCGGTTGGATGGCGGCCATCGCGGCGCGGCTCCCAGGTAAGGGGCCGGATTTATAGCCTCATAGCCGCTCCAGCGCCAGGGTTGCGGCGGCCAGGTCCTCGATGGCCGTCCCCATGGACTTGAAGAGCGTGATCTCGTCGTCGGCGCGGCGGCCGGCGCACGTCCCCTGGGCCAGACCGAAGAGGTCGCCTACCACGTCTTCGGCGGTGATAACCCCGGCCTCGAGGGGCTGCACGATGTCGCCCGGTTTCTTGAGGACGTCGGCGCGGGTGTCGGCGAAGATGGTGGCGCGCCGCATGACCTCGTCGTCGGCCTCGCGCATGTCCGGCTTGAAGCTGCCGACCAGATCCACGTGCTGCCCGGGCCGAAGCCACGCGCCCAGCACCAGCGGTTCCAGGGACGGCGTGGCGCAGGAGACAATATCGGCCTCGGCGACGGCAGCCTGCAAATCGGTGGTGGCAGCGACCCGAAAGTCCTCGCTATTCAGCTTCTCGGCGACGGCTTCGGCCTTATCCGGCGCGCGTCCCCATACCTTAACGTCGGCAATCGGGCGCACGGTGGCGTGGGCCCGGATCAGGTGCGGGGCGAGGACGCCGGTACCCACCATCGTCAGACGCGCCGCACTTGGGCGCGAGAGATAGCGCGAGGCAAGAGCCGAGGCCGAGGCCGTGCGCCGCGCCGTCAGCGTGTTGCCGTCCAACATGGCCAGGGTCTCGCCGGTCTCGCCGCTAGACAACATGTAGGTCGCCGTGATCGTCGGCAGGCCGCGCGCTCCGTTGTCGGGGAAGACGTTGACGATCTTGACGCCGATGTAGGCCCCCTCCTCCCAACACGGCATGACGATCAGGGTTGCCTCGGCTCCACCCGGCACGTTGACCGGGTAGTGGGCGTGCTCCTGGTGAGTGTTGCCGCTTCGGAAAAGCGCGTCCAAGCGGTCTATAACCGACGCATAGTCGAGAACGCGGTTGAGATCGTCCCCCGAGATCACGCGCATGTCGACACCCCGTCAGGCCGCCTGGGCGGGAAGGTTCGGAGGGCGGCCCGGCTTTTCGGACACGCCGGCCGCCACGCCGTCCTCGAGCTTGCGCGCGTGCTCGCGCAGGCGCTGGATTTCCCGTTCGGCCGCCGCCGCCCGGCGCGCCGCGGCGCGCCCCCGTCGCCGCGCCCCACGCCCCGATATCCAGGCCACGAAAGCGCCCGCCACGAAGCCGGCGAAAGTGACGACCAGCGCAACGGCGAACAGCGGCAATGGCGCCACGTACTCGAAGGGCCAGAAATTAACCCCCACCTCGGCGCGGTTAGCGACGGAAAACACGATGACGAAAAGCGC
>PVBE010298073.1_pt1 | contig 59249 bp, 46 predicted proteins | sample 1631181 | NCBI WGS metagenome assembly PVBE01 (sample SAMN08397723, study PRJNA350692) | Marine metagenome, whole genome shotgun sequencing project. | isolation source: water | place: Pacific Ocean | collected 2012-04
ACCCTGCGCCCGGTGGGCCAGGTCCCGATGAGCCTCGCTCCACGAGCCAAGCAGGATGGACCCAGGGCCGAGACCGTCAACCTCTATTGCGACGGTTCGCGCCTGTACGCCATCTCCAGTGACAGCGCCCCGCAGACCAGCTGGCGACACTTCTTCGACCGACCTGAGGCGCGGGCAGTGGATGCCCTGCCCTCGCACTACTGGAATGCGATCGCGACCAGCCCGGGACGGGTTCATGCGGCCAGCATCGGGTCTGTGGCCACGCTGGACCGCGAGACAGGCGAGCTGCTCTGGCGTTGGACCTCGGGCACCCTTAGCGTGGTTGCCCTGGACTGCATCAGCGGAGTGGTGGTGGTTCGCGAGCACACGAGCGAGCCGAGCGGGCGCTATAACCTCCGCCTGACCGGGCTCGACGCAGCCAGCGGAGCGAAGCTGTGGTCCTTCTGGTTCGATGGCGACCGCTACCATGCGCGGCCTGTTCTGGGAGAGGAGCACCTGGTGCTGCTACCCAAATCCTCAGGCACCGGGCGTATCTTTGACCTGTTCACCGGACGTCACGTTGGGCAGTTCCAACTGACCCTCTCCACCTCCCCCACGGCGGATGCCGCTTGGATCGAAGAGGGCCGCCTGATCCTGCCCAACTTCCGGCGCGGGATGCGCCCAGCACATAACCATGTGCTGGCGCTGGACCTGGACAGCGGTGAACAGGCCTGGCGGGTGACGTTGTCGGAGACCCCTGCCGGCGACATGGAGCTACTCAGGGTCATCTCCCACGGAGATGAGCACTTCCTGCACCTCTCTCCCCTGGACACCAGCGCACGCAGCCTGCAGCAGGCCGGCCTGTTTGAGTTGAACACGTCCCTTGGGGCACTTGCCAACAGACCCCTGGCGAGGCTGAACGAAAGCGACCTACTCGTTGGACTTGAATTGGAAGGCACACGCACCGTGCTCGATGTTCCCTATGTGTTTGCAATGGGTATGCCAGCGTCGCGGCATGAGAATCCCTACTTGCGGGCCCTACACCTACCCCACGGAGAACGCTGGTCGACGCGCCTGCCCGAATCCATGCTGCGCGCCACAGGTTCCATGCCCCTTCCGGCAGTGTCTGGAAGTACAGTGGCCTTGGCCTACAAGAAGCCTACGGGTGCACCAGGATCGATCGGCAGGGAAGCATCCCTGGTATTCCTGGACCGCCGCAGCGGGCGGATCCTGGCCACCAAACCCATGAGCCCCGATATGTGGCGCACCTCGGAGAGCGGGCTGTTCTTCAGCGTACTCGACGACGCGCTGATCGTCAGCGGGGCACGCAAGATGGACTTCATGAGATGAGCGCGACGCGAACCCAACAGACCGTCCACCGACTGGTAGCCGGTGGCCTGACCCTTGCCCTCATGGTTTCGGTCTGGCCCGGCTCTGGCCTGGCACAGGACGACGAGCTTCCTGGCCAGCAGGGGTTGGTGCGCATTACCAAGGCCCAGGAGGCGGCCGTGTCCAATGGTCTGAATTGGCTTGCCACGCACCAAGCGGAAAGTGGCGCCTGGTCGGCCAGCGTGGGCTTCAAGCTGAACAACTCCTACCGCGTCACCTCTGCCAATCGCGGGCACGTCGGTGTCACAGCCCTGGCGGGGATGGCTTTCCTTGCGGGCGGCAACCTACCCGGGCGGGGAAAATATGGCGAAGAGGTGGAGCGCGCTCTGGCCTTCGTCCTCTCCTGTGTTCAAGAAGACGGCTACATCACCCATGCGGGAACGCGCATGTACAGCCACGCCGTCGCCACCCTGTTCCTGGCTGAGATCTACGGCATGACCCATCGAGATGACGTGCGGCTGAAGCTGCAGCGATCGGTGGATTTCATCGTCAAATGTCAAAACGAACAGGGCGGCTGGCGCTACGCGCCTCTGGCTCGCGAATCCGACATGTCCATCGTTGTCTGCCAGGTGCTGGCTCTACGCGCCGCGCGTAACATCGGCATCCGCGTCCCCAAGAGCACGATCGACAAGGCCACCCAATACGTGGTGGACTCCGCCGTGACCGGCACGGTCCAATCCAACCGGTTCTCACGCTACCGCAGTGACCTGGGGACATTCCACTACCAGCGCGATGACAACTCCCGCACCACATTTCCGCTGACCGCTGCGGGAGTCACGGCCCTGCACGGACTTGGGATCTACTCCAACAAGCTGATCGAGTCCGGCGTCGAGTTCCTCAACCGAAACATGGACTCCTTCAATCGGAGCTATGGTGACCGCGGCCACTACTTCTTCTGGTACGGCCACTATTACGGTGTACAGGCTATGTACACCCAAGGGGGGAGTGATTGGGAGCGCTACTTCACCAAGCTGCGCGCCTATCTCCTGAGCCGCCAAGAGGACGACGGCTCCTGGCGTTGCTCTGAAGGACCCGGCTCGGCGTTCAGCACGGCCATCGGGGTCCTGATCCTCGAAATCCCCTACTGCCTGCTACCCATCTTCCAACGCTGATCCCTTGAGCCTCACGCCCCTATCCTCTTCTCCGCGCCTCGAAGCCCTGCTCGATCGCTTGCGGGGTGCACTGGTGCGCCAAATCTGGCTTCACGGCCTGGGCTCCCTATTGGTCGTCACCTCCCTGTGGCTCCTGTTCATGTATGGAGCGGACCGCTGGCTGCACCTGCCCCGCGCCCTGCGGCTCTTCCATGGAGCGCTCTTGGTGGGTCTACCCCTGTGGATCGCACGCCGCCACATCGTCAAGCCCCTCGGGTACATCCCGCTGCGGTCCGGGCTGGCACGCTTACTGGAGCGGGCCCACCCGGGCAGCGACGACCTGCTGGTGAGTGCCATCGAGCTCGCCCCCATGGAAAGCGACGCGCCCGGGCGGGAGCTGGTGGATCGGGTGCACAAGGACGCGGAGGGGCTGGCACGCTCCCTGAGTCCCGACCCGGTCCTGGAGCGCTCAGGTCCCAGGTGGCGTTTCTTCACGGGGATCGCCCTGGCCGGATCCTGCACAGCGATCTTGGCGGCCAACCCTGTGCTTGCGGGCATCTTCTTCGAGCGCGCGCTGGGCGGGGACCTTCCGTGGCCCCAGAGAACCCACCTGGTGCTGGAGATCCCCGCCGTGGGCCAACGCCTTCAGGTGGAGAGCGAGGGCGAGCGTGTGCTCGTACGCGCCGCCCGGGGCAGCGACGTCCCCATCCTTGTGCGGGCCATAGGCGAGACTCCCGATGAGGTCATCCTGCACTTCGACAGCGGCCACCAAAAGGCCCTCGGCTCGGGGGGCACGGACCTGTTCCGCACCCTTCTGCGCTCGGTTCAGCAGGACGTGAGCTTCTACGTGACCGGCGGGGATCACACGGACGAGGGCACCAGCGTGCGCCTCTCGGTCCTGCAGCCACCGGTGGTGGCCGGTATCGCCTGGGAGGTAACACCCCCCGCCTACAGCGGCCTGGCCAAGGGGACCGTCTTTGATCCCGACGTCGAGGTACTCCAGGGTTCGACCGTGCGCGTGACGATCCAACCCGACCCAGCCGACGCCACGGGCTCGGTGCGACTGCTTCCCGAGGACCGGGTCCTGCCCCTGATAGCCGGGGTCTTCCCACAACGCGCACAGGGGCCTGAACAGCCGCCCTCAGAAGAGGGTCAACCCGCGGGCCTCTCGTTCGAGCTCCTGGCACAACTCTCGCTGCGGGTGAGCTTTGACCTGCTCGATGGCAGTGGATTGCCCAACCCCGATCCCGGCTTGCATGCCCTGACCGTGGTCGAGGACCGGCGCCCCGAGGTCTTCCTCCTGGCCCCCAGCCATGCTGAGGTGGACGTGGTCGCGGGCGGTGCGGTGCCACTGCACGTCCGCCTCGAGGATGATTTTGCCATTGCCGACGTTCGCTGGGATCTGCGCAATGCCGTGGATCCTGATGAGACACTGAGTGAGGGGATTCTCACCTCGCGCCCGGTGCCGAGGGACCTCTCAAGCCTTGGATCCGCCAGCCGTGACCGACAGGTGGCCCGCACGCGTCTGGAAGTGAATGAGCTCTGCCCGGAGGACGTCGCGGCCGCGGGATCACGCTGGACTCTTCAGGTAGTGGCCCGTGACAACCGTGAACCCCTGCCGGGTAGCAGCCAATCCGCGCCCGTGCACCTGCGCGTCGTGACAGGCGATGAGTATCTGCGCAGCGTGAAGGATCAACTGGCGCGGGCCGGCGAGCGTGCCGGCACGGTCTATGAACAGGGTCGTAGCCAGCTCACCTTCCTGCAGTCCGTGCTCGCGTCCTTGGAGCAGATCACCGGAGACACATCGCCGCCGGATGGACAACCGGATTTCAGCTCTCTCCTGCACAGCGCCAAGCGCCTGGAAGGAGATGCACGCGCACTGGCTCGGGATCTGGCTCAGGTGACCGAGGGGCTCCTGTATGCGCGCATCGATGAGCGCGCCGCGCCCCTGCTCGATGGACTGGACCAGAGGCTTGCCGAGCAGACGGAGCGTGGATTCCCCACCCAGGCCTGGGCTGAACTGCACGCAGCCCACAAGGCTGGCGAGCTGGGTCAGGCACAGCTTGCCGGGGACCTGCTTGAGATGGTGGGTCTGGCCCTGGAGGTCAGTGAGGAGCACGGAGCCCAGGCGGTAAGCCACCTTCAAGGGGCGCGCGACGAACCCAAGCCCGCCCAGGTTCTGGGTCACGTGGAGGCAGCCTTGCTTGCCCAGGTGGAAGTCCAGGCCAGCCTCGACCGCCTGCTGGCCAAGCTCGGCGAGTGGGACAACTTCCAGTCCGTCCTGACCCTCACGCGCGATATCCTGAACCACCAGAAGAGCCTCAAGCAGCGCACCCAACGGTTCGCGGAAGACAAATGAGCCCGATCCGAATCTGCAGCGCCGCGCTTCTCTGTCTGTGCACGAGCACGATGCCAGCTCGCGCCTCCATTCCGCAGGATGACCTGACCCGGGAGCAGGCGGCCCTGGCGGAAGAGCAGCTGCTGTTGCACCGCCAGCTGATCCGCCTGCGGGAGACCATGGTGACCCTCGCTGCGCGACTGGAAGCCGAGGGCCGGGTGCACGCTGCCGAGCTGCTGCGTGCCGGCATCGCGCACCTGGACTCACGCGGCGGAGACACGGAGGCATACACTCTGGAAGAGTGGATGGAGCGCACCCGCGAGGACATCCGCGCCGGCCGCACGCATACGGCGCTGGAAAACCAGGAACGCATCCTGACGAACCTGGCCAGCCTGCTCGACATCCTGATGGACCGACAGGGGCTGGAGAATCTTGAAGAGGAGCTGGAGAAGCTCAAGCAGGTGCGCGCAGCCTTGGACCAGATGGCTGACGAGGAAGCCAAGCTGCGCAAGGACACCGAACAACTGCGCGCCGACTCGGCCAACGATGCCCAGCGCGCATTGGAGCAGGGGCTGGACGAGGCTCTGGCCGAGCAGCGCTCGATCCTGGCGGCCAGCGAGCAGCAGGCACGGGCAAGCGGGGTCTTTGACCTGGAGGCATTCCGGTCGCGCCTGGAGGAGTTGATCGCCGCCCAGGCCGTCAGCGAGGAGGTCTTCGCAGGCTGGGACCCCCTCGCCCAAGAGCAGCTACGCCACCTGCGCACCCCCCTGGAGAGCGCACGCTCTGCTGAAGCAGACCAGGCACGACTGGAGCAGGGCGAATCGGAACTGCGAGCTGCGGCAGAAGCTCTCGAGGACGGAGAACCGTCGGAGGAATTGAACGCAGCGGCCGAGCGCGCCGAACGGGAAGCGCGGGCCTCGGGCCGGGAAGCAGCCCAGGCGGTTGCCCAGGCCTTGGCACAGGCCGCAGCGAGCTCCCAATCCGCAAGCAATGAGGAGCAGCGTCAAGCGGCGGCAGCGCAAGCTCGCAAGGCCGCCGACGACCTCGCCCGCCAGGCGAGCAGCGCCGCCCAGGAGAGCGCAGCGGCTCGCGAGCAGGTCCGCTCCCTCGCCAAGCCGCTCGCAGAGAAGAACAACGCCGCAGGCCGCACGGCAGAACGGGTTCAGGACGCTCTCGAAGAACCCGAGAACATCCAGGAGGCCCTCGATGAGCTGGACCGGGGCACGGCCGCCCAGAGCCAGACGGCCCAGGCCCTTGAGGCCTCCCAGGATCAAGCGGCCACGGAGACCCGTGCCCTCGAACGTGAAGCGGCGAGCGCGGCCGAGCGCAATCAGGTCGAGAACGCCGAGGCGCTGGCCTCTGCCTTGAGTGAGGCTCAGGTGTCTCTTGAGGCGGCGGCTGAAGCGGCGCGCCAGGGCCAGGCAGAGGCCGGCCGTGAGTCGGCCGAGCAGGGCCAGGAAGCACTTCAACGTGCGTTGGCCGAGATCAACCAGGCACTGGAGGAGGCCAACGACCGCGCGGATGGCGCCGAACGTGCACAACTGCAAGAACGTCAGGATCAGCTGGCTGAGAAGATCGGTCAACTGGGCGAGCAAGCCCCTCAGGGATCCATGACCCCCTCCGCCCAGGGAGAGGTGCAGGGTTCCCTCTCCGAAGCCCAAGAGTCGATGCAGCAAGCTTCGAGCCAGATGGGATCCAAAGGGAGTCAGTCGGATGCCCAGAAATCCCAGCGCGAGGCCATCGACCAGTTGGAGCAGGCCCGGCGTGCGGCTGAGGAGGGCATCGAACCCCAAACCCCGGAACAGAAAGAGCGCGCTCAGGAACAGGCGGAGCGGCAGGAAGCCATCAAGGAGATGCTCCTGGAGCTCGCGAAGCTCAACGAAGAACGCGACTCACCTCTCCCACAACCCAACCTGGAAAAGGCGGCCTCCAGCGCAAGCGAGGCTTCTGAGTCCCTGGAAGAAGGCGACCTCAGCCAGGCTCAGCAGCAGGAAGAGCAGACCGAACAGCAGATTCGTGAAGCGCTGGACGACCTCGAAGAAGAGGAGGAGCAGTACCAACGCCTGCGCCAGGAAGAGCTGCTCTTCCGCGTGGCCGAAGAAGTTCAGGCCATGCTTGAAATGCTGGAGGAGCAGATGCGTGCCACCCAGGAGATCGACGCCTCCCGCGAGGGCCGCACGCGCGTCAGCCGCTCCGACAGGGTGCGCCTGCGCAATACGAGCCGTGAGTTTGAAGCCATCGCCCAGCGTGCCAGCCAGGTGCGCGGAGCGATTGCCAAAGAGGGGGTCGCGGTATTCGCAGAGATCGTCCGCAACGTCGAGGCTGACCTGGTGCGTATCGCAAGAGACATGGGTGAAGGCGGCGGCTACCAGAGTGGCGAGCGAATCCAGGCTCTGCAGGAAGACGTGCACCGCAACCTGATCTGGTTGAAGGACGCCCTTGAGAAGGAGCTCGGCGACCGGCAGCAGGAGCAGGAGCCTCCCTCTCCAGGAGGCAGCGGTCCCCAGCCTCCTCCCCCCCTGGTGCCGGACGTGGCCGAGCTGAAGCTCCTGCGCATGATGGAGGTCGAGGTGATCGCCAAGCTGGAGCAGCAGCTGCAGCTGCACCCCGAACTGGCTGGTCCCACCGAGGATCTGGACCCCTTGCTACTTGAAGACATCTCCCGCCTGGCCTATCAGCACAACCGGATCAGCGAGCTGTTCACTCTCTTCAGAGAGCGGCTGGAAATCCCCGCCCCCCCCGGGCGGGACCCTGAAGGGGCCCCGGATGGCTCCGAGGCGGACAAACCGGACGTGCAGGGCACAAATCCTGGCGAAGAGGCCGATGATGGGCGATGATGAATTCGGACCAAGGACAACCACGACCATGAAACACTCGCAGCACTCAGCACCCAACCGCCGCCTCTCCCTGATCGCAACCACGTCGGGACTCGCATGCGGAGTTCTGTGCGCGACATCCTTTACCCTGGGTCTCGCCCAGGAGCCCAAGCCCATTCAGCCACGGCTACGGGATATGGTAGAGGCCGAGCGCTCACCCCAGGATGAAATGCTCGAGTTGTTCCACGCGGTGGAGCGCCGCATGCAGGACATGGGCTCCTACCTCCTGGACGCCTCCGCGGGGGACACCTCGCGCCTGGGCGACATGCAGGAGAGCGGCCTGGGCGATCTGATCGCTGCCGCCAGACCCCAGCGGCTGGCCGCCGGTGGGATCGCGGATCTGCTCTCGGCAACCCACGGCGAAGGCAGTCGCGTGCTGGAGGACATCGATCGCATTCTTGAGATCGCCGCAGAACAAGGCGGGACATGAAGCAGCACCATGTCGGGCGACGGTCAGTCGTCCGGAAAAGGTGAGCCAAAGGACAGCCAGCAGGCGAACAACGAGAGCGGCCGAAAGGAACAGACCCCGGACGGACCTCAACAGGATCCCGGTCAACCCCAAGGCCAAGACAAGGAGCCGGGGATGAGTGGACAGCCCGACAGCAACAAGAACGGCCCGCCCGAAAGCAGTCAGACAGGGGGGCCGTCTGAGGACGCCGTGGGTGCGCCCCTCATGGCCGTGAATGGCAAGGACCAGTGGGGCAACCTGCCCGTCCACCTGCGCGACCTCTTCCGAGCCGAGGGCGGCACCGACCTGCCGCCGCGCTACAGGGATTGGATTGACTCCTACTACCGGCGCTTGAATGAGCGCGATTCAGACTGATTCGGCGCGGGCACTGAGCGCGGCCCTGGTCGCGCTACTGTCCCTCGCCCCCTCTGGTTCGGCCGCGGGACACTCCTTCACCGATCACCGGGATGGAGCTCGGGTGGGGATTCGTGAGCGGGTGGGAGCACCCCTCGGCCCCCAGGACGACAGGGGCAAGGAGTCCCCCATCGAACGCCCTCGGGAGCGTCCGGCCGGTCCCCAGGATCCCCTGCGGCTCTGCCGCGAGCGCGGCCTGAACTGGCTGGCCAAGGACATCCTGGCTGGAGGCCGGGTCTCCCTGGGGGACACGGAACACAGCGCCCCGGTGGGCGTCACCTCGCTCGTGGCGTTGGCCTTCATGGCGGGCGGGAGCAGTACGAACCGCGGGCCACACCAGGCTGCCCTGACCAAGGCCATCGACTTCCTGCTCGATCATTCGGCGGGCGATGACGAGCCCCACCCCGGCTTCATCACCGCCCGTGGCGATGAGAAATCACGCACCCACGGCCATGGTCTTGCCATCCTGGCCCTGACGCAGGCCTACTCGCTCTCCCCCGGAAGCCAGCGTGGCAAGCGCGTGGCCGCTGCTATCCGCCGTGGGGTGGAGTGCATTGAAAAAGCCCAGAGCTCCCAGGGTGGCTGGTACTACGACCCTGAACCCATGGACCTGCACGAGGGCTCGGTGACCGTGTGCCTCCTCCAGGCCCTGCGCGGCGCTCGCAACATCGGGTTTCAGGTGGACGGAACGGTGATTGAACGGGCCCTGGTCTACGTTCGCTCCCTGCAGGACGAGCAGGGCGGCTTCATGTACTCCCACCAGCAACCGCAGAGCTCTGTGGCCCTGACCGGGGCGTGCCTATCGACCTTGCACGCCACGGGTATCTATGAGGGCAAGGAGGTCGAGGACGGCTACCTCTACGTGTGGCGCAAGCTGGCCCTGCGGGAGCAGGACCAGAAACAAGGCGGACACGTGGAGGATGCGCGCTTTCCCTTCTACGAGCGCCTGTATCTGGCTCAGGCTCTATGGCAGCACAGGGATGAGAAGGTGTTCCGGACCTGGGCTGAGCAGGAGAGCCGTAGAGTGCTCGTAAGCCAGGACGAGGACGGCGCCTGGCGGGACAAGCGCTTCGATGCGGCGGGAAGAGGGTCGGTGGGACGCTATGGAAGGGCCTACGCCACCGCGATGAACGTCCTGTACCTGTCCGTCCCCGAAGGCATCCTACCGTTCTTCCAGAGATGAGCTCCGGGTTCGACCCGCAAGGCGCTCGACGCGCTTGGATACTCCCGAGCGCGGCGCTACCCGGCGATTTCCCTCATCTCCATGTTCGCCTCAAAGATCGCGGTCATGAGCTCTGATTTCTTCTCGTGGAACTCATCGTCTTCGGACAAGCCCTGAACGCAATCATACTCAGAGGCAATTCCATTCACGGAAGCCCCCACTCGCTGTGCACGGACCAAGTTGCCCTCGGTCTCTGATAGCAAGTTGGTGAGCTTCCCGATCCGACGTTCCAGCACACTGATCTCATCCTGGTGGTGGCGCAATCGTTCCCGTTCCGAATTGCCACGCTCGCGACGTAGCTCCTGAACGGTCAACTCGATGACCTCGCGCTCCAGCGCCGAAGGGGCGTCGGCCTTGCCACCCCAGGAAACAAAGAGCGCTCGCAGCTTGGTGGCCAACTCCTCGTCTGCGTCCTTCGCAAGACCGCCAATGCTGCGCAGGGCACGCTCTTGTTCCGCAACCTCACGGCGGCGCCCGGCGAGCTCCGCCTTCAGTTGATCAAGTGCACTGACCGCGTGCTCCTGGACATCGGAGACTTCATCCTCAACCGGCACATCGGACGTGGCCATTGCCATGAACTCTTTCCGTGCCGTCACTGAAACACTCTCGAACTGGGCGCTCTCCTCGTCCTCGTCCCCATCATTGTGCAGGGTGCGCGCCAAGAGCGCGCGGTTGACGGCCTTCTCGATCAGCATCGACACGCGCGACAGACTGACCGAGCGCAGATTGGACACCCCGCGCTCCTTGAGCTCATCCGGAGTGGTCTGGCGGGACCAGCGGCGCAGGGTCTCGGTGACCGGATCGTTAAGTGAAGGCTCCATGTGAGAGGCTCCAATCTAGCGCTTGGGAACCCCCGCCTTTGCACATTGAATTGGAAGAATTCTGCACTCTTTGTCTCAAACTAGGACCATCCCCGAGCACACCCCCCAACCGCGATCTCCTCCTCCAGATAGGGTCCGTTTACTGTGAACTGCCTGTGCGTCACTCCTACCGGCCTGCTCCCAGTTCAAGACAGCTACGGCCACCCCAAAAACCCCGACTGAGTCCCTGACCAGCCCACCGGGGCCCCGGAACCGTTCGAGAACTCGGCCCGGCAGCTCCGGACCGCGCACGGAGATCCACGACGAACGAATGATCCGGAAGGACTACCCGTAAAGACTCCCGAACGCTGGGACGTCGAAGACGAGCGGTTCGGGGCGGCCCAAGGCAAGGCGATTGCCGACCGCAACGTCTGGATCTCCATTCCCAACCCACTCTGCGCATTCACTCATGAACCGATCCTCTTACTGGTAAATTAGAAACGGACCGATCCGCTCGCTGGTAGATCAGAGGAAGTGCCACCCCTTGTTCAACCCACACATGAACCGCAGAACCCCAAGGTGACCCAAATGAACAAGGCACTTTCCATCCTCCAAACCGCCGTCTGGTGCATGCTCGTTCCCACAGGCGCCGTCGCTGCTCCCCAGAATGGCTACCCGATCGTCGACACGGGCCAGGACCAGTGCTACGACGACAAGGACCTCATCGCTCCGCCTGCGCAGGGTGGAGCGTTCTATGGCCAGGATGCCCAGTACCAGGGCCTGCAGCCCTCATACCTGGACAACGGTGACGGCACGATCAGTGACCTGAACACCGGTCTGATGTGGCAGAAGTCGCCCGACTTCGACACCAAGCGTTCATGGAGTGCGGCCGCGACGTACGCCAACGGCCTCTCCCTGGCCGGGCACAATGACTGGCGATTGCCAACCGTCAAGGAGCTGTACTCCCTGATGGACTTTCGAGGCAGCAGCACGGCCACTCCGCGCAAGCCCTACATCGACACGACCTACTTCGACTTCGAGTACCCCGACCCAGCCTCGGGGGACCGTCCGATCGACGTGCAGTTCTGGTCGAGCACAGCCTACGTCGGCACCACGATGAATGGCAACCCCACCGCGTTCGGTGTCAACTTCGCCGACGGCAGGATCAAGGGCTACCCGAGCGCGACCCTGCCGAACGGCTCCCTCTTCGAACGCTACGTGCGCTGCGTGCGCGGGACCACGGCCTATGGCATCAACAACTTCGCCGACAACGGCGACGGCACGATCACCGATCACGCCACGAACCTGGTGTGGGCCAAGTCTGACAGCATGATCCCCGTGAACTGGGAGGCCGCGCTGGCCTTTGCCGAGACCTCGACCCTGGCCGGTGCCTCGGATTGGCGCCTCCCGAACGCGAAGGAGCTGCAGAGCATCGTCGACTACACGCGTGCTCCCGACGCCACGGACCCGGCGAACGTCGGCCCGGCGATCGACCCGATCTTCGACATCATCGACCCGGAGTCCTGGGCCTGGAGCAGCACCACGCACCTCGACCCTCCGCTCGGCAAACTGAGCTGGGGGGTGTACTTCTGCTTCGGCCGAGCCACGGGGTGGATGGAGCAACCGCCGGGCTCCGGCAACTACAACCTGCTCAACGTGCATGGAGCGGGCGCCCAGCGCAGCGACCCCAAGGATGGGGACCCAAACGACTACCCCTATGGTCAAGGACCGCAGGGAGACGTGATCCGGATCTTCAATTCGGTGCGCCTCGTGCGGGACGCAGGGGATTGCTCGGGCGGCAGCTACGTCTTCTGTGATACCGACATCAACAACATCGGCAACGTGAGCCTGAGTGGTTGCGACTGCTCGGATGGATCGATCACCCTCGATCTGAGCACGAGCTTTCCTGGTCAGTTCACCTACCCCCTCGTGGGGCTGGGGACGACGGCCGTGAGCCCGACAGGTGTCTCTGAGCTGTGCCTCGCAGGTTCGACGATCGGCCGCTACACCAAGGATGCGGGCGCCATCAGCGCCGCAGGGACCTACAGCATCGACCTCCTGAACGCGGCTTCCGCCCCGGGCGGCGGCGTCCCCAGCATCGGTGGTACCCTGTGCAACGGCAATACCTGGCGATTCCAGTACTGGCACCGTAATGGGATGGACCCGTCGCGTTTCTCGAAGGGGATCGCGGGCATGATCAACTGATACTCGCCTGACGGTACCTGCTCCACCGGAGCTTCCGCAGCCCTGGACGTCACGGGCAGGGTGTAGCCCATGCCGAGCTGAGGTTAGGAAGTCCAAGGTGCCGTCTTGCGCCCAACCCAGCGGCCCGCGTGCCTCAAGGAACCTCCTGAGCGTTCCTGGATGGCTCCAGGCCCGCCTCCCGGAGCGCTCGATTCATGAGCCGGGTTTCCCCACAGGGGCGGCGCTTGACTCCCATACTCTGCTGCATATGGCACAAGGCGGTGCTAGACGATTAGGGTGTTCGCTCCTGTGGCCCGCAAGCTCCACTCTCTCACGACCATCGGCACCCCATCCCAAGAGCTACCGCAAGGAGGACTCCAATGAGTGATCGCACGCTGATGCTGACCCTCGCAGTTGCAACTTCGCTTGTGGGTTGCTCGGCAGAAGAGGCGCGTCCGATGCCCGAACCCCAGGCGGTCACAAGCCAGGCAGGAGGATTCCACGTGCAATGGCAGCCGTCCGTGGCGCCCCTCCCCCTGAACGAGTCCTTTGATGCGACCCTGTGGCTGAAGACAAGCGCGGACGGTACCCCCATCGAAGGGGCCCGCCTGTCCATCGATTGCCGCATGCCCGCACACAGGCACGGCATGCTGCAAGAAGTGGAGGTCACGGACGAAGGACAAGGTCGCTATCGAGTACTCGGACTGCTGTGTCACATGGTGGGCCATTGGGTTCTGCACGTGGATCTCACCCGGGGTGCCGTGACCGAGCGCGCCCAGTTTGACCTGATCGTCGAATGAAGCCCATCCAAGGGATCGCAGCCTTGTTGCTGGTCGGAGCCGGCCTCGTGCTCCTCATGAAGCGCACGGATCCGATGAGCCCGGCCCTGGCACGCCTCTCGCCCCTGCCCCCCACTCCCCTTGATCCCACCAACCGCTGGGCCGACGATGCGCGAGCGGTTCGCCTCGGTCACTGGCTGTTCTTCGACCCAAGCCTCTCCTCGGATCGATCGGTGTCCTGCGCCACCTGCCACGATCCGTCCCTGGCCTTCACGGATGGCAAGCCCTTGGCGGAGACCCTGGGGGTGGGAACGCGCAAGACCCCGACAATCTTGAACACGGCCCATTCCCGCTGGTTCTTCTGGGACGGACGAGCCGACTCCCTGTGGGCCCAAGCCACCGAGCCGATTGAGAATCCACTCGAGATGGGCATGGACCGAGTGGCTCTCGCCCATCGCATGTATGCCGAGGGGGATCTGAGGGAGGCCTATGAGACCCTCTTCGGCCCGCTGCCTCAGCTGCGCTCGGGTGATCGGTTTCCCGCTCATGCTCGCCCCATGCCGGAGGACCCCGAGCATGCCCATGCGGTGGCCTGGGATGAGATGAGCGAGCAGGACCGTGAGTCCATCAACCGCTTCTACTCCAATCTGGGCAAGGCCCTGGCTGCCTACGAGCGCCAACTTGTGCGAGCGAATGCACCCTTTGATCGCTACGTGGCAGCCCTCTCGGCAGGTGATCCGGATGGAGGCGGGCATCTGTCAGATTCCGCAGTGCGCGGCCTGGATCTGTTTCTTGGGCGCGGCAACTGCACCACGTGCCACAACGGGCCCACGTTCTCCGATCTCGAGTTCCACAACAACCAGGTGCCCACGGCGGATGGCCGCCCCCCTTCGGACCCCGGGAGGTTTGAGGGGACACGGCTTGTGAAGGCCAACCCCTTCAATGCTGCGGGACGGTTCAGCGACGAGGATCAGGGGGCCGCTGCGGCGCGGGTGCGTAGATTGAAGACGGGCTCCGTGGGCTGGGGCGAGTTCAAAACGCCCAGCCTGCGGAATCTGGAAGGCCGCGCTCCCTACTTCCATGCTGGGCAGATGCCCGACCTGGAGGCAGTGCTGCACTTCTACTCGACCCTCGAGGGAGCCAGCGGCCAGAGCCATCATCAGGAGAACGTGCTCAAGCCCCTCGACCTCAGCCCAAGGGAATCCGCTGATCTGCTCGCATTGCTTGAGAGCCTCGAGGGCCAGGCCCTGGACCCCCGGTGGGGCGCGGCACCACCCGGGCCGGGACTCAAGCAGCACCCCTGAGCCGCCTGCGTCGTCCCCTACGGGCGATTCCAGCAAAGGCTACAATCGACCCGGAACATCCCTGTCTACCAAACCCTCCTACGGGGGTACCCTAGACGGGTAGCAGGTGCGTCGGCCCGGCGCATCTCAACTGCTACGCTGCCTCCCCCCATACAGGAGTCTCCCGTGACCAAGGCCCAAGTCTCTCGCCCCCACCTGAACACCCTAGTCCTGACCCTGGGTCTGGCCGTCACCGCCATCGCGCCCCTGCGAGCCCATGACGACGACCCCAAGATCCGCGATCTCAGACCGGCGATCACAGGCCGTGGCTATCGCAACCAAGCCGTGGGTCTGGGACAGCCGGGCGGCACGGCCTACTCGGCCTTCAACTCCCAGAACGTCACCCTCCAGGCTTGGATGCCCCTGAACCAGATCGACAACGCAGCCAATGGAAATGACTGCTGGGGGTACACCTCACCCTCGGGACGCGAGTACGCGCTCATGTGCACCTCTTCCGGCACCAACTTCATCGAGATCACCGATCCCACGAACCCCGTACTGGTCAAGCACATCTCTGGCCCCAACAGCCTGTGGCGGGACGTGAAGACCTATCAGGACTTCGCCTACGCCGTAAGTGAAGGCGGAAGCGGAATACAGGTCATGAAGATGACCAACATCGACAACGGCAACGTGACCTTGGTGAACACCATTGACGACGTGGGAACAAGCGCCACCCACAACGTGGCCATCAACACGGACAGCGGCTACCTCTATCGCCTCGGAGGCGACAGCAATGGAGCACGCATCTACAACCTGAATGCCAATCCTGCCAACCCGCAATACGTGGGTTCCTGGAACTCGCGCTATATCCACGACGCGCAGATCATCACCTATGCAAGCGGTCCCTACGCGGGCCGAGAAGTGATGTTCGCTTGCGGCGGCTTTAACAATGGATGGTCCTCAACGGGACTGACAATCGTGGACGTGACGAACAAGGGCAACATGCAGACCCTTGATCAGGTCTACTACTCCAACCCCGGGTACTCCCACCAGGGCTGGCTGAGCAGCGACCTGAACTACTTCTATCTCGGTGACGAGCTCGACGAGGATGGGACGTACCCCTCGACAACTCACATCATTGACGTGAGCGATCCGGCCAATGCATCTGCTGTGGGCACGTATACCAATGGCAACACGGCCGTCACACATAACCTCTACACCGTGGGCGACATGGTGTTCGCAGCGAACTACACCAGCGGTATGCGGATCTACGACGCCAGCGATCCGCTCAACATGACGGAGTTCGGCTATTTCGACACGTCCAATGGGGGCGATGGGGCCACCTTCAACGGCCTCTGGAGTCTGTACCCCTACTTCCCGAGCGGAACCGTTATCGGTAGTGACCTCGAGGGCGGACTGTTCATCTGGACCATCTCGGGCAACCTGCTGGATATCTCCGTGGTGGGCGACGCGCCCACGACCTTGGATCCCGACGGAGACAGCGTCCCTGTCACTATCACCGAAACATCGCCCGGCGATGTAATGGCGGGAACCGAGACGCTTCACTTTGACACGGGAACTGGCTTCACCACAGTGCCGTTGACCGATCTCGGTGGCGGTAGTTACGACGCGGTCTTCCCCCCCACGACATGTGGAGATCAGGTTCAGTGGTACCTTGAGGTCCTGGACAAGGACGGTGCCATCTATCGCGACCCGGTTACCGCGCCCACCTCGACACACGTCAGCATCTCCGCCGAGCAAATCAACGTTGCCGTCGACCACGACATGGAAACCAACCAGGGCTGGAGCTCGGGTGCGAGTGGAGACACAGCGACGACGGGGCTCTGGACGCGAGTCAATCCGGTCGGGACCGCGGCCCAACCTGAGGATGATCACACACCCAGCGGCGTGAAGTGCTGGGTAACCGGACAGGGATCCGTTGGAGGCTCGGTGGGCGACAACGACGTGGACAACGGCACGACGACCTTGCTCACACCCATGATGGACCTCACCTCCTATCCCGATCCCCACATCAGCTACTGGCGCTGGTACTCCAACAACCAGGGCGGATCACCGGGGGCGGACACGTTCCGCATCGCCATCTCCGCCAACGGTGGGTCCTCCTGGACTCAGGTGGAGCAGGTCGGTCCCAATGGAGCCGGGACCACCGGTGGCTGGATCTACCACGAGTTCCGTGTAGCGGATTTCATTGCGCCCAGCTCCCAAGTGCAGATGCGCTTCGTCGCAGACGATGCCGGCAGCGGCTCGATTGTCGAAGCCGCCATCGACGACTTCCAAGCTCTGGACATCGTCTGCACCGTGGGACCGGGGTCGAACTACTGCTTCGCCAATCCCAACTCTTCGGGGGGAGCGGCATCCATCAGCGCCTCGGGTTCCGACGTCGTGGCCGATCAGGACCTGACCCTGATCGCCAACCAAATGCCCGCCATGCAGTTCGGGTTCTTCCTGACCTCCCAGACCCAAGGTCTCGTCTTCAATCCCGGAGGCAGTCAGGGCAACCTGTGCCTGGGTGGCTCCATTCTGCGCTACGGCAAGTTCATCCTGAACTCCGGAGGCACGGGCACCTTCAGCCTGGCCTTGGACCTCAACAATCTCCCCAACGGCCAAGGTGCGGTGCAGCCCGGTGAGACCTGGAACTACACCGCATGGTTCCGCGACAACAACCCCACTCCGACCTCCAACTTCACTGACGGCCTGTCCATCCTGTTCCAGTAGCCGAGCCGCTGCGCTACCAGCGCACGATGTCGGATGCCGAGACCACCATGGGCGTGTAGGGCGGCAGGTTCTCCACGTCGTTGAACATCTCGTCGTAGTACCACTTGCGCTTGGGCGCCTTGTAGAGGTCCCCGCCATAGCCCCAATCCGCGTTGGCGTACTGGCTCTCCCACGCATTGACGAAGGAACCATTGATGGTGCACTTCTTGGTGGTCCACTTTTCATGGAAGCGCGGGAGGTTTTCGAGGCCGCCGTTGTAGGAGCCCACGCTGGTGGTCGTGTTTCCGGTCACGATGGCCGTGTTGTAGGTCGTGTTCGAAGCCACGGGCAGGTTGCCCGCTGACTTGGTCCCATCCCAGCTGTTGGAGAGCAGGTTCACGGCATCGGCAATCACAGCGGCCCCCTTCTTGTTGACCGTGTTGTAGTCCCCGTTGATGTACAGAGAACCCTCTGCCACCACAGTCAGTCCCGCTGAGATTTCACTGCCGTTGGTCAGCTCGACCCCGCGTGCGCTGGTCCCGGTTCCCATGCCATAGTGCGCCACGTACAGAAGGCCGTTATCGGGCCAGGCGTCCGCTTCGCTGAGCAAGTCCATGTCAACACTCAGAAGATCCACGTCCCCGCCCTGGCGGGCGTCGTAGATCGTCGTCATGGAGAGGGCACCGTTCAAATCGATCACAGGAACGGTGCCGCCCAGCTCATCATAGACGCGGATCTCACTGGTATCCTCAGAGATGATCACCGACAAGCCTGCGCTCTGGTGGTAGTAGCCCTTCGCGTGGGTTCCCGCACCCGGCCCACGGTACGAGTATTCGTTCAGACTCGAATCGAAATAGTAGTCCCCAACGCTGGAGGGTTCGAACATCTGGATCGATCCGATATTGGGCGTGACAGCCTCACTCACTCCGTGGTCACCTGTAAGCATGGTGTTTCCGGTCAGTGCGTAGCCGTCGGGCGCGTCCCACATCTCGAGGGCTCCAGCGACAAAGGGGAGCCATTCATCCTCGTCGGTGAAGTCTCCATCGCCATTGATGTCGTAGCCGTCGGTGAAGTTCGAGTCATAACCCGACTCGGTCGTGACGGGGTCCATCTGGGACTTGCTGTTCATGTCCAGGTAGCTGACCGGCTCCAGGGGATCAAAGGGGTTCTCGACCCACTGCCTGACTTCGACGGTTCCGTTCGAGTTGGTGTTGTTCTTGCGGCTTCGGTAGATGCTACCCAGGGCATGGACATAGTTGGTATCCATGGTGAGCGTGCTACCGCAGCCCAGGTACATGTCACCGTTGCTGTGAACGCGACCGCCCAAGGTCATCGAGGGGCCCGGTTGGGCCTCCAGGTCGCCCTCGTAGAAGACGGCGAATTGAAAGATGGGTGTGGACTCGGAGTTGATCACACGGTGTGCGGTGGTCTGCACGCGGTCGAGCTGCGTGAGCGCTTCAATCTCATAGCCCGTAATAAGGGTCTGTATGCCGGCCGAGTCCGTCACTGTGGACCCACCGCCGGTGGCTGTGATCGTATAGGGCACGCTGACGCCATTGATGACAGCCGTCCCGCTGGTGGGCGGGGGGGACCAGTTGGCGATGGCCGTCTGGATCGATTTCTTGGCCACTTCGACCGCTCCCTGGGCCATGTAGTCGGCCCGCACCTGCGTGCTGTTCAGTTGGGATCGGGTACGGGTGACTCCCGCCATGGTGAACATGACTGCCACCATGGTAGCAGCCACAAAAGCCCCGAATACGGCATAAACGAGCGCTACGCCTGCTTGGCGGCTTGGACTTCCACTGGCTCCCCGGGTCTTCATTGTCTTCATAGTCTTCATGGTTCAGGCGTTCTTGAGGGCCACGACCACCTGGGTCGTGTAACGGAAGAGGACTCCACGTTTGTCGTGCCGCCTGAAGAAGATCTGCACGCGTACGGAGTTCAAGGGGATGGTCCACTGACAGGTAGCCGCCGTATCGACCTGGATGCGTTCTACGTGAGTAGCGATAGTCAGGTCGGTGGATGGATCAGCATCCATGCGGCGCTGGAGACAGTTGATGCCATCGGCGCGGGTGGTCAGCACGTAGCTCCACTCCGTATGCGGCCAGACAACACCCGAGGCAGAGTCCACAGTGTTCTCTCCGGCAACCCAGATTCCATCCAGGTCTGCAAAGCTCTCGCTGCGCGCGCCATCGCCGTCGCCGTCCAACTCGGGAACACCGTTCAGATCTGTGTCCATGTCAGGCCGACCATCGGTGTCAAGGTCAGCCGTGCGTACGAAGACGATCTCTCGGAGGGTGCCGAAGTCAGAATCTCCCGTGACAGCCTCCATTGTGGGCAGGTCATGCGTGTGAGCTGCGTATTCGGAATCTGCCTCGGCATCGTCGAAGGTGTACGGATAGTCCTTGCCGTCGACGGTTCGTATGGCAGAGGATCCAAGATCTGAGATCACTGCGTTTACAGCTTTCTGGCCTTCAACCTGCAACAGGGCGCGGATGCTGCCGCGACTGGTCACCAGGCTCATGGAGTTGGCGCTCTCTACAAGCGTCTTGGCCAGAAGGGTCAAGAGGCTCGCGGCGAGCACGACCTCGATCAGACTCACGCCAGCGCGCGAGGAGTGTAGGGAGCGCGACGTTTTCATCGCACCTTCACCGAGCGTAAGGTCACCGTTCGCGGCCTGGTGCCATAATCATTCCAGGTCAGGGTCAGAACGATCTCCAAAGGGTCGGGGATCGTCAGCCCCGCAACGTAGCCGGGGTAGGTCGCCACGATGCTCTCCCCCTCCAGGTTCAGATCCTCATACAAGGCCACGGGCTGGCCATCCTCAAAGAGGCTGCCCACAATGGGCAGATCGTCGGTGGTCAGGGTGAGGGCCTGCTCCATGCAGGCCTGCAGGTCCGCCAGGGCCAGGTCCGTCTCACGGCTGATGCGGATGAGGTTGGATGAGGCAGCCTGGCTGCTGAAGGCCCCCAGGACGGCCACAAGCAACACGCTCAGGGCCAGCATGACCTCGACCATGCTGAATCCGGCCTGGTGGCGCCTACGCCTCGGCGGATAATCACTCATATGGGGGTGCTTCATAGGATCTCCCAATGTGTCGACCACCTACTCCTCAAGCCGTTGCCCAGGTGTGAGAATCCTGCAGGATTGGTGCGAAAGGGTCCCGAAAGGAGAGCGCTCAGACCTTCGCAGCGCGCAGGTGCCCCGGCACGTAGCGCGCCCACTCCACGCGCTCGAACCCGCTGCTCGCCAACCGCGCCTCGATCTGGGACTGCATGCCCCGGCCTCGCTTCCAATCCTCCTCGCCCAACTCGAGGCGCGCCTGCGTCCCCTTGTGTCGCACCCTCAACTCCCTCAATCCCAGCTCTCGAAGCCCCGCCTCTGCGCGCTCGACCTGGGCCAGTAGATCCGCTGTCACCCGCGTCCCAACCGGAATGCGCGAAGCCAGACAGGCACTGGCTGGCTTGTCCCAGACCTCCAGCCCCAACTCCCGAGCCCGCCGGCGCACGTCCTCCTTTCCCAAGCCCGCGCCGGACAGAGGCGCGAGGACCTGCCACCGCGTCGCTGCCCGTGCACCGGGCCGATCGTCCAGACGATCCTCGACGATCTCCCCGAAGGCGAGGTGGGCGATCCCCTCCTCTTGACCGACACGCACCATGGCTTCAAAGAGAGCATTCTTGCAATGGAAACATCGGTCGCCGTCATTGGCCAGATAGCCCTCCTGCTCAAGCTCTTGGGTGCGGACCACCCTCAATCGCGCGCCCATGGCAACGGCCAGCTCGCGCGCCTGGTTGAGCTCTGCACGGGGGAGGGACGGCGAATCCGCAATCACCCCCACGGCCCGAACGCCAAGGACCTCAACCGCCGCCTGGAGCAACACAGCCGAGTCTACCCCCCCCGAAAAGGCCACCAGCAGCCCGTCGAGCCCTCCAAGCTGACTCCGCAGGTCAGCCCAACGCCGTTCGTAACTCAAGCCCCCTCCGGCAGGTACAGCCGCGCCTTCTGCACGTAGCCCTCGGCGCTCTCCAGGATCGAGGCCACCTCCTCGTCACGGACCTGACGCAGGATCTTGCCTGGTACCCCAGCCACCAGGGAGCGCGGCGGAATCTCAGCACCCTCAAGCACGACTGCCCCAGCGGCGATGATGCTCTCCTCCCCGATGCGCGAGCCGCCCAAGAGCACGGCACCCATCCCGATAAGGCAGCGATCTCCTACCTCCGCTCCATGGAGCACGCATCCGTGCCCGACGGTCACCTCCTCCCCGAGCAGGTTGGAGACGCCGGGATCGGCGTGCATCATGGTCAGGTCCTGGATATTGGTGCGCCGTCCAACCACCAGCGGTGCATCATCGCCACGCAGAACGCAGCCAAACCAGATGGTGGCATCCTCTCCGAGGGTCAGCTCTCCGGTCAGGACGGCATTGGTTGCGGCCCAGGCGCCACCCTCAACCGGAACGAACAGATCGTTGCGCGGGAAGAAGGTCATGGGCACAAGCTAGTTGGACACGAGGCCGGAAGCCAGGATGGCGATCTGCAGACCGTTGTGGAACAGGTGGGCCGCATAGCTGGCCCAGAGACTGCCCGTGCGCTGTCGGAGCTCCCCCAACAACAAGGCCAAAGCCAGCACGGGCACGAAGCTGGCCAGCCCATGCAGGAGTGCGAACAGCAACGCGCCGAGGAGGATCCCGGGCCTGGCCCCCAACCGGCTCACCAGGGCGGGCTGCAGCAAGCCACGGAAGAGGACCTCCTCCAGGAACGGAACCACCACGATGCCAAGCAGTGCCGCCACGGCCAGGGGCGCTCCGCCGGCGTCTCCGAAGTACCCGACCCAGGCCTGGGTCGGAACAACATCAGGCCAGTGGAGCAGGGTCCACTGCCAGACCATGGCCAGACCATAGAAGAGCGGCAGGCACAGGAGCCAGAGGCCGGAGCCCGTGGCCCAGGCCCCCGACAAGCCGCGCCGTCCGAGGCCCAAGGTCCCAGGATTGCCCCGGGCCCACGCCCAGGCCACTGCCCCGGTGGCCAGCCCCGACAGCGCGGAGATCCCAAGCAAGGCCGGCAGCATCCAGGGTCCCCCCCCGGGGCTCAGCAACCAGGCTCTCCCGACCATGGAGCCGAGCCCATGAGCCACAACGACTCCCACCAGGTACACGATGGGGACCGAACCGGAGGGCTCGTATTGCGGCCAGTGCCTCCGAAAGGGCTGCCAGGCCAAAAAGCCCAGCCCCACGCCTATGGTGCATAGTCCCAGGCCCCCGAACAGGAACCCAAGAGAAGCCTCATCCGGCCCGGAGCCGGACTCCAGGGCCACCTGGAGAAGGCACGTGGCCATCATCAAGAAGCGCCGACGGGAGCCTTGCCCAGGTCTTCACCCGTGGGGCTCGAGGGGCCCGCCTCCTCAATCAGCCCCTCCTCAGGGGACGAGGCATTGGCGTACAGGCGTCGCTCAATGCGGCCAGCGAGGTAGGCCTGGCGCCCTGCTTCGCAACCTGCGCGCATGGCCCTCGCCATCAGCAGCGGATCTCGGGCTCCAGCAATACCCGTATTCAGAAGTACGCCTGCCGCTCCAAGCTCCATGGCCACGGCCACATCCGAGGCCGTGCCCACGCCGGCGTCCACGATCACCGGCACGTCCACCAACTCCATGATCAGCTGCACGTTTGTGGGGTTGAGGACGCCCCGGCCCGAGCCAATGGGCGAACCGGCGGGCATCACGCTGGCAGCACCCAGGTCCGCCAGATGCACGGCCAGGCGCGGGTCGTCTGAGGTGTAGACCATGACCTTGAAACCCTCACCCACGAGTTGCTCGGTGGCCGCCAAGGTTCCCACGGGATCGGGCAGTAGCGTGCGCGGATCCCCCAGCACCTCGAGCTTGATCAGGTCCGTCTCCAGGAGATCCCGGGCCAGACGTGCGGTGCGCACAGCGCTCTCCGCATCGAAGCAGCCCGCCGTGTTGGGCAGGACGTGGTAGCCGCCTTCCCGCACGACGTCCATCAGGCAACGCTCCTCGGTGGCACCTGCGTCGAGGCGCCGAATGGCGACGGTCACCATCTGGGTGCCACTCAACTTGAGGGCCTGTTCCGTTTGTTCCAAAGAGGCGTACTTGCCCGTTCCCACCAGCAGCCGTGACTGCAACTCGATACCCGCCACGCGCAGCGGTTCGTCCGTCCATTGTTCCATGATTTGAATCTCCTCAGCCCCCTCCGACCAGAGTCACGAATTCGACCCGGTCCTCGTCCTGCAGTGAATACTCGGCACGCGCCGGGCGCGGAATGAGCTCGCGGTTCACCTCCACGGCCACTTCGTTGCTGGCGTGTCCACGTTCGCGCACCAGCTCTTCCAGACACAGCCCCTGCTGGACCTGGACAGCCTCGCCGTTGAGATGAATCCCGATGAACCCGGACATGGTGATCAGGATAGCGAGTACGTGGCCCGATGGCTCGGGGCCGCCGGGTGGAACACGGAGTCCTCGTCAGGAATCAGTCGGCCCGTAGGAAGGCGCACTTCAGGTAGCTGCTCTCGGGCAGGGTCAGGAGCTCAGGGTGATCCGGGGCGGCCCCGGTCATCCGCTCCAGCCAGACATCACGCCCCGCCAGCTGGGCCGCCGAGGCCAAGAAGCCCCTGAAGTCGGAGGCCTTGATGTTGAACGAGCAGCTGGCGCTGACGAGGGCACCACCGGAGCGGGTCAGGGCCAGACCGCGGCGGGCCAGCTCCACGTAGCCACGCTCGGCACCGGCACGCTCACGCTTGCTGCGGGCAAACGCTGGGGGATCGAGGATCACGAGTCCATACTCCTCGCCCTCCTCAGCCCGAGCTCGGAGGTCCTTCATGCAGTTGACGCGCTCCACGCGCACGCGGTCGGCTACGCCGTTGCGCTCGGCACACACGACGAGCCGCTCGCAGGCTGCCTTGTTCTGCTCCAGGCAGAGCACGTCACTGGCTCCGGCCAGCGCGGCCCGAATGCCGAACAGTCCATCGTAGGCGAAGGCATCCAGCACACGCTCCCCTTCAGCCAGCCGCGCCGCCCGCCGACGATTGTCCACCTGATCGAGGTAGTGCCCCGTCTTGTGTCCTTGGAAGACGTCCACCGCGTAGAGCAGGTCCCCATCCCGCACGTCGATGGGACCCGTCACGCTGCCTTGCATCACCTCCGTCTGCTTGGGCAGGTTCTCGAGCTTGCGCACAGCCGTGTCGGAACGGTTCACGACAGCGTCCAACTCAAAGGGCAGGGCCTCTCGAATCAGCTCCACGAGGAACTCGCCCATGCGGTCGGCACCCTGGGTGCCCAATTGCAGGACGGCCACCTTGCCGTAGCGATCCACGACCATGCCGGGCAGACCTTCGGAGTCCCCGGCAATCAGGCGACAAGCTCCATCGGGCTCCAGCATCCCGGCACGGGCGCGGGTATCCACAGCCCGCTGAACCTGCTGCATCCAGAACTCGCGGGTAGGCTGCTCCTCGCCACGGGTGACCAGGCGCAGGGCGATGCGAGAGGCGTCGCTGTACAGCGCCCAGCCAATGGACTCGCCGGTCGGAGCGATCACCTGCACCAAATCCCCTGCTTGGGCCGTGCCCGCCGCGATGTCGTCGCGATAGATCCACGGGTGCCCACCCATGACCCAGCGCCGACCCTTGCCCGTCAGTTTCATGCTCGCCATGGTGATTGCTCTGTGTGGATACCGGTGGGGTTGGCCGCGGAAATACGGCGGAACAGGGCCGCAGAGGGTAGCCGCAGGTCCTGCGGCGCGCACCCTCCCCTAGCGATCCGTCTTGCGGGTCAGGGCTTGGAAGCGCGGATCCTCCCGCAACGAAGCCAGGTCGGGATCCCCCGCTGCCCACGCGCGCTGGCGATTGCGCGAGGCCTCGCTGGCGTGGTTCTCCTTCAGTTCATGCTCGAGCATATCGAGAGCCGAGGTCGATTCGCCCAGCAAGGCATAGGTACAAGCCATGTTGTACCAGGTGCGCGGACCGGGTCGTACCCGACGTAAGACGCGGCGGGCCTCCACCGACTGCCCCGAGCGTGCGCGGTAGCAAGCCAGCAGCACGTGCATGAACTCGTCCTGGCGCAGAGCATAGGCGCGCTCGTAGTACTCCAGCGCCCGATCGGGCTGGCCCAGTCGCACGTTGGCGTTGACCGCCAGGCTCACCAGGGCGTTGGACTGTAGGGCCTGAAAGGGAGCCAAGGCGCCGGGACTCACTCCCCTCGATTCCAACCTGCTCAGCACGCCATCCAATCGCTCCACCGCACCGAGCAGGGCCTCCTCGGCCAGAAGCGGTTCATCCTCGTCGGTGTAGCAACTGCCGATCACAAGATCCGTACGCACCAAGCGCTCAACCCCCACGAAATACCAGGCATTGGAGATCCCCACACGATCCAGGTCATCGCGAGCGCGTAGGGCCAAGATCCTGCCCTGGGCTGCGTGGCCTTCCTCCCGCAGGTCACGCGCCAGCCACAGGGCCTGGGTCGCGGGCAAGCGCAGCTCCCGTCGTAGGGCATCGGGATCGGAGAGCAGGAGGGCCTGCTGGGTGAGTACCCCCTGACGCTGGCGGGCCAGATTCTCAAGATACTCCAGGTTGGACTCCTGAACCTCCCAGCCCGACCCGCCCCCACGGGCCATCACGCCCTGAAGGCGGTACTGCTCATCCTCGATCTGATCGAGCTGGCGCTCGAGGATGGCCATCAACCACGGCCGGGGAAAGGGATCCGCCACAATGGCCGCGGCCTCACGATCGAGTCCCGGCAGGGGCTCAAAGCCGGGCTGCTCATCGGGGGTCAGAGTTGCCAGGGCCCGACCCAGGCGGGCCTGCAGGTCCAGCGCCTCCTCGATACCGAGGCCAGGCATCTCGCGGCGCGTAAACAGCAGACGATAGGGGGAGAGTTCAGAGTCGAGCAGCGAATCCCATGCGCCCTGAGGCGTCCCCATCGCACGGTTCACCGGCAGCCCGGCCCGCAGGAGCTGGGTGCCCAGTTGATTGCGATAGGCCCGCCAGAGGCCCCGCAGCAGGTCGGCGTCGGAGGGCGAAACACCGCGCTCCAATTGCACGATCACAAGCGCCACCTCGACCAGGGCGCAGTGGAACAGGTCGTCCGCAAAGAGCTCCTGCAGCTCCGTGCCACCCTGATCCCAACGATCCGCACGCAGGCCGTTGGCCAGAGACCGTGCCTCCGTCAGGCGGGCCTCTGAGGCGTCGAGGTCGCCGAGAGCCAATTGTCCGAGGCCTTCCAGGTAGCGAGCACGCATCAGCCAGGCTTTCCCGCGCCGGACCACGCCCTCGTGGGCCTGCTCCATGCGGGCAGCACCCGTAGGGAGCTCCCTCGCCCCCACACCCTCGACCTCCTCTGCCTGAGCAGCCAGCGCGCGCGCCGCTGCCACGGCCGTCTCCGGATCTCCAGCGGGATAGAACGCCAGCCGCGCCCGGTGGTAGTGCACGAGTACCGGATCGAGCCCCGCTCTCAGCAGCGCCTCCATGGTGTGCAGAGCGCGCGGCCCGTCCCCTTTCTCAACGAGACGCGCGACCATGCGTCCCAGTGCAGCGACCGCTGCCTGCCCGACCTCCGGGTCCGGGTGGTTGAGCGCTCCGACCATCGGCTCGAACTCCCACGCCAGCGGGCGTGACTCCCGGTCCACGAGCCCCAGACCATAGGCGTCAAGCAACTCAGCCAGGACGTCCGACGCCGTACGCTCGGACGGGGAGGCGGATCCCAGCCCCGCCTGTACCAGAGCGGCCACGGCCTCCCTGCCGCTGCGGGAGACGGCCAGTGCGCGGGCGGCGCTGGCCCGATCTGGCGCGGGGAGGGTTCGTGCCAGGCGCGCCAAGGCCGAAGTGGACTCGACGCCCTCCAGGACGCCCAGCGCGGCCAAGGACTCGGTCCTGACGATCTGGGCGGGGTCCGCTTGGGCCAGATCGGTCAGGATTGAAGCTCGCCAATCGACCTCGTGGGATCCGAGGTCGGGGCGCTGACAGATCTCGATCAGGGTCCGGCGCACCCGCACGTCCGGGTCGGCGGCCAGAAGCACGCAGGCCCGGAGATCCTCTCGACCGACCACGGTGAGGAGGGAGCGGGCCCCCGCTCGGCGTGCGAGGGTGTCGCCCCCGGCGAAGGACTCGAGGATGCGCTGCGCCTCTTCAGGCCCCGGTTCCTGGGCCGGGGCGGGCAGCGCCCAGGTGACGGCGAGGAGAAGGCCGACTGAAGCTCTCACGCCTCACCCTCTTGTGCACCATCCGGGGAGCGCTCCTCGCGCAGTTTTCGCAGGCGGTAGTTGAAAGCCTTGCGCGAGAGCCCCAGAGCACGCGCCGCGGCGGAGTGATTGTCCCTCCCCTGCACCAGAGCCTCCTCCATCAAGGCCAGGTCCATGGCATCGAGCGCGATGCCATGGGAGAGGACCTGACGGGCCAGGCGCAGGTCGGCGTCGGCCAGACCCTCCTCCAAGAAATCGAATTCGCCCGCGGCGACAGGCCCCGTGGATTCTGCGCCCAAGACAAGCACACGCTCCAGGGCGTTTTCGAGTTCGCGCACATTGCCCGGCCAGGGATGGGCGAGCAAGCGCTCCATCGAGTCCGGACCCAGAGTTCGGGTCGCCACGCCCGCACGCTCTGAAATCTGCTTCAGGATCGCATCACACAGCCCTGGCAGATCCTCCCTGCGTGCACGCAGGGCAGGAGCCTGAACCACCACGACGGCCAACCGGAAATAGAGGTCCTCGCGAAAGCGGCCCTGATCCAAGGCCTCATCCAGTTCTGGACCTGCTGTCGCCACGATACGCACGTCGACCGGCACGGGCTCCGCGGATCCCAGGGGTTCGACCACCCGCTCCTGGAGGACTCGCAACAGCTTGCCCTGGGCCTCAAGGGCCAGATCCTCAATACCGTCCAACAGCAAGGTGCCGCCATCCGCCCGACGGACCCGGCCCAGTCGAGCCCGGTGGGCACCGGTGAACGAACCCTCTTCGTGGCCGAAGAGTTCGGCCTCCATCAGGCTGGGCGCCAGGGCCCCCAGATCGACGACAACCAGGGGACCGGAAGCGCGCTCACCCGAGCTGTGCAATAGCCCCGCGGCCCGGCTCTTGCCGACCCCATGCTCACCTCGGATGAGAACACTGACCGGGCTGGAGGCCAGGCGCTCGAGTTCCCCCAGGAACTCCTGCTGGGCGGGACTTGAGGGGGCGTCGGGAGGAGTGCGAGTCATGCTTAGGGAGGGGCACTCTGGGGGTCGTGAGAGGGGATCCAGCAGCCCGGGAGCGGTTGACGCCCGGGGGGGGAAAGCCCAGACTGTCCGGTCGCCAAGCCGCCGTACAAGTCCGTCAGCTCCCAACCCGGGCTGGAAGACGCAGGGAAGTGGGGTCGGTCCCCACTTCTTCGCATATTAGCACACAGACAACAGCCCCATTCAATACCCACGAAACGGACCCTGCCCTCACCCAAGCCGTACCCCGTTTCGCCCACCGCCCTGCCCCAGCCTCCCTCCCCAGACATGAATGGCCAAGAACTCCTGCGCTTGATCGACCTGATCCACGCAACAAAAGACATCCCCCGGGAAGTCGTCTTCCTCGGTCTGGAAGACGCTTTGGCCGGTGGCGTACGCAAGCGCCTGGGCCTGGACGAAGACCTGGTGGTAACCATCGATCGCGAGAGCGGCGAGGTCACGATCGAGGACGATGAAGAGGTGTACGAGTTTGAACTCTCGGAGCTGGGACGCATTGCGGCCCAAGCGGTCAAGCAGGGCTTCAGCCAGAAGGTGCGCGAGGCCGAGCGCGACGTTCTGTTTGACGAGTACGAGACGCGCGTGGGTGGCCTGGTCAACGGCGTTGTCCAGCGCTACGAGGGCAATGATCTGGTGATCAACCTCGGCAAGGTGGAAGCCCACCTACCCAAGGACGACCGGGTGCGTGGTGAGACGTATGCCCCCGGAGATCGCATCCGAGCCATCGTAGTCGAAGTGCGCAAGGACGGGAGTCGCATAAAGATCCTGGTCTCCCGCACGCATCCCGACCTGGTACGCCGCCTGTTTGAGTTGGAAGTGCCCGAGATCGCAGACGACATCATCGAGATCAGGCGCGTCGTCCGAGAGCCCGGCTATCGCACGAAGATGGCCGTGGTGTCCACGGACCCCAAGATCGACGGTATCGGAGCATGCGTGGGGGTGCGGGGCTCGCGCATCAAGGCGGTCATTGACGAGTTGCGCGGTGAGCGCATCGACATCATCCGCTGGAGTGACTCCCTCGAGACTCTCATCATGAACGGCCTGAAACCCGCCGTGATCCACATCGACAACATCTACCCTGACGAGGCCGCCCACTCCGCGACTGTTCTGGTGGACGAAGACGAACAATCCCTCGCTATTGGAAAACGCGGCCAGAACGTGCGCCTCGCCAGCCGCCTGTGCGGTTGGGAAATCAACATCAAGACACGCGATGAGTACTTCGGCAAGGAGGATGGCTCCCCTCCGGTTGATTCCGCTGATGAAGCGAACGCCCCTGCCGAGGAGACCGCTCAAGAAGCCGAGACGGTTGAGACTGCCGAGACCGCAGAACCAGAAATGACGGACGCTGCCGCCCCCGTGGACAACGGGGAGGTCGAAGCGTAACCCAGACTCTCTGACCAGAGACCCTCCCCTATAAAGCACACCGTGAGCGACAAGGTAAGAATCCACGACTTGGCCAAGAGGTATGGCATGCCGGGCAAGGACCTGGCGGCCCGACTGCGTGATTGTGGATTCAGTCAGGCCAAGAGCCACATGTCCTCCCTCGATCCCTTCGAGCTCATGCAAGCGGAGGGCATTCTGGCAGCCAATGGAATCACGCCTTCAGTGACTGAAGAGGAGCTTGAGGGAGGCGGGTCCGTGGGCGGACTGAAGATCAAGCGCAAGACGAAGAAGAAGAAATCGGAGACGGTGGAGCCTGACGAGCCCACTCCTCCGGCACCGACGGATGAGCCCGAAGGCGTCCAAGATGAAGTGAGCCCCACCGACGAGGCGGAGGATGCACCTGAGAGTCTGCCGGACGAAGACGAGGCTGCTCCGAGCACACCCGGAGAGATAGGAGACGACCCGGCGACCGGAGACCCCTCGCCAGCCCCTGCAGAGCAAGAGGGCGATGCAGCCGAAGCCGCCGCCGAGGAGCAGGAGTCCGATGACGTACAGGAGCCGGAAGAAGAGGGCGGTGAATCGAGTGCCGGCCCGCGGGGCAAGGTCGTCGGCTTCATCGACCCCACCAAGTTCCAGGCCAGCGAACGGGCGCGGCCCGAGTCCCGACGCCTCAAGTCGAGAGATGACTTCACGCCGGACGTTCACCCGACGTTCACCCACGGAGCAAAAGGCGCCCGAGCCGCTGCCGGCCCCCGGGGTGACCTGACCGCCGCCGAGCTTCGCCAGCGGGAACAGGGACGCTTCCTGCGCCGCTCGGGTCGACCTCAGACGGGGGGACGCGGCGGATCACGCCGGGGACGCGGCCGCACAGGGAGTGCCGGCCCCGACAAGCTCACCACCGAGTCACCCCACGCCGGCGAGACAGTAGCCATCGCCGCTCCGGTGACGATCATGAAGCTGGCGGAAGCCATCAAGCTCAAGTCCTCTCTCGTCCAAAAACGCGCCCTCGAGCAGAAACTGGGCATGTTCACCCTGAACACCCTCTTGGACGATGACACGGCTGCCCTACTGGCGCACGAGTTCGAGGTGGAGTTGGACATCCGCCAGGAGATCACGGCCGAGGAGGAGCATCTGGCCACGATGCACCAAAAGCGCAGCGACATCGAGGACGACAGCCTGGAGAAACGCTCTCCCACCGTGGCCTTCCTGGGCCACGTGGACCACGGCAAGACGACCCTGATCGACAAGATCCGCGAGACCAAAGTCGCCGACCACGAGTCGGGAGGCATCACCCAGCACATCGGTGCTTATCGCGTCCAGACTTCGCAGGGCCACTCTCTAACGATCGTGGACACCCCGGGCCACCAGGCATTCACCTCCATGCGAGCACGGGGTGCCAAGGCCGTGGACATCGTCGTCCTCGTGGTGGCTGGTGACGACGGCGTAAAGCCCAGCACCGAAGAGGCCATCAACCACGCCAAGGCGGCCGGGACGCCCATCGTGGTGGCCCTCAACAAGATGGACAAGCCGGGCTTCAACGCCAACGCCTCCATCCAACAGCTCATGGGGCACGAGCTCATTCCCGAGCAGTACGGCGGCACCACAGCCATGTTCGAGACGTCGGCCATAACCGGCGAGGGCATCGATGAGATGCTGGAGCACATCTTCCTCATGGCCGAGGCTGAGCTGGACCTGCGTGCGCACCCGACCGGACCCGCAGCCGGAGTGGTACTGGAGGCCGAGATTCAGCAAGGCCGGGGAATCGTCGCGCACCTTCTGGTCCAGGACGGAACCTTGAACCAGGGCGACATCGTCTTGGCGGGCGAGGGCTACGGCAAGGTCAAGTCCGTGCACGACGACAGAGGCAAGACCATCCAGTCTGCCGGGCCGGCCGTACCTGTTGAGGTGACGGGTCTCGCAGCTCTCCCGGGCGTGGGTGATCCGTTCTACGTGATCGAGACCCTCGCCAAGGCCAAGGAGATTGCCGGCGAGCGCGAGCGCAAGAACCGCGCGGTGGCCTTGGCCGCCAGCGGCGGATCCCGCAAGGACCTGGACGCCATCCTGGGCTCCTCCCCCGTGCAGGAAGTGGAGGCCATCAACCTGATCGTGCGCGCGGACGTGCAGGGCTCGGCCGAAGTGATCCGCCACGAAGTCGAGAAGCTCAAGCACGAAGAAGTTGAAGTGCAGCTGCTGCACTCTGGCGTCGGGCCCATCACTGAGAGTGATGTGGATTTGGCCACAACGTCGGGTGCGATGATGGTCGCCTTCCACGTGGGCGTGAACGGCAAGGCCCGCCAGCAGGCAGAACGCCAGGGCCTGGAGATCCGGCGCTACGAGGTGATCTACGAGCTGCTCGACGACCTGCATGCTCTGATGGAGGGTGCCCTCTCCCCCGAGTACCACGAGGAGATCATTGGACACGTGGAGATCCGACGCCTGTTCAAGTCCTCCAAGATTGGCCTCATCGCCGGCAGCCACGTAACCGACGGACGAATCACTCGCAACAGCTCCATCCGCCTCCTGCGCGATGGCACGGTGGTGCACTCCGGCAGCCTGGCGTCCCTCCGCCGGGAATCGGACGATGCCAAGGAAGTCCGCGAGGGCTTCGATTGCGGCATCGTGATCAAGAACTACGGTGACATCCACGAGGGAGACATCGTCGAGGCTTTCACCCTGAAGGAAGTCAAGCGCACGCTTGAGGGATCCCGCGCCTAGGCGCACCCTCCGGTGAGCTCGACCTCGCCATCATGCCCAGCAAGAAGACGATCGCCCGGCTCGAGGCCCAGATCCTCAGGCGCGCCGCCCACTGCTTGCAGTTCGAGGTGTCCGACCCGCGCATGGGATTCGTGACCCTCACGGGTGTCGAGCTCTCCAGTGACATGGCTCATGCCACGATCCGGTACTCCGTCCTCGGGGATGATGCCGAGTGCTCGAAGACCAACCACATGCTGGAGCAGGCACGCGGATTCGTTCAGCGCCAGGTGGCCTCCATCCTGCACACGCGTACGACACCCACCCTGCGCTGGGAGTACGACCCGACCATCGCCGCAGCTGCGCAAATGGACCAGATCATCCAGGACGCGCGGACCAGAGACGACCAGATCCGGTCAACGAACGACGGGCCAGAGAGCCCGCCCAATGAGGCGGACGCCGCAGACTGAGGGTGCCTAGCCCATGGACACAAAACCCGGGGGCCTTTCATTTGAGCGCATCCGTGAGCTGGGTGCAGGATCCACAGGTCGTGTTTGGCTTGTGGAGATAGGCGAGTCCGTCGCAGGACTCGCGGCCGGATCGCTGCTGGCCCTCAAGGAACCCCGGAATGAAGATGCCGCTCCGGGGACGCGAGATGCGCTGCTTTGGGAAGCAGAGGTGGCGCAGCAGGTCTCCGGCAAGGGCCTGCCCAAACTCATCCACCTGGATACCTGTGATGATGGGCCGCGCCTGTTCTTTGAGTTAGTCGAAGGGCCAGCACTCGATCAGGTTCTGACTGACCAAGGGTCGCTCCCCGAACCCCAGGTGCGTCAAATCGGTGCCCGACTGGCGGCTGCTCTGGACAAGCTGCACCAAGCAGGGTGGGCCCATGGAGACGTAAAACCGGCCAACGTCCGCATGACCGAGAGTGGGTCTCCAGTGTTGCTTGACCTGGGTGGAGCTCAGCGGGAGGGAACCTCCCGCTCACAAACCGGTACCCTCCCCTTCCTGGCCCCTGAACGGATCCGTGGCGCGGGCCCTTCCTTTGCGGCCGATGTGTTTGCCCTGGGGATCGTGCTGTACCAGTTGGCCACCGGGAAACACCCATTCCCCCCCGCTGCCCAGGTGCAAGAGGAGCCCACGGCATGGCTGGACGCGCTGGCCTCTGCCGGAGAAGTGCTGGCCTCTGACGAGGTGCCCACCCTCTCTCCCCTACTGGATGCCGCCCTCACATCTATGCTGTGCGCGACTCCCGAGGAGCGTTCGGGTGCCGGTGCCCTCAGGGCCGTTCTGGAGGAGGGCGAGTCCAGTACGTGGTGGAAGGGGCGGCTCACCTATGGTCTCACCCGTCGGCAGCTACCCTCACAACGCAACCGTCTGCCATTCGTCGGGCGCGTGGATGAGCTCGAGCAGTTGAGCGCCCTCCACAACGACGTCCGAACAGGAGCTCGGGGCAGCATGCTCTGGCTGAGCGGCGAACCCGGTTCGGGCAAGACGCGCCTGGTGAGCAACTTTGCTGCAGAGCAACGGGCAGGACAGGATCCACCGCTCTATCTCTATGGCCGCTGCTCGCCCTTCGGCTCAGGACGGCCGGGGCACCCGGTACGTTCACTCCTGCGCCGATGGTTGCACCTGCCCAGTCCCAGGGCCACAGGAGAGCGTGAGCGGGCGCTATTGCACGAATGGGTGGATCCGTCCACGGCGGAGACCCTGATCCTGGTCCTGGACCAGAAGTTCAACGAACAAGCACCCAGCACGGAGGCTCTGGCCCTTGCTGAGTGGCTCGTGCAGTTGGCCCGTCGGCGGCCCCTGGTCGTGTTCCTCGATGACGTCACCTTTGCCGGGGAAGAATCTCTGCGCGTCATCAGCCTGGTGGCTGAGCGTCTTGAAGGAGCGGCCCTGACCTTCATCTGCGGCTTGCGCCAGGGGATCGAGCCCAGCTGTCCAGCAGCGCTGGAGTCGTTGCGCACGCGCCTGGACCTGCAGGAACCCGTGCCACGCATTCGGCTGGGTCCCATGGATGAAGATCACGTGGGCGACTGGGTGGAGGCCGTGTTCCACCCCTCCGCACCCCGTCAACGGCTCACGCAAGTGCTCTGTGAGCGCAGTGGAGGATCGCCCGGGGCCCTGCGGGAGATCCTCAGAGCCATGCGGCAGGCGGGGCAAACCCGCGAGCACGCCTCGGGGGAGGGGCTCGAACTCCTCGTGCCCCCCGCTGAAATCCCACGCTCCAAGGGCATTCGCCAGCTGATTGCCGAGCGCTTCGAGGCCCTCGACGCCCACGAGCAGGACTGGCTCCAACGCCTGGCTGTGGTGGGCGGCACCATTGAGCGCCATTTCCTACTGCTGGCTTTCCCCGAGAGCAGCGCCGCTGAGATTGATGCCATCCTGGGTAGGTTCGCGCGTAGTGAATGGCTGACCCCCTCGGGGTCGCGCTACCGGTTCGCTCGGCCCGTGCTCCGCGAGACGATCTACCGAACATTGAGCCCGGATCGACGCAGGGGTCTCCACGCCGAGGCCGCCAGGGCCCTGGCGCGGCTTGAGGAAGAGTCTCCCCGGGGTGGCTTGGGCATTCAACGGGCCTTTCACCTGCATGCTGCCGGCGAGTACGACTCCCTGCTGGAGCTGGCTCCTTCCTTGCTGCGAGCAGCCAACAAGGCGGGCCGCGCTTCCCAAGAGCACACGCTGGCGCTCTGGGCGCTCGAGGCGCTGGGGCAGCCGACGGGCGATGGCGATTCGACCTCACTCCGCCGCGAGTTGCTGCAGGCCGCCTCTGATGCTGCACACAGGTTGGGGCGCCGCCAAGACCTGGAGCGGTGGCTCGATCAATTGACTGAACTGGACCTTGACCCGGCGAGAGATCCCGGTGGGGTGGGACGCATCTACGTGCTCCACGCGAGACACGCAATGCACACGGGCCGCTTCGGTCTGGCGCGCGGGATGCTGCGCAACGCACAGATGCTCTTTGAGGAGGCTGATGACCGTCCACGCGAGGCGGAAGCTCTGGTGCTGCTGTCCGAGACCCAGTTCGAGGTGGGCGAGTTGAAGGCCTCCCGCCAGCTTGCGCGACGGGCCGCAAAGCTCAGTGATACGCCAGCCATTCAGGCCAGAAGCACCCTCTGCTCCGCCCGATTGGCGCTGCTGCAGGACAGGATCGAGGAGGCCCTGGCCCTCGTCAACCACGCCATCGCCACCGTACGCCCCCACGCACGGGAGCCCAAGCTACGTGCGGTATTGGTTCGTGGATACATTGCCCGGGCTCGCATCTACTCTGTAGCTGGCCGCCATCGGCGTGCCCAGGCAGCCCTCACCCTCGCTCGTCGAGGTGCCCAACACCTGGGCGATCATCACCTCACGGCAACGGTAAACGAACTGCATGGCGCCTTGTCACTCTGGAACAATCAGCTGCGCGAAGCGGAGATGGCCCTGCGTGAAGCGCGCCTGTCCTGCCAGGAGAGCGGCAATCACCCCGCCGAGTTGAAAGCCAACTTGCATCTCGGCGTCTTACTCCTGGAGCAGAACTCTCCCGAGGCCGGCCCCCTACTTGAACAAGTCGCCCAATCCAGCACAGAGATCGGGCAGCACCGTTTCCAAGCCTTGAGCCACGCCCTGCTGGCTCGGGTCCAGAGGCAGTTGAAAACGACGGCTGCCTCAGGGGAAGCCGACCGACACAGTTCCATGGGCCTCAAGTGCATGAAGCGCGGTGTGGAGCTCCCGGACCGCATCGTCATTGTGGCCACGCGTGCGCTCGTCCTGAACGAGATGGGACGGGAACCTGAAGGCAAGCGCCTGATATCCGATCTGAAGACTCACATGGATCGGGTCAATGCCCTCATTGCCGACCCCCTCTTGCGCCGCCGCCAGCGGCGGAGCAGCCGAGAGCTTCTCGCCACGGCCTCCTCCCCGGACGGATCCATCTACCCCCGGGTTCGATCCAAGCCCATGGGCTAAGCATGCCCCGCTTCGGCCAGCGAGCGGGCCCAAATATTCTCGAGCCTCCTATTGCTAATGAGACCCACTCGCAATAGTGTCCTTCCCCCCAGGCTTCAATTCCCCTCTCCACCGCCTCCAAGTGTCTCCCCTTTCCTACTGCATCCTCCTTCTGCAGACAGCCGTTTGCACTGGATCTGCTGCCCCCTTGTCGGTCGTCTCGCCGGAGGGCCAAGATCAAGACCACTGGATTGAGCGCCGCTGCAGTGCGATGGGTACTGGCTTTCGCATCGAGATCGCGGCCCCCACCCGGGCACAGGCTCTGCGCGCCAGCGAGGTGGCTCTGCGGGCCGTAGAGAGCTGTGAGCGACGTCTCAGCACCTGGGATGGTAATCCCGACGGGGAGCTGGCACGGCTGAATCGCGCCCCCGTGGGACAGGTGGTGACCCTCAGTGCCCCCCTGGCCCAGGAGCTCAACCAGGCGCTTGCCTGGAATCGGAAGACCAGCGGCTGCTTCAACCCGGCCGTGGGTTCCCTGGTCGCCGCCTGGGATCTGCGCGGAGAAGGCCGACTGCCCACCGGGCCTGAGCTACAAGCAGCCTTGGCCCACTCGTCCCCGGCGGGGTTCAAGCTTCAGGGGACCCTCGCCATACGGACCTCACCCGGCCTGCTCCTGGAAGAGGGAGGCTTTGGCAAGGGGGCGGGCCTCGACGCGGCCCTGGCCGCCCTCCAGGAAACCTCCATGACGGCGGTGCGCTTGGACCTGGGAGGCCAGTGGCTGATCGCCAGCGCTTCCACCTCGCACGCCCCCGCCCCCACCCGCTTCGCCGTGGCCCATCCCACCCACCGCGGCCAGTCTGTGCTGCATCTCACGATGACCAGCGGCTCGGTCGCCACCTCGGGCAACTCGGAGCGTGGCATCGTGGTGCAGGGGCAGCCTCTCGGTCACCTGCTCGATCCAACCACCGGCCGACCGACGCGCGACTTCGGCAGCCTCACCGTACTTGCCCCCACCGCCTTGGCCGCCGACGCCCTCTCTACCGGCCTGTACGTCATGGGACCCGAGAAGGCCGTCGAGTGGTGTTCCAGCCAAGAAGGCATCGATGCGATAGCCCTGCTGGTCACCCCGAACGGATTAGTGGCCCTGGCCAGCCCCGGTCTAAAAGGCCGTCTGAAATCCTGTATTCAAAGCCTTCAAATCACCTTCCCCGTTTTCACTGCCCCAACGCACTAGTACCGCATGTTTAACGCACAGCATTTTTTCTTCGCAAGTCTGGCCGCATCTATCTGTACCACGGCTTCAGCACAAGATCCCAAGAGCCTTAGCGACCTACAAGCCGAAATCGAAGCCCTCGCCTCGGATCTTGAAAACGCTCTCTTGGTCGACGTGATGCCGGCCCTTGGTGAAAGCGCCTATGGCCTCGGTCCAGCCGCGTCAAAGGTCTACAACTCAAAGTCCGGGTTGTCGATTGGCGGTTACGGCGAAGGCCGCTACCGTAACTTCGATTCCGGCACGGACGAATTTGACTTCCATCGCGGAGTCCTCTATTTCGGCAACAAGTTCAATGACAACTGGATTCTGAACACCGAAATTGAAATCGAGCACGTGAATGAGGTTTTCCTCGAGTTCGCCTACCTGGACCACCTGCACAGTGAAGGACTCAATATGCGGGTCGGGCTCATGCTGACACCCATGGGGTTGGTCAACGAAATGCACGAACCGACCACGTTCCTGACCTCTACGCGGTCGCTGACCGAAAGCTATGTCATACCCAGCACGTGGCGTGAAAACGGCTTGGGTATATTCGGCAGCAGTGGTGACCTGAACTACAAGGTGTACGCAATCAATGGCATGGACGGCTCAGGATACGGAGGCACCAAAGGCCTACGCTCTGGACGCCAAAAAGGTGCCAAGGCCGCAGCTGAAGATTTTGCGGTAGTCGGATCGATTGAGTGGACTGGCATGCCTGGCCTCCGACTTGGTCTCTCCTCCTACGAAGGAGCGGCGGGCCAAGGAGGTGCAGATGGGGACATGAATACTTCAATCACTGAAATCCACGCCGACTACCGATCAGGCCCATTCTGGGGGCGCGCCCTGATCGCCGACGCCGAAGTGACCGACCGCGCACCGTCTGCTGGAGGCAACATGAGCCTGGGCGGCAGCTACGTCGAAGCCGGTTATGACCTGTTCGCTGATCGAGAGGACGAAGCGCTGTACCCATTTGTACGATGGGAGACCATTGACACAGACGTCAGCTCCGGCGGTTTCGAAGATGATGTGATGACTTACGGCTTGCACTACCAACCCACATCGCAAGTAGTGTTCAAGCTTGATCGAAGCAGCTACCAAGATGGCACCCAATCAGACGTGACAACGTTTCTCGTAGGGTATGCCTTCTAAGGCAAAAAACTTGCCGTGGGACTTGGGTCCCACTCCTAGATGGAGTCTAGGGCAGCAAATCTGGGCGTTACGGCGCTTGGTCATTTCCCTTGCTGCCCTGGGCTTCATCTTGTCCCTTTCACCATCCGCCTTCGCTGAGGAGAATACCTTTCTGACCAAGGATGAGGCGCTCAAGCTGGCGTTTGAAGACTGTGAAATCAAACGCACCGTTGTCCCGCTGACAGACGCAATGAGCAAGCGTGTTGAAAAGTTATCTGGTTACCCGCCAGCCACGCGTACCACTTACGCTTACAGGGCATTCAAGAAGGGGACATTGGTTGGGACAGCGTACTTCGACGTGAATCGTGTACGTACAATGCGCCAAGTTCTGATGGTCGTTGTTGGGCCTGAGTGCAAAATCAAGCGGGTGGAATTATTGGCCTTTGCGGAGCCGCGGGAGTACATCCCTAATCTCCGTTGGTATGGGCAGTTCCTGGGCAAAACACTGAATGATGCTCTGTCCCTCAAGCACGACATCAAAGGCGTGACTGGTGCAACATTGACCGCACGAGCAACCCTTCAATCCGTGCGGCGCATGCTGGCAACCCACTTGGTCCTGACCACCCCACCCGCAAGAAAAAATCCCACTGAAACGAAGCTCAAAGCCAAACCCGGCGGCACCTCATGAGTCGTGCTGAGGCCCGCTTCACCCACTTGGCCACGGCCACAGCAGGCATTACGGGCCTGATCTACGGGTGGCTGCGCTACTTTGTGGAACCCATTGACGAGTTCGCCCTGGTCAACCATCCCACCGAGCCGCTATGGAAGGGCCTGCACATCCTGCTGGTGCCCCTGCTGCTGGTGGCCTTTGGCTTGGTATTCCGCGACCACATCTGGGCCAAGTGGCACTCAGGTACAAGGCCCCGGCGGCGGACAGGCCTGATCTTGGCGGCCCTGTTCGCACCAATGGTGCTCTCAGGATACCTGCTACAGATCAGCGGCGATCCCGCGTGGCGCCAGATCTGGCTCGTGTCGCACCTGGTCTCCTCCCTCATCTGGCTGCCGTTCTACGCCATCCACCAACTCACGCGTACCTAGCGCGTTTCGGGAGCAGGCGCCTCCACCGTTCCCGTACTACGCGGGTCGGGGCGGCGCCCGCCAAATACCCTCTCCAATAGCCAGCCCATCCGGTGCCAGGAGAGTGCGGTGACATGGCGCTCGCGAACAGCCCGCCAGTCTTTACGCCACGACTCACCGTCGGGATCGTAGCCCCGGAAGAAGCGCGCCGCATCGGACCGGGACAGCGATGGTCCGTGCTGCTCATCGCGCCTCGCCACGTGGCGATAGAGGCGCGCCAGATTGGTCTGACGTTCACCTTCACTCAGCTCGGACCTCCGGGATGAACGGTCCAGGTCGATGATCCAATAGGAGGGAGGCTCGTCCTCCAACGCGCTCAGGTTGACGAGGATGTTCCCGGGCTGGAGGTCTGCGTGGGGGCAACCGTGCAGGTGCAGCTCGCGCACCAAGGACCCCAGCCGCTCCATCATCCTGTGCCGCGCAGGCACGGCAAGCTCTCCGCGGCGCATGGCACCCAGGACCCAACCCAGATCAACACTATCCTCCACCCGGCGTGTCATCACATCCAGTTGCCAGCCACCGCGATCCCTGATGGCCCTGGCCGCCACGACCCGCGGCGTCTGGATCCCCATGCGCAGGAGGGCGTCCGAGAGAATCAACTCACGGAAAGGGCGGTCCGCTCTCAGGAAACGGTCGCCTGTGAGCCAACGCAGAAGCCCTCCATGGCTGAAACGACGTATGAGGAAGTTCTGTGCCTCCGGCGGGGCCGCCGGCCCGAATTGATAGAGCGGGCGTCTGCCGGCAAGCTCGGAGGCCACCAGGTCGCCATCCTGGTCCGGACCGTAGCCGGCCTCGTGCAAGGCACGGGCCGAGTCGGCATGGACGGCCAGAATCCCGCGCGGAGTCTCCTCCACGAAGTAACCCGAGGGCAAATCCTCCAGGACCGCCAGGGAACTCATGGGCAGGAAAAGGGAGAGGACCTAGAGGATGCCCGCCCCGAAACCGGCTCCACTGTCGGAAGACTCATCGCTCGCTGGCTCGGGCTCCGGCTCGGGCTCCGGCTCGGGCTCCGGCTCGGGCTCCGGCTCCGGTTCCGGTTCCGGTTCCGGGCTTTCCATGCCCGTTCCAAAGCCCGAGGCAGAAGCAGGGGCCGGGGGAGCTTCCTCCACAGCCTGCTCTTCTCTTGGCTGCTCTTCTCTTGGCTGCTCTTCTTCTGGCTCGACCGCCTGTTCCGCCCGCTCAGAACGATTCCCTCCCCCACCAACGCGTGTTCCGCCGCCTCGCTGCCTCGGTCCACGATCACCGCGTCCAGAACCGCCACGGCGGGGCCCGCGTCCGCGTCCCTCGCGGCGGATGCCGTCCTCATGGATCTCGCCCACCTCGATGAAGTCCACGCCGATGTCCTCTGCCAGGAACAAGGCCTCCCGGTCGTAGAACTTGGAACCGCCCTCCACCGCCTTGGCCGCGTGAACCTTGATGACGGCGTATTGGGGTGCTGCGCGCCGGCCCATTTCCTGCGCTTCTTCGTAGGTAAGCGCCAGGTGCAAGAACGCGCGACGACCGCCGCGAAGTCCATCCTCTTCGGCACGACGTGCGTCCCGACTACCGACACCCACATACAAGAACTCGGGCGGTTCGGTGCTCTCGCCAGGGTCTACAGGGAAGGAGTGTCCATAGAGGGCGCGAATGCGCCCGTCCTCGATGGCGTAGCGGCTGCGTCCTCCGGCGTCGAGGGCCTCGTGAACGTTCGACTCCTCGATGTCCTCACCCAGACGATCACACAGGGCGTTGACGACCTCGCCCAGATCTCCAGCCCCACGGCCGTCCAGGTCCAGATCGAATTCCTCGGGACGATGCCGAAGCATGTAGGCCAGGGAACGGGTGATTCTTTCGGTCAGGGTACCTTGGGTCATGGGTGTGGTCGGGGCCACGCGGGCCTCTGAGGGTCATTGGGGAGGGGCCAGGGTGGGGATTCTACTCGGCACCGAGCCAAGCCGCCACGCTACCCGGAGGTGATGGGCTCCAAGGGCCCGGTTTCCCCTTCCGTGCGGGAGATGATGGCCGCTCCGCAGGAATCCGACCAGACGTTGACGCAGGTGCGCAGCATGTCCAGCGGGCGATCGACCGCCAGCAACAGGGCTGCCCCCTCAATGGGCAGGCCCAGGGCCGAGAGGATGGTGAGCATCATGACCAGTCCCGCGGAGGGAATCCCTGCCGCGCCCACGCTGGCCAGGAGGGCCAGAAGCACGATGAAGGCCTGATCGCCAAAGGTCAGCGTGAATTCACTGATCGATGCGTAGTACTGGGAGAGGAAGATCACCCCGATGCACTCGTACAGCGCCGTTCCGTCCATGTTGATGGTCGCGCCCAGGGGCAGGGTGAACGAAGTCACCTTGTTGCTGACGCGCCCTCGCTGCTCGACCGTACGCATGGTCACCGGCAGCGTCATGCTCGACGAGCTCGTGCTGAAGGCCGTCATGATGGCCGGAGACATGGCCTTGAACCACAACCCGGGGTGCATCTTGCCCACGAACTTCAGGAGCATGGGCAGGGTCAGGGCCGAATGTATCAACAGGGCCAGTGCAACGGTGAACATGTAGAGCAGGAGCGCCTTGAAGGGCGCAAAGCCCGTCGCCGCCGTGACCTTGACCAGCAACGCGAAGACACCGTAGGGCAGCAGCTTCAGGACGCCCTCCGCCATCTTCATCATCACCTCGAAGAAGCTCTCGAAGAGCTCCCGGATACGCGAGCCGTGGGGCTCAGCGGTCTGTGTGATGAAGTAGCCGAGGAGCAGCGCGAAGAAGATGATCGAGAGCATGGCGCCGTTGCTCTGCAATGCCGAGAAGATGTTGGTCGGGATGGCCCGCTTGATCACCTCCACGAAGCTGTCGTCGGTCCCCATCCCGGCCTCGGTCAGAGCCGACAGACCCAAGGCCGCCCCATCTCCGGGCCGGATGGTGTTCACCAGGAACTGGCCCACGAGGATCGCCAGCAGGCTGGTCGCCAGGTAGTACGCGAAGGTCTTACCCCCCAAGCGCTTCAGGTCTTTCATGGTGCCCACGCCAGCCACGCCAGCCACGATCGAGGAGAGCACCAGGGGGACGATGAGCATCTTGAGCAGGGCGAGAAAGATGTCCGCGGCGAACTTGAAAGGTGCAAGCCAGGTCGCGCGCGCGCAGTCGGGATTCATGCTCAGAGCCAGAGCCTTCCCGCCCTTGAATCGCAGCTCCCCTTCAGGTTCGCTCTCGCCAGCCACGAGAGCGGGCAGGAACCAGATCACCTCACCGTTCGAGCTGCGCTCGAGGACGCTGGCCGGAGTCTGTGCAGCGTTCTCCAGCGAGGCGAAGGTGACGACCTCCTCCTCGGAGCCCCCACGCCCGAGGGCCACCGCGCGGTACACATCGCCGACAGCCATTCCCGCCCTGGCTGCGGGCCCCCCACCGGTCACGGCCCGGACCTGCACGCCGCCCGGATGGGCGGCGAATTCAGCACCCGCCCAGGCGGGCGCGGGAAGGGTCCACTGCATGACAAGACCCACCAGGACGCCGGCCACCATCCACACAAGTACCTTCCAATGATCACTCATCGTCGCAGGGTAGCAGGAGGCACTCTCACGATGCCAGAGAGGGCCCTGCAGCCTCGCTCAATAGCGCTGCAGGGTCGAATCGACCTCTTGGGCCCAGCGCTCGATTCCCCCCTCGATGTTGATCACGTCCTGGAAGCCGGCCTGGATCAGAAATCCCGCAGCCTGAGCACTGCGGATGCCGTGGTGACAGAGGATGGCGTAGGGCGCATCCGGGTCCAGCTCCGTGTAGTCACTGGCAATCGCGCTGAGGGGAATGTGAACCACCTCAGGCAGGCTGCAGATCTCCAACTCCGCACCCTCGCGTACGTCCACGATGGTGATCTGCTCGCCGGAGTCCAGGCGCTCTTGCAACCCGCTCGGCGTGATGTGCTGCACTACTTCCGCGCCAGGGCCGGCAGATCGAAGTTCTCCGGGATGGCCACACCGAGGGACTCCAACACGGTGGGTGCGATATGCATCACGCTGACACCGTCCTCTGGAACCTGAATCGGCTTGCTGCTGAAGAAGATCCCGGTAACCAGATGCGGGGAGTTGGACGCGTGGTCCCCCGACCAGTTGTTGCTGTTGTCCCTATACATGGGACCCGGCACGACCGCGCCCGCCTCGTTCTTCACCAGCTTGAGCTTGCCGGAGACCGTGCCCCAGGAGGCGCGGTAGTACTCGGCGAATCCCACCTGCATGTCCGCGCAGGGGTAGTCCGCCCTGCCCCACTCCTGCGGCCCCTGGTAGAGATCGTCCATGATCGCGTAGTCGAGGACCACCTGCTGGGGCTCGTCGAAGGGCGCCTCCTCGGATCCCGCATCGCGCAGGGCTACAAGTTTGTCTCCGATCTCAGCCAGGAGAGCCTTGGCCTCGTCCTTGGGAACAATCCCACCCTTCTCACGCCCTGTCATGTTCACGTAGATCATGCCCAGGCCCAGGGAGTAGGCCTTGGTCTTGCTCCAATCCGCCGCGAGCAGCGCCATGCTGTTGCTGGTCTTGGTGTTGCCCGGCTTGAGGGTCAGGTAGCCCTCCGACTCGAGCCAGTTGTTCACCTCCAGGCCGCGCCGGTAGCTGGTGAACCCGTGGTCCGCGCAGAGCATCAGGGTGTCGGCGGGAGTGAGCTTGGCCAGGATCTCACCCACCGTCACGTCCATCTGCTCGTAGATGGCGGGGACGATGTCCTTCAGGGCCGTCGGCTTGCCAAAGAAATCCACCACGCGTGCCGACTCCTCGGGGTCGTGGAAGGGGTGCGAGGGGTCGTGGTACTTGTACATCATGTGCTGCACCCGGTCGGTGGTGCTGAACACGCTGAAGAGCACCTCCCAGTCATCGCGATCAAGCACGGAGTGGGTCAGCCGCCTGCGCCACTTCATGGTGAACTCGACGTCCTCCAGAAAAACGTCCACAGGCAGCTTCTTGTCCTTGAGCTGGTTGGTCATGCAGGACCATCCCAGGGTCTCGTAGGGGCCTCCGGCCCAACCGGCGAGCTCGCCGGCGAATTCTGCGGGCTGGCTGACCTGCTGCCAGATGGGAGGATTCTCGGGGTCGATGTCGAAGGTGTGCAGGTAGACGGTGATGACCTCCCCCAGCTCCATGACGCGCACACGTGTCAGGCCGCCCGCCACAAGGCCGGGAGCCAACTCGAAGGGCAGGCGGAACCACTCGGTCCACTCACCCTCCCCAGCAGTCTGCGTGTCCCCGTTGATCGTTATCGCCAGCCTCTCGCCTTTGCGCTCCAGAGCCATGGGCAAGCTGACGCGATGTTCATGGGGAGAGCTCTTGAGTCCCTTGAGCTCCGCCTCCAAGGCCTTGCGCTTGTCGCGCAGCTCCCCGCCCGTCTTCCAGCCCAGATCCGGGCTCTTCAGGGACTCGTTGATCTCGGCAATCTGTGCCTCGAGGGGTGCCTTCTTCGTGAAGTTGACCGGCCCGTAGACGGCCGTCACGATCTTGCCGCCCCGCTCGTCCACTCGGAAGGTCGTGCCCGTACCCGAACCCTTGGAGTCCACCCACCCCTTGGGCGCGCGGTGCACCTCGGTATCCTCAGTGGTGTAGATGAACCAGTTGCCGTTGCCCGCCCCGCGCACGTCCGGCAGACCCAAGCCAGCGAGGACGCGCGCTCCGGGAACCGTCTCCTGATCAAAGGCCAGGGCCGCGTCGAGCACGATCGCGCGCTTGCCGCCCCGAGCGGCGATGTCCCAGAAACCCGGCTGCGTGACCGCGTTCTTGAACACCTGGGGAACCTCGTAGGTGTCGCTGCCCGAAGCGCTCGCCGACCCGCCGGTTTCCTGGCCTGCCATCCAGGTCAGACCCGCGTAGCCACCGGCCACGCTGAGCAACAACGACAGCACCACCGCCAAGGTCGACTTGACCTTGAGTAGGCCGCGGAGCACAACCAGAAACCCCACAAGTGACACCAGGGTGACCAAGAAGCCCATGGCCATGCTGGGCTCGAGGGGGAGGGTCTCAACGACACTCACGAGACCGGAGACCACTGCGCTGGAGGGAACCTCGATCACCACATCTTCCTGATAGATGTGTCCGAAGGCGGGCATCTGGGTGCCTCCGGTGTTCCGCTTGATGAAGCTGGGTACGCCGTTCTTGACCGGGTTGGTGCCCGTGTTCAGGGCCGCCCAACCCGCAGCCGACTCGGCGGGGTTGGTGGAGATGAGGGGAGCAAAGGTCCCGGTCTGAGCCAGCTTCGTCAGATTGGGCAGGCGGCCCTCATCGATCATGCGCTTTGTCGTGCGTGAATCGGCGCCGTCAAACCCGACCAGAATCACACGGCCATCCTGGGCGGAGACCTCCGTCGCCTCACTCCCGGGGGAGACCGGGATCAGAGCACTGAGGGCGACAAAGGCACCGAGCGCGAGGAGGAATCGAAGCGGACGCTGGCGGGGGATGAAAAGGTGTTGGGTCATGGGTCTGGCAATCCCCTACGAGAGGTCGTGGGGCTATGATGTCGGGCCCGGCTCGCGCTGCCCGTAAGAGCAGTCCGACCGGGTGGAAGGCGTTGCATCCCGGCGCCCCTCCTTGTGGAGCAGCGGCCAAGCCGTCCCAAGGGGTCTACCCAAGGGGTAGTAAGCCTAGGTAAGGACAACGAACCATGTCAATCGACCGATACGAGCCACACCATGCACCGGTGAGTGCCTTTTTCCGCAAGGCATCTCTCCTCTCCACCGACCGGGGGCCCACAAGCCGCCAAGCGATGGGAACCCGTCCTCCCGCTCGTGGGAAGGCGTGTGGTTCCAGCAGCACGGGCCTGCTGATGGGCCTGTGCCTCCTGATCTGCGGAGGCCTGGTGATCGGTCTCGTGCTGTTCGGTAGACAAGCGGGTGGACTGACGGACGGGTCAGGCCCGGGTTCGACCCCGATGAACGGAGGAGGCGACGTGATGTCAGCCCCCCCCAACGCCAATGGAGACCTGACCCCCGTTTCCGGAGGGGGCATTCAGGTCGGCCTCCCCATGGAGTGGAAGAACTACGAGAAGACCTTTGACGGGTCCTGCACGATCAGCGGCATGATCGAAGTGGACCCGGGCGTCGAGTTCCCCCCCGAGTGGCGCCTGGTGATCAAACCCTCCCAGCTGGCGCTCGGTCGCAACCGGGCCATCGAACGCATCGTGGAATACCAAGGCGCCGAACGGACGTTTGAAGAATTCGACCTCCCCATGGGTGGCTACCGCGTGCACGTGGAGGCCGCTGGGATGAGTTGCCGTGGGCAGGAGGTGATGCTCTTCAAGCTGAAGGGGTTTGAGAACCTCCCCGGCAAGAACCATGCGCACCTCTTGCTCAAGTTGATTCCGGCCGGAATGGCGGAGGGGATCGTGCGAGACTCTGATGGTGTGGGCGTAGGCAACCTGCCGGTGTTCATCGAGAACCAGCGTGACCGCGGCCGACAGAGTACTCGGACCGACGGATCCGGCTACTGGCGCATCGAAGAGGTCATCGAAGACGCCTATTTGCTGTCTCTGGGCAATATTGATCGTCCACTCATCGAGGCTCAGCCCTTTGGAATGGTGGGCCCACGCTATACGCATCCCGACCTGACCATCCCACGCACACGCACTGTCACGGTACGCGTGGTGGATGAGGAAGGCATACCCGTAGCGACGGCACGCCTGCGCGGACAAGGCCAGCCGGCGGGGGTCATCGATGTCTCCAGCGAGGCCGATGGAACGGCTCAGATTCCCTTCCTGCCAGACGGAGAGTACACGCTACGCGGCGAAGCGCGCGGGGAACTGCTGGGCGTTACCGTCTTTGAGGTGGACGGGGATTCGCCAGGCCGAGCCGTCACCCTTCAACTCACCCGGCGCCACTAGAGCCCAAGAGCCGCGCAGGCCGGCCCCTGAAGACGAATACACTTGGGGACCCCCAATCCAGACGACCCACAGCCCACTGCGGGTGCCGCACCCGCCCGTGTCCGGGACGTGCTGCTGCTGGCCTGGCCATCGGTCCTCTCGTTTGTCTGCAACAGCGCCTATCGGGTCAACGATCAGTTCTGGGTCCAGGATCTTGGCGCAGAGGCCCATGCGGCACTGGGCCCCTGCACGTTTCTCCTGACCCTCAACTTCGCTTTCTACTTCCTGGCGGTGGGCGGTTCCCTGACCCTGGTTGCGCGTTGCACGGGGGCCGGCGACCGGGCAGGACGCGATGCGGTGATCCGCCATGCCCTCCTGCTGGCCACGTTCGTCGCCATCCTGGTCGGGTTGGTGGGCACATCCAGCATCGAGGCCCTGACCGGGGGGCTTGGTCTGGTCGGCAAGACCTCAGAGTTCTCCCAGACCTATCTCGGCACGATCTACGCCGTAACGATCCCCATGGCCCTCGCGCCGGTGGTGAGCACGACCTTCGTCGCCATGGGAAACACCCGCCTACCCCTGATGCTGCAGCTCGTAGCCGTGGGCTGCAACTTCGTCCTGAACCCGGTTCTCATCTACGGCTGGGGACCGATCGAGGGTATGGGAATCGCGGGCGCAGCCCTGGCCACGGGGCTCTCACGTGCGGTTAGCGCCGGCCTGGGCCTGTTCTTCCTGGTGCGCCTCTACTCCGTTCGACTCTTCTCATTCCAGGGCCTCTCGCTCCGGCGACTGAGCCAGATTGTCCGCATCGGAATACCCTCTTGCCTCTCCATTGTGGTCTATGCCGGGGTCTACTTCGCCCTGCTGCGCACCACCTTGAGCCCCCTGGGGGACGCTGTGCTGGGTGGGCTGAGCATCGGCTTCAACGCCTTCGAGGGAGTGGCCTTCCCCTTCTTCCTGGGAATCGCGGTGGCTGGCTCCTCTCTTGTGGGCCGGAACCTGGGAGCCGAGTCTCCGCAAGGTGCGCGGCAGGCCGTACGCAGCTTGCGCATCCTGGCTCTCGGAACGGGGACCTTGTTCACCCTGGTTTTCTGGTTGGCGGGACCGATCATCGTGCCCCTCTTTACCGATGACCCGGGCGTCGCGCGGGAGGCCATCAGGTACGTCCAGATCCTGGCCGCCTCACAACTCTTCGTGGCCTATGAGGTCATGCACGAGAAGACCCTCCTGGGAGCGGGGTACACCGCACCGCTCTTCCTCGTGAGTGTGCCCGGCAATATCTTGCGCCTGCCTCTGGCGTGGTTCCTGGCCACTCACCTGGGAATGGGAGCCGCAGGTGTCTGGTGGGCCATCAACCTGACCACAATTCTCAAGTCCGCTGTCATGGCTGGGATCGTCCAGAGGGGCCGCTGGCTCCAATTTCGTCCCGATGAGGTGGGCGCTGGAGGCTGAGGGAGAGTGTTGGATGCCCTCCCCTGGCTACGTACACTCCACAGCCCATGGCAAGCCAACCCCTCATCGATTTCGAGACCCTGGACCTCTCCCAGACCGTGGTCTCCCGAACGGAACTGGATCAGTATCTACGCCAGAGCGGTCGCTTCGCCATGCTGGATGGCGTTCTGCATGAGGACGTGGAGGGCCGGCTCATGGTCGGCTACAAGGACATCGCCAGCGATGACTGGTGGGCCAAGGACCACATCCCTGGACGCCCCATGTTCCCTGGAGCCCTTCAAATCGAAGCGGCCGCACAGCTGTCGGCCTTCGACTACTCCGCCCATCGGGTGGATCAGGCGGGGGATGGAACCCAACCGGGCAACTTCGTCGGCTTCGGCGGGGTGGACAAGGCCCGTTTCCGGGGACTCGTAGAACCCGACTGTCGGCTCATGCTCTGCGTACACCTCCTGAAGTGCTCCCGGCGCATGTTCCGCTACCAGGCTCAGGGCTTCGTGGACCGGACCATGGTCTTCGAGGGCGAGATCCTCGGGGTGCTGGTCTAGTCCGAAGGCTGATCGGAACAGGCCGGAGCCTCGGCGGCATCCAAGCCGCTTCCGAAGGATACGGGCAAGGGACGGCTGGGGGCCACCCACTCATTCTCGCCTTCTTCGTCCAAAATACCGAGCACGTCCAACTGCAGGCACTTGCAGGTCAGACCACCCAGCAACTCTCCCAATGAGGGCTTCGTTTTCTCGCCCTCTCCGGAGATGGCCTCCTTGACGTAGGTGCCATGCTGAGCGAGCACAACCAGATCCCAGGACCCGTCGTCCCCAGGCTTCAGCTCCTGGACTTCGATCCAGCGCTCGCGGATCAGGTCCGCCCGGCGGTGGGCCACGCGGGATGGGGTACGCTGCGCCAGGGGAATGCGCTGGCCCACAAGGTCCGCAATCGTCTGGGGATCCACCTGACCCTCGACCTCGACCAGGGCTCCGTAGCGCTTGGCGTGTTTGCCCTCCTTGAGGACTCGCACACGAGGCTTCTCAGACCAGTGCAGGCCCTCGATTTCGATACGCCCCTCGTTGCGTTGATTGATCACCTGTTCGGCCTCAGCCAGGTCCACGTCCTGGGTCTTGGGGTTGATCAGCTCCAGGATGAAGGGGCGCCCGCTGCCGAGCATGCGTACATCCATGTCCTCGCGACCCGCACCATGAAACTTGTGCTTGCGAGTACCGAAGGCCTTGCCCAAGACCCACCCCACCAATTCCTGGACTGAATCGCGGGTCAATTTCCCAAAGCCCTCACAGTAGGAGCACTTGCGGCGGCGCCGGGGATGTCCCTTGCATTCGGGACACCAGAACACGGTCTGCGGCAGATCGCGCACCAGCTTGCGATAGCGTCCTTCGAGGTAGACCTTGACCCGGGGTTGATTCTGCTCGCGGTGACGCATGGCCCTTCCTTCGGGCGAGGGGGCTGTCAGGCCCCGAACGACTGGAACGTTCTCGTGGATCAGGTGCCCACGATGGGTAGGCGAGAAGGATATCAATCCGGCGAGGAGCATCAACCTCTCTGAGAAGGAAGTACTAGGCCAGGGATCTCTGGGTACCTGAGGCCACAGGGGACTACAATCCTCGCCCACCGGCACCCTCCGTCCAGCCCCACCATGTACCCCATCCTCTTCAAGGTCCCCTACTTCGACTTCCCGATCACGACGTTCGGCCTGATGGTCGTGCTGGGGTTCATCACGGCTTCACACCAATTCGTGAAGATCAACCTGCGCTACACCACCAACCCGCAGGAGTGGCATCCCCGCTTGGACGCCGTGCCCATGTGGGTCTTGGCCGGCGTCATCTTGGGTGCGCGGTTCATGTACGTGATTGTGGAAGTAGGCCAGGGTTCGGCAGTGGGCCAACGCTTCGTGGACAATCCTCTGCGCGTCCTGTTCGTTCACGAGGGAGGACTGGTCATGTACGGCGGAGCCTTTGGCGCGATCCTTGCCGGGTGGTTTGGTACACGCAAGTATGGGCTGCCGTTCACGCAGTGTCTGGACATCGGTCTGTTGTGCGGGTTCTTGGGATTGGCCATCGGCCGAGTCGGATGCCTCCTCGTGGGAGACGACTTCGGGAGTATCGTTCCCGAGCATCTAGCGCACCTACCCTTCCCCATCACTCTCCAGATCCCCGAGGTCCTCCGTGAGGGCAGCCTGTTCGGGGCGGACAATGCTGGCCAGGTTCTCTGGGCCACCCAGCCCTGGATGAGCATCAACGGCTTGGTACTGTTTGGAATCGGCAACTGGCTCCTACGTCGTCGGCGTTACGTGGGCCAGTTGAGCCTTCAGCTGCTGAGCCTGTACGCCGTCAGCCGCTACACCATCGAGAACTTCAGAGGCGATTCGATCCGGGGCCTCTGGTTTGATGGCTCCATCTCCACGTCCCAACTCATTTCGTGCGTGGTGTTCGTCATCTGCGTCGGACTCTTGTTGCGTAACCGTGGCCGCACGGACGCTGGCGCTCAGCCCCCTGCACCAACCCCGGCTGGGGCCAACGAGACGGCATGAGCCACCCTACTCGGGTTATCGCAGGCATCGATGAGGCCGGGCTGGGGCCGTTACTGGGGCCGATGACCGTGGGCTGGTCGGCGTTTCGTGTGCCCCGGGGAGAGGTCAATCTGTGGGATGTGTTGAGCGAAGTCGTGACGGACTCCCCTCGCCAGGACAGTGGACACCTTGTGGTTGCTGACTCTAAACGCGTCTTCTCCCGCAACCCGCGTGGGGCCCGCCGATTGGAGCTGACGGTCTTGGCGTTCTTGGACCAGCTCGACGCTGAAGGGTGTGGACCGCGAACTCCGAGCGAGCTTCTCAAGTTGCCCCCAGCAGGCCTTCAATTGTCCAGTGGCGCCCTGGCCCGCCATCCCTGGTACAGCAAGCTCCCGGAGTCTCTTCCGCATGCGGTGGATGAAGGCGTTCTCTCCATACGCTCTGGCAAGTTGGCGCGGGAAATGAACCGATCCGCTGTCAATTTCTTGGACGGTGGATGCTGCGTACTCCCCGCTGGAGAACTGAACGACTCCTGGCAGACCACGGGCAACAAGTCCCTCTCCCAGTGGCAGGTATCTGGCAGCTTGCTTGAGCACATGTGGGAGTCGTTTGGAGAAGAGAGCCTCTCGGTCTTCGTGGATCGAATGGGTGGGAGGAGTCACTACGGTCGCTGGCTCTCGAAGCAGTTTCCGGCGGCGCGCCTCCAGGTGCGGGAGGAGTGCAGCTCCTTGAGCGAATACGTCCTGACTCAGGAGGTCGGCGGGGTGGAGCGACGCATGCGGGTGGTTTTTGCTGAACGCTGTGAGGAGCGCTCCTTCTCGGTGGCCCTGGCATCGTGCTTCGCCAAATATGGCCGGGAGTTGGGAATGAAAGCCTTCAACAGCTACTTCGGTGGACTCCAGCCAGGACTGAAACCCACAGCGGGGTACACCACGGACGGACGTCGCTGGCTGAAAGATGCTGAACCAGCACTGTCCTTGGCAGGTGTACCGCAAGGTGTGCTCATTCGGGACCGATAGGAAAAGGGACAATGAGTGTGAAACCGAATAGTGAACTAGGGCGTCTCAGGAGCTCTCCCCTGGGTGGGTGGGGGTTAGGGATGGTGCTCACCCACGATCCTCTGCGCGCCCTGCCCTCCCCCACAGCGGAGGTGCGCACATGAAGCTCGCCATCTTGGGGGCTGGCGTCTCGGGCCTGACCCTGGCACGCACTCTTGCCGAGGGGGGCTTCGATCCCGACGACCTCACCCTCTTCGAGGCCGCCCCCGTACCCGGTGGCCTGTGCCGTTCCCGCACGGTGGAGGGCTTCACCTACGACGTTGCCGGTGGACACATCCTCTACAGTAAGGATGCGGAGGTCATGGACTGGATGAAGGCAGAAGCGGGTGGCCCCTCCGCCTTCACCTCGTGCGAGCGCAACACCAAGATCCGCTTCGAGGACCGGTGGGTTCATTACCCCTTCGAGAATGGCCTCGGCGACCTTCCACCACAGGCCAACTTCGATTGCCTCTCGGGCTACGTGCAGGCCTGGCATGAGCGCTCGGTCTCCAACTCCACGGCTCCGGATGATTTTGGCACCTGGATTCAATGGCGTTTCGGCAAGGGCATCGCCGAGCACTTCATGAATCCCTACAACGAGAAGATCTGGAAGCGCCCCCTTACCGAAGTCAGCAGCGACTGGGTAGCGGGGCGAGTGCCCGATGCCCCAGTAGAGGACGTCATACGATCCGCGGTGGGAATCCGCACGGAGGGCTACACACACCAGTCCTCGTTCTTCTATCCGCTCAACGGTGGGTTTCAGGCCATCACCGATGGGATGGCTGGACGCGTCGCTGACCGCATCCGGCTCAACACGCTCGTTGAGTCCCTGCAGCGCACACCTTCTGGGTGGAACGTCAATGGAGAGTCTTTCGACCTGGTGGTTTCCACGTTGCCCCTCGACGGTCTGCACTCCTTGATGGCGGAGGTTCCTGCTGACATCACCGAAGCCATGCAGACCCTGGAGTTCAACGGGCTGGTGACCTACCTCGTTGCGTTGGATCGCCCCGAGCAATCGGATCTCTCCTGGATCTACCTGCCCCACGAGTCCCAAGGGCCCGCCAACCGCGTGACTTACATGTCCAACTACTCACCCAATAATGCACCAGAAGGAAAGAGCTCCCTGCTGGTCGAGATCACCTACCGCGGCGGCGCTCCGGTTCCAGCTCAATCCCTGGAAGGGGAAACGCTGAAGGGCTTGGAGTCCGCGGGCCTGATCTCACGCTCCGAGGTCCTCTTCGCCGACCGCGCCGAGGTATCCCACGCCTACGTGGTCTTTGACCAGGGCTACAACGCCCGTCGCGAGGCCATTTTTCGCTGGATGGACGAGGTCGACCTGATCCCGCTGGGACGCTTCGGTCGGTACGAGTACGACAACTCGGATCTGTGTGTGAGCAAGGCCCGCGCACTCGCCGCGGGACTTCTGGCGCGCGCGGCACGGGGCTAGAAGCGTCCAGGTCGACTCATTTCAACGGGAAGAGTTACCCGTTTTGCGAACCCCGCTGATCAGGCCAACCAAGGTGCCCAGTGGCAAGCGGCTGGTCCACGGCACACCGCAGTAGACGGCGCCCAGCACAATCAGCCACGCGCGCCGACTACCTCTTAGGCCGAGCTGGCCGCCGATCCACCAGCCCACGCCAGCACCGATGGGAATACCTAGTTTTCCAAGACCCAGGGGTGTGATGAAGTCTGCAAGATCGACCAAAAGGCCGGCGAGGATGGGACCCATCGATCCCCGGAAGGCTCCATCCCCAGAAGTGTGCAAATTGGATCGGGGCTCCGCGTCCGGCTCTGGACGTTCAACTTCGACTTCGATGACCGTTGGATCGACTCGTTCCGACATCCGCAAGAGCTTGTGCAAGATGGGACATGGACGCCAAGGGAGAATAGAAGAAACATCCACGGACACGCGGGCGTCCAATTAACTGCATTGGAATGGGGGTTCGTGAGGGCTATCTTCATGAGGACTCAACTCCCGAGTTCCCGCACAGTAAACGACCCTAACGGCGACTTCCTGATGCCCGAGTTCTTCGCCTCGCTGCCTCACTTTCTCCCGGCGGTCTCATGATCACACTCCCGACCACCCGATCACGCCTTACGCGTCCGGCGCCGTCCGGCATTGCAAGGCCCGCGATCTGGATCGCTCTCGCCTTCCTCGCTGGCTGCAACTCCGGTGGCTCCTCCACCTCGGGATCAAACTCCGAAGACGACTCAGGCCCCACGGGGCTCAGCTACCCGGACCATGAAGAGCGTCAGTTCATCAACCTGCCCATGGACCCGTCCATGCCCACCTACTCGGGGACAGTGGACTCTTGGGCCATCACTCCGAGCTTGCCCCAGGGACTGACACTGGACAGCCTGAACGGAATGCTCGCGGGCACTCCCACGGCCTCGATTCCAGAAACACCCTTCCTTGTCACCGCGACTGGCCCGGGTGGATCAACCCAGGTCACGCTCGAGCTCAGAGTTCATGACGCGCCTCGTTTCTTGTACAGCACAGGCCCCCAGGACACGGAGCTGTCCGCCTATGCGGTGGGTGCAACCGAGGGCGACCTGGGGTTCGGACCCATACAAGGAACCGGGGCATTCACCCCCGGCCCGGAGCAGATTGTCTTTCATCCCGGGAACAACTTCGCATTCACTCCCAATCGCGGGCTGCCGGGGATGAATGGAAGCGTCTCAAGCTACTCGGTCCAATCTTCAACGGGTCGTATGAGCCACCTTGGCGAGGTCCCCTGCGGAGAGGGACCGCGCCAGCTCACTCTGAATGCCGGCGGGAGTACTGCGCTCGTGGTTACCCATGAAGACAATCGCCTCTACAGCTATGCGGTTGATTCACTCTCCGGCCAACTGACCTATTTGGGTGACACCCTCACCAACACAGGGCCCACGCAGGTAGCGGTGGACCCGCTCGATCGCTTCGCCTATGTGCTTCACGATCAATCGGCCGATATTACGGTCCACCCGATCGACCCGGTCACGGGGGCAGCTGGACCCATGACACAGGCCATCAACTTCTGGGTCACCCCACCCTCGGATATTGCCATCAACAGTACGGGGACCATCGTCTACATCGCCTTTGCAGGCGATAACACGCTGCAGGGCTTCCAAGTGGATCCGATCGATGGGTCACTGAGCCCCTTCACGGTAGTCACGCTCCCGGACGGGCCCCGATCCTTGGCTCTCTCCCCCTACGACGATTTCCTCTACGTGGCGTGCGAAGGGAACGACGTGCTTGAGATCCTCAAGCTGGACGCAGACACCGGGTATGTAACCCAGTCCAGTTCAACTCCTACGGACGATGCCCCGATCCGGGTAACGCTGGATGCGACGGGTTTGTTCGCGTTCGTCCTGCACGCGGAAGCGCACACGATACGCACGTTCATTGTTGATCCCTCGAGCCACGTTGTGTCGGCAGGGGCTACCGTTCGGGCCCGCCCATTGGCCACTGACATCAGCGTGTACCAGGGTGAAGCGCCTGCCCAGCCGCGAACAGAGTTCCTCTACATCCTCGGGGAGAGCGCCGAAGATCTGAGCGGGTTCAGGTTTGATTCAACCACCGGCCAGCTCGTACCGATTTCCGTGGACTCGCTCACGGGCACAGGACCAACGGACCTGGTCGTTGACCCCCTGGGCCGCTTTGTGTTTGTGGCACACCAGGTGACCTCAGAGCTGTCCGTTTTCCAGATCTCCCCGGGATCTGGCAGCCTCTTTGAAAGTCTGGCGCGTACGTCCCTCTCCGAGCCTCCAACAGCCCTTGGCGTGGATGCAGGAGGACGGTACCTGTTCGTCACCCTTCCTCAGAGCGCACAGGTCTTGGCCTACTCGATCCACACATCCACTGGGGAACTGAACCTGATCGCGGCAGAGTCCACGGGCCCCGGACCGAGCGCTGTCAACTCAGACCCGACGGGCCACTTCGTCTACGTCTCCAACACCGGAGGAGCGAGTGACACCCTCAGCTCCTACCGCTTCGAGGGTGGACAGTTCGTATCGGGCCCTCAGTTCGTTCCAGCCCCTGGTACGCCCGGACCGGTTCGCTTCTCCACTTCCGGTGAGCACCTGTACGTGGCTCTTGCCGGCTCCAACTTGATCGTCCCTTATCTCATTCACCCGGTCTCCGGAAGCCTGTCCCTGGAGGCCTCTGGTTCCGCGCCAGCCAAGGGCAGCCCCCACGTGTTCGACCCCCATCGCAGCGGCACCTACGGGTACTCTGCCGCATCCACTTCAAATGGAGGCGTTGGGGAGATCAGACGCTTCTCAATCGACTCCGCCGGCGCCTTGACCTTCGCCGAAGCAGCAGCCAGCGGAATCGGGCCCATCACACTTCGAAGCGGACCGTCAGGGGACTACCTCTTCGTCTTGAATGGGACGAGCGATGACCTGGACGTATTCGGCATTGATGTGCCCACGGGCAACTTGATGCTCCTCGGCACGTATCCGGTGGGCATGAATCCGTCCGCCTTGGACCTCAGTCGGCGCTGGTAGGAAAGGCGGGCGACTCCAAAGGCGTGAGTCGCTAGGCTTGGGTTTCGGCGGGTGAGGTTCTCCCCGTCACACGAACTTGCACATCGCCCTGGCCACGCTTATCACCCTCGTCTTCTGGACCCTCGTGATCCAAGGGCAGGATCGGATCACAGGGAGGTCGTTCGCCACACGTAGTCCGGTACGAGCGAGGAAGGGAATGGCTGCGACGTCCCAGCCGCTGGCGACGAGCACAGCCCTGCAGGTCCTCAGATCTGGCGGGCACGCCGTCGATGCGGCTTTGGCTGCGAATGCCGTCCTGTGCCTTGTGGAGCCCACGGGGGCAGGACTAGGGGGCGACCTGTTCGCCATGGTCTGGGATGGAACAGAAAAGAAGCTATATGGCGTCAACGGCTCAGGGCGCTCGCCACGCTCTCTGACTCTTGACCGCCTACAGCAGGAGGGGTCCATTCCCCCGCGCGGCCCGCTCAGCGTGAGCGTTCCAGGCTGTGTGGACGGGTGGTCCCTGCTGCACGAGCGCTTCGGCCGGGTGCCCTTTGCAGACCTGTTGGCTCCCGCCATCGACTACGCCAAAGAGGGCTTTCCCGTCTCGGATGTCATCGCTCACGAATGGGAGCGGAACGTCCAGACGCTCTCAGCATTCCCGACCTTCGCGGAGACGTTCACCCTCTCGGGCCACGCCCCACGAGCGGGCGAGATCTTCTCCAACCCCTCTCTTGCCCGCACCCTCGAGATCCTGGCCCAGGAGGGACGGGACGCGTTCTACGAAGGGCAATTGGCCGAGCAGATGGTTACGCACATGCAGAAGAACGGCGGGTTTCTGAGCATGGCGGATCTCTCTGAACACAGGGGTGAATGGGTCACACCCTTGTCCACAAGCTACCGAGGAGTAAACGTCTGGGAGCTTCCCCCCAATGGCCAGGGCATCGCAGCACTGCAGATGCTGAATGTACTGGAGCACTTTGATCTGGAGGGCATGGGCTGGGCGAGTGCGGATCACCTGCACGTACTGATCGAGGCCAAGAAGCTGGCTTTCGAAGATCGTGCCAAGTTCTACGCAGACCCTGAATTCGCGCAGATTCCGATCGATCAATTGACCTCCAAGGAATACGCAGCTGAACGAGCGCAGGCGATTGACATGGGTCGCGCCCGTAGGTGCCCTACCCCGGGTGATCCCGCCGCCCTGGAGGCAGGCGATACGGTCTACCTCTCCGTCGCTGATAAAGAGGGCAACATGGTCTCACTGATCCAAAGCAACTACCGCGGCATGGGATCGGGAGTGACTCCGCCGGGATTGGGCTTTGTGCTACAGAACCGCGGTGAGCTATTCTCGCTCGATCCCAGCCATGCGAACGTCTTCGCTCCTGGCAAGCGCCCCTTCCATACGATCATGCCAGGCTTCTCCACCTGCGGAAGTGAGGCTTGGTTGTGCTTCGGCGTTATGGGCGGCGCGACCCAACCACAAGGGCACGTACAGGTTCTCACCAACCAACTCGATTTCAGGATGAACGTCCAAGAGGCCGGGGACGCCCCGCGTGTCATCCATCGCGGCTCGAGTTGCCCGACCGGGGAAGCCGCCCTTGAGGGTGGCCGAGTCTCCATTGAGAGTGGCGTTCCAACCAGAGTGAGTGAGTCGTTGGTGCGCCGGGGCCACCATCTGGATGACGCCTCCGGGCAGTATGGAGGCTACCAGGCCATTGAGTGGGACTCCGCC
>PVBE011059259.1_pt1 | contig 59181 bp, 56 predicted proteins | sample 1631181 | NCBI WGS metagenome assembly PVBE01 (sample SAMN08397723, study PRJNA350692) | Marine metagenome, whole genome shotgun sequencing project. | isolation source: water | place: Pacific Ocean | collected 2012-04
ATCAAGAGACAGGACTTGATCCGGGGCCGGTATGACGGTGATGATATACAGTAATCGGCCGTTAACCCAAAACTGATCGGTATTTTGGAACACCTATCCAGTGGCGGGGTTGGAGTGGATACATTCTATCCGCTTCGGCTCCGATCACCCGCCGATGAACCGGTTCGGACCGGCCGGCACGATCCGGGTCGGATTGATCGATTCGTGAGAACCGTAATAGTGCGCCTTGATGTGCGCCATGTTGACCGTTGCGGCGACCCCGGGGTGGTCGTACAGCGTTTGCGTCAATCGGGACAGGTTCGGGTAATCGATGATCCGACGGAGATTACACTTGAAGTGGCCGACGTACACGGGGTCGAAGCGAATGAGGGTCGTGAACAACCGCCAATCGGCTTCGGTGATGGTATCGCCCAGCAGATAGGTGCGTTTGGACAACAAGTCTTCCAGCCAGTCGAGCGTTTCGAACAACGGAACGATGGCCTCGTCGTAAGCTACCTGGCTGGTCGCGAATCCGCATTTGTAGACGCCGTTGTTGACGGTGTCGAAGACCCTGGTGTTGATCGCGTCGATCTCCTCGCGCTGCGCTTCCGGGTAATAGTCCCCCGGCGTCGCGCCGAGGCCGTCGAAAGCCGAATTGAACATGCGGATGATCTCGGCTGACTCGTTGCTGACGATGGTGTTTTTCTGTTTGTCCCAGAGAATTGGGACGGTCACCCGGCCCGAATAGTTCGGATCGGCGGCGCGATAGATCTCATAGACATAACTCGCGCCGTGGATCGGATCGGCGATGACGCCGTCGCCCGGCGCGAACGTCCATCCGTTCTCCGCCATGTGCCAGTGGACGACGGAAAGCGGGATCCAATCTTCGAGCCCCTTCAATTGGCGGAAGATGAGCGTACGGTGCGCCCACGGACACGCTTTGCTGACGTAGAGGTGGTAGCGGTCTGCCGCAGCTTCGAACCCCCCTTCCCCGCTTGGCCCGGCGCTGCCGTCGGCGGTGATCCAGTTGCGGAACTGCGCCGCGGATCGTTGAAAACGACCACCGGTTGTCTTCGTGTCGTACCACTGGTCGTGCCATTGTCCATCCACCATCAGTCCCATCGCTCGTGTCTCCTCTACGGGTTGGCGTTCCGGACGCGTAGACGGGGCGGATCATCCACCCGGCCCCGTACCGGCCGTTCGTATTGTCGTGATAATTGCGGGACATGCATAGATCCGGATGCCCGAGCGCGGTCTAATACGCGGTATGGAACCCGCGAAACCGATATTTTCCTATAAGAAATTCTGGGCGCATCGGCTGACCCCTGCCCCGTTTCTGCCCATGACGGTTGAGGAGATGGACCAGCTCGGTTGGGACAGTTGCGATGTGATCATCGTTTGCGGCGATGCCTACGTCGACCATCCGAGTTTCGGGATGGCGATTGTCGGGCGCTTACTCGAGGCCCAAGGGTTCCGGGTCGGCATCATTGCGCAACCCGACTGGCGCGAACCGAACGATTTCACCCGTCTCGGCCGGCCGAACCTTTTCTTCGGCATCACCGCCGGCAACATGGATTCGATGGTCAATCGCTACACCGCCGATCGGAAGATCCGGCGCGACGATGCCTATACGCCGGGCGCAGAAGCCGGCCGGCGTCCTGACCGCAGCGTCATTGTCTATGCGCAACGTGTCCGTGAAGCCTATAAGGAGGTACCGGTCGTTGTCGGCGGTATCGAGGCGAGCCTCAGGCGGGTCGCCCATTTCGATTATTGGTCGGAGAAGGTGCGCCGTTCCATCTTGCTCGACTCGAAAGCGGACTTGCTCGTATTCGGCAACGCGGAGCGGCAACTCAGCGAGATCGCCCATCGCCTCGCGGGCGGTGAGTCGATCACCGCAATCCGGGCGCTGCGCGGTACCGCTTGTATCGTCCGGCAGGCACCGGACGGCTGGACCGAGATCGATTCGTCGCGGGCCGATCCGCCTGAAACCGCAAGTCCCGAAACCTCGCCGTCTTCCGGCGGCGCGTTGCCCCTTCCCACTCGCGACCATGCCGGTCCGTCGGCGCGGCGCCTCGGGTTTGCGGGTCGCGTACCGAATTCGCAGCGAGCAACCAGCGTGATCCGTTTGCCGGCGTTCGAACAGGTAAGGAGCGACCCGATCCTGTATGCGCACGCTTCGCGGATCGTCCACCTCGAATCCAACCCGGGCAACGCCCGGGCTCTTGTCCAACGCCACGGTGACATCGACGTGTGGCTGAATCCGCCGCCGTTGCCGCTCGCGACCGCTGAGTTGGATGCCGTCTATGAGTTACCGTATGCGCGACGGCCGCATCCGCGATACGGTGATGCACCGATCCCTGCTTATGAGATGATCCGCTTTTCGATTCCGATCCAGCGCGGTTGTTTCGGCGGCTGTACTTTCTGTTCGATCACGGAACACGAAGGCCGGATCATCCAGAATCGATCCGAGGATTCGGTCATCCGCGAGATCGAAACCATCCGCGACGAAGTCGCGGGCTTTACCGGGATCATTTCGGATCTCGGTGGGCCGACCGCGAACATGTACCGACTGAAGTGCAGGCGTGCTTTGGTTGAAGCGGCGTGCCGCCGGCCGTCCTGTGTCTTTCCCGGCCCCTGTTCGAACCTGAAAACCGATCACGGCCCGCTCGTGCGCCTGTATCGGCGGGCACGTTCCTTGCCCGGGATTAAAAAGGTACTAATCGCATCCGGGGTCCGGTACGACCTCGCTATCGAGTCACCGGAGTACGTGAAGGAACTTGCCCAACACCACACCGGCGGCTATCTCAAGATCGCGCCCGAGGCAATTGCCGAGGGTCCGCTGTCGAAGATGATGAAACCCGGTATCGAACCTTATTATCGTTTCAAAGCGTTGTTCGACCGGTATTCCCTGGAAGCGGGCAAGGAGCAGTATCTGATCCCCTATTTCATCGCCGCCCACCCCGGTACCAGCGACGAGGACATGCTCGAACTTGCGTTATGGTTGAAACGCAATCGTTACCGGGTCGACCAGGTGCAGGCCTTTCTGCCCTCGCCGATGGCCACGGCGACGGCGATGTACCACACCGGTAAGAACCCGTTGCGCCGCATCCGGCCGGACAGCGAAGCCGTGACGGTACCGAAGGGCCTTAAAGTGCGTCGCTTGCACAAGGCGTTTCTACGGTACCATGACGCAAACAACTGGCCCGCGCTGCGCGCGGCGCTGAAACGGATGGGGCGTTCGGATCTGATCGGCAACGCGAAACGGCATCTGGTGCCGAGTTATCAACCGGTCGGTACCGTCGCCGATCGGAGCGGCGCAAACAAGGCCGGGCCGTTTCGCAGCACGACTGCTCGGACGGAGCGGGAACTGCGGCGCGGACGGGTTAAAGACAAGAATAAAAAGGTAAAACCCCGTGGTGCGCCTGCCGGACGCAACCGCTAAAACACAAGAAGGAGAAGGACCATGCCGAAATTGACTCGCGCGGAGCGCGACGCCTTTCTAACAGAGCCCGGATTCATGATGGATATCGCGACCGTGGACGCCAGCGGTGCGCCGCTGGTGACGCCTATTTGGTTCGTTTACGAAGAAGACCGCATCTGGTTTACGCCGCGGCAACATTCGGAATGGCTGAAAAATATCCGCAACGACCCGCGGGTGGCGCTGTGCGTCGACGAAGGTCTCACGCCCTACCGTAAAGTTGTCGTCCGCGGGAAGGCTGAGGTTGTGAACGAGTTGGGGGACGACGACGCCTGGCGCGAGCGTTACCGCCGCATCGCGCAACGGTATATTCCCATCGACGACGCCAACGCTTATGTCGACGGTACCGACGATCAAACGCGCGCTTTGTGCGCCGTACACATAGCGGACGCCGAAGTCAGAACCTGGCGCATGCCGATCGGTGACGAGCCCTACCACGGGATCTGGGCCAAGCGCTATTGGACGGAGGACGCCAAGGTGAAGCAATCCGCGCCGCCGCTTTTCAATGAGGGCGCGTAAATACGAGGGAGAAAAAAGAACGCATTCGGTTTCCGTGCGCCTCTTTTGTTCTCCTAATTGACGCCGCCGACGACCGGGTAGTTGCGGTCCCGCCAGCGCAGCATTCCGCCGCTCAGGTTTGCGACGTCTTTCAGTCCCGCTCGTTTCAATAAGACCGTAGCCTGCGCCGAGCGTGCACCGGCGCGGCATACGGTCACGACGGGCACCTTGAGGTTAACCTCATCGGCGCGCTCGGCCAAAGCGCCGAGTGGGATGTGCACAGCACCGGGTATGTGCCCGAGCGGCCCGTCATACTCATCGGCTTCGCGGACATCGAGCACCTGGACGTCGCGCAGGTTTTCTTCGAGCCATTGCGAGTCGATCTCCCAGACGCCGGCAAACGTCAGCTTCAGCGGTGCCCAAGCCGCGTCGCCGGCGGCGACGACATCGTTTGCGGGTCGGCCGCAGCACAGATTTGCCGGCAGTGCGATGTCGATCTGCTTGGGGTGCGCCAACCCGAGATTGTCCATGTAACCGACGAAATCCTGCTCGCTGATCTGTCCCCCGAGCCGCGGGTTGAACTGTTTCTCCTCGGCGACGCTGGTCATCGTAATGCCTTTGTAGTCGTGGCCCGGGTACAATTTGGTCTGGTCCGGTAATGCGAGGATCTGGGTCTGGATCGATCGATACAAGGCGCGTGCATCACCTTGTTGGAAATCTGTTCGTCCGCAACCCCTGATCAGCAGAGTGTCGCCGGTAAAGGCCATGCTCTCGTCGTCCATCACATAGGTCATACATCCGTTCGTGTGTCCCGGGGTCTCGCGTGCTTCCAGGTAGCGCGACCCGAAGTTGATGCGATTGCCGTGGGTTAGAAGCCGATCTGCTCCTTCGACGCCCGCCTTTTCCGAGATCCCGATCTTGGCTCCGGTATGGTATTTCAGCAGCCACGCGCCGGTCACATGGTCGGCATGACAGTGGGTATCGATCACTGAGACGAGTTTCAAGCCCAACTCGTCGAGCAGCGCCTGATCACGACCCGCCTGTTCGTACACGGCGTCGATGACGACGGCTTCGCCGCTATCCGAATCACCGAGAACATAGGTGTAGGTCGATGACACTTGGTCGAATAATTGCCTAAAAACGAGCATCAAATTCCCCTTTCTCAGCCGTTGCTACCGGCCTCTCAGAAGCAGCGATTATCAAGGAAACCTCTGATTAATTCGTGGAACGCCGGCTTGCGTTCAAAATCGTCCGTCTCGGCGTTGCGGATCTTACCAATAGTCCCGGCTATTACTTGCGATCCGCGCCTTGAGTCGAACAATTTTGAATCGCGATCCGACTGCCCCAGAATTAATCAGAGCTTCCCTAGAATATCGTGGGCCCGGGAAAACATCGGCAACACCGTGGGCGCCATCTTTTCCCACAATTGGTCCGGGCGCTGGCCTTTACGATGCAGCTTGACGTTCAGGCAGCCGATACTCGCGAGGCGGTAGCCGGCGAAGGCTTGATACCACGGCAGCGTTTCGAACGTCCGACCCATCGCGGATTCGTAAAGGCGCCGTGCTTCCTCCGGCGACGGTGGGTCTACGGGTCGCCATTCATCGACCCAGTTCATCGGGTCACAAATCATCATCAGCCAGCCCACGTCCAATAACTGCGAGCCGATCCCAGACAGCTCCCAGTCAACGATCCCAGTGAGCTGAGTTTGCTCGTAGAGCACGTTGCCGGGCTGGTAGTCGCCGTGAAAAAGCCCGAAGGGTTCCTTTTCGGGCAGCGTCGCTAACAAGGACTCCTCGACCTGTTCGGCGGCGGCGATCCACGAGGGATCGGGCGCTTGCGCATAGATCCGCCTCCACCTCGACACATTATCGGCTACGGGCTCCGGTTGGTCCCAGTCCGGGAGTCGGTTCTTCCAGTCGAATTCGTGAATATGCGGCAGCTGTTCGATGCACTGGCGCCATAAATGTCGGATATCGGCTCGTGCGCGTGAAAACGATCGATGGGGATCCCAAACCAGAAATACCCTTCCCGGCAGTCGCTCCATAACGATGAAAGGTCTGTCGAACCAGGAGTTATCCTCAAATGCCCACGGGACTTCGGGTACGGGCAGCCCGTATCCCCGCAGGGCCCGCAGCAACGGCGCCTGGCGGTAGACGTCGGTGTTGCCTTTGTACCGCACGCCCTTCGGAGGGATTTTGATCACATACCCGGTCTCACGCCCGGATTTCGAGCGGACGTCGAACAGGAAAGTCAGCCCGGCATGGCCGTCGGAGACCGACACGTCCCCGAGTGTCGCACCGGTCTCGAATTCATCACCGACGAAGGAACTCAGTCGCCGTGTCAGTTCCGGTAGCTGCATTCGAACGCAACCGGGTCACTGGGTCCGATCGGTGCGTTCCCGAACCAGCAAATCGGCGAGGCGCTCCTCCAGCGCGACACTGTTTTCACGCCCATCGTCGAGACTTCCGTCGAGTACACTCACCGTAATGTACCCCTCGGCAAAAAGCTTCGTATCGGCCGCCGGTTGTGATCGATCGATTGGGTTGCCGTGTTCGAGTGCAATGCGGATTTTGCCGGGCGTGTCGGTTTCGACGAAAACCGGGACAAATCCTCCGGTACGCGCTACCCGGGCTACGCGCATTCCTTTGACTTCCGTTGCTCGCAGCGCGGGATAATTGAGGTTCAACAATTTGTTCGCCGGCAGCAGTTGCGTTCCGGGATGGCGGGTCCGGTCGATCTCGCGCAGCAGTTTTACCGTGAATGCGGCCGTGGGAGCGAAGGCATCCATGGTCGAAGGGAAGCGCACGGGCGTCGCCTCGCGCTCGTCGAGATGGATCCCGACCGATACGGCGATCGCCGGAACACCCAACTGCGCCGCCATGATGGCGGCTCCCACCGTGCCGGAAATGTTGGTATTGGAGCCGAGGTTCTGACCGAAATTTGCGCCGGAGACGACGACATCGGGCGGGCTGTCCCGCAATAGCTTGAGCAGCGCAAACGAAACCGAGTCAGCCGGCGTGCCGGCGACGGTCCAGAAATCTTTTTCGAGCTGTTCGACCCGGATGGAGCCGATCGATACGCGCATGCTGCTGCCGCTCTGCTGGTCGCGCGGGGCAACTACGCTGACCCGGTAGCCACCGCCGAGCAGCGCTCGGTACATAGCTTTGATCCCCGGTGCATCGTATCCGTCGTCGTTCGTCAAGAGCACGTGAAGCGGGGCGTCGTCGGCGGCCACTCCGATGGGGAGCAGTACCGCGAGGAGGAATACTCGGGCCAGCAGCACAATGGTTTGCGACGGCGCGCGGCGTCCGCGACCCGGCAGGATCCTCATTTCTTTTCCTTGTTTGTCAGCAAGAATATCGGCTATGGGTCTCGGCCCGTAGTGCAGTGTATCGAATCTGGCTCGCCGGATGCTAGCGGGAGGGAGACCGTCTAAGCCCCCGGCAACGCCCGAACCCGGCCGCTATTTGCCGGTTCCAAGGTGACGCCGCGCCCGCAGTCCGTTAAAGTTTGGGGTTCGCTTCAATGACAGGCACCAAATTAGGAGAACATTGAGATGACCGAGGCAGTAATCGTTTCGACCGCCCGAACGCCTTTGTGCAAGAGTTGGCGCGGATCTTTCAACATGACGCACGGCGCGACGCTCGGTGCCCACGCGGTCGAGGCCGCGGTGGCGCGTGCGGGCATCGAACCGGGCGAAGTCGAAGACGTGATCATGGGTTGCGCGACCCCGGAAGGCGCGACCGGTTCGAACATCGCCCGCCAAATCGCGTTGCGCGCACAAATGCCGGTCACTGTCTCGGGTATGACCGTCAACCGTTTCTGTTCGTCCGGTCTCCAGACCGTGGCACTGGCCTCCCAGCGCGTTCAATGCGGCGAAGCCGACATCTTCGTCGCCGGCGGCGTCGAATCGATCTCCTGCGTCCAGAACGAAGCGAACCAACATATGCTGGCCGAATCCTGGTTGAGTGAAAACAAGCCGGGGATTTACTGGCCGATGCTGCAGACCGCGGAAATGGTGGCCAAGCGCTACGAGGTATCGCGTGAAGACCAGGACCGCTACGGGGTCGACAGCCAGAACAAAGCCGCCCAAGCGCGTGAAGACGGCAAATTCGACGATGAGATCGTGCCGATGACGACCCAGATGAAACTGGTCGACAAAGAGACGGGCGCCGAAACGGTCAAAGAAGTGACCGCATCCCAGGACGAAGGGATCCGCCCGGGGACGACCTATGAGGGCGTGTCCCAAATCAAGCCGGCGATCGAAGGAGGCGTCATCGCGGCCGGTAATGCCAGCCAGTTTTCCGACGGCGCCTCGGCGCAGGTCATCATGAGCGATGCGGTCGCGGCGCAAAAAGGTCTGAACCCGATGGGTGTATTTCGCGGCTTTGCCGTCGCCGGGTGCGAGCCGGACGAGATGGGGATCGGCCCCGTATTCGCGATCCCGAAACTACTTAAAAACGCAGGTCTGACCGTTGACGATATCGACTTGTGGGAACTCAACGAGGCCTTCGCGGTGCAGGTTTTATACTGTCGCGACAAACTCGGGATCCCGAACGAGCGGCTGAATGTCAACGGAGGGTCGATCGCAGTCGGCCATCCTTACGGTGTCACCGGGAGCCGATTGACCGGACATGCGCTGATCGAAGGTAAGCGCCGTGGTGCTAAAAACGTCGTGGTAACAATGTGTGTCGGTGGCGGCATGGGTGCGGCGGGGCTTTTCGAGGTTTGTTGAAATCGCCGCTCTAGTCCGCGACCCGTCACGTCGGAACAACGACTTGGTCTGTGGAGACGCCTCGTCCGCGGCGTAAAACGACTCCTTTTCTCCGCCAAGTGGTTGCCCGGGTAATCTCGCCTAACTCATCCGAAGAAGATGGGCGGCCGGGCGGGGCATCTAAGGACTGATGGTAAATGGAGTCCTTGCTTAGGGGGAAGATAAGTTGTGCCCCGCCCGACCATTGATTCTTCGGCAGATTCAGCTCACGACATAACCGCGGGCAACCAGGCAAGTGCTCATCGCCCGGGTGTAGTCTGTTTGTTGTGACGCTCGGGCAGTGGCGTGTTGCGCGTTCCGCGCCGCTGCCTGTCTAATCGCCGCTCGTTGTTTGGCGCCTTGATCGGCCTGGTTCGCGAGACCCACCGCCCCGCCGACGGCGGCACCGATGGCCGCACCAATACCGGGATCGCCCGCGATCGCCCCACCCATGGCGCCGAGTGCCGCGCCGCCGGCCGCACCCGTGATTGGATCAGAGGGACCGGTCCTGGAACCGGGCGCTGGCGCCACGGGCGTTACCGGCGGACTCGAGGCGGCGACGACCGGGTCGAACCCGGATTCGCGCGCAGCCCAGCTGTGGCATTCGTAGCGATCCTGCGCCTGCAGCTGCTCGGACTGACCCTGCGCGGGGTATGCGAACAGCTTGGATGATGCCCCCGCGACGGGATGCGCCTCGACCTCGACAACGGTTGGTGCCGGTGCCGCGGCGTAGGGTGCGTACAAAGGAAGGACCGGGTAGAAATGCAGACCGGGCGCGTGGTGTCTCGCCCAATGGTGCCGTTGGATATGATTTCGGTGGTATGCGCTCGCCTTAGCCGGCAATAAACCGATGAGTATCGCCAATGCGGCGAGGCGTATTCGTCGTTTCGCCATGGTTGATCTCCCGCTCTCTATTCGAATTCCGGTGTGGAGATAGTAGTAGGACGCCTTGAAACATCGGGTCTCCAATGCGTAAAGATGTGTAACGATAGCGAACATTTTGTCGCTGGGTCGGCCGCGGCGCGGGGCCATGCCGGCGCCTACTTCGCTCGTTCGGATACCAGTAGTTTTCTCACTGCATCCGCGCTCGTGACATTGAGTTCGGTCGGCGCCTTCTCTACGTTGATAATTTCGACGGCCCCGTCATCTGCTTGATGATCATTGTCATCAGCACGGTATTGGAGGGATTGTCCTCGATGTAGAGAACGACCTTCTCTTCATCGGCAACATGGGCCGATCGGTTCTCGGGCGCAATCAATTTGGTTGCGCCCGTATTCGACCGAGACGCGGAGGCGCGCCTTCGCGAGGATTGCTCCGGGAACGCATGGTCGCCGTGCTCGTCGGTGCGGTAACGGCCATCCCCGCCTCGGTAGCGGTCCCGGTATCGCATGTCATTCTTAACCCTTCCAATGATTGACCTGGCGCGGGACTAATCTTGAGACCGGTTCGAATAGCAAAATCGATCGATTTGGCGATGCATCCGACAATCGCCGGATGAATCGGAACGATCCACAGAGAACGAATCATTTGTCACCGACCGCTTCATTTTAGGCGCAAACGCCGCCGGGACCGATCCGCCCGTCAGAGCCTTTCCGGTGGTGTCAGGTAGCGGGCGTAGCTGCCGAACGTCTCCTTGGAGCGTTTGATTTCCTGGCGCGCGACGCTGCGAAGATGCACCTCGTCCGGTCCGTCGGCGATCCGCAGAAGACGGCCGAACGTATAAAGGTCGGCGAGCGGTGTGTCTGGTGTGACCCCCATGGCGCCGAAAACCTGGATGGCGCGGTCGACGACCCGGGCGTGCATTTCGGGGATCGCCGCCTTGATCATGGCAATCTCGCTCGCCGCGCCCTTGGAACCTACATTGTCGATCATCCAGGCTGTCTTGAGGACGAGGAGCCGCCCCTGCTCGATCTCCATGCGCGAACGCGCGATAGATTCGGCGACTTGGCCGTGCTGATGTAGGAAGTTGCCAAAGGTCTTCCGTTCCTGCGAGCGCTCGACCATCAGGTTGAGGGCGAGGTCCGCCATGCCGATACTGCGCATGCAATGGTGCACACGGCCCGGCCCCAGTCGAGCCTGCGCGATCATGAAGCCATCGCCCTCGTTCGCAATGAGATTGGACGCGGGAACCCGCACCCCCTTGAAGGTCACCTCGCAGTGGCCCTCGGGCGCTACGTGGTTGAAGACGGACACATTGCGCACGATCTCCACGCCCTCCGTGTCCTTTGGCACGAGGATCATGCTCTGCTGGCGATGGCGGTTCTCGCAATCCGGATCGGTCTTGCCCATCAGGATAAAGATCTTGCAATCGGGATGCGCGGAATTCGAGGTAAACCACTTGCGGCCATTAATGACATAGTCATCGCCGTCGCGCTGGATCAGTGTCTGGATATTGGAGGCGTCCGAGGACGCAACGTCCGGCTCGGTCATCGCGAAGGCGGAGCGGATCTCGCCATTGAGGAGCGGCACCAGCCATTGTTCCCGCTGTTCAGGGGCGGCAAACAGGTGCAATACCTCCATGTTGCCGGTATCCGGCGCACTGCAGTTGAAGACTTCGGATGCCCATTGCACGCGGCCCATGATCTCGGCCAACGGCGCATATTCGAGGTTCGTGAGGCGGGTGCCCGGCTCATCGTCCTGGAGGCCTGGCAGAAAGAGGTTCCAGAGCCCTTCCTCCTTGGCGAGTGCCTTCAGGTCGCCCATGAACGAGACCGGATAAATGCCGTCATGAACCTCGTCCCGCCATTCACGGATACGCGGCACGATATAATCGTCCATGAAATCCTCGACGCGGCGCTGCAGTTCCTGAACCCTGGGGCTCGGCGAGAAATCCATCTCTTGTCTCCTTATATCTGTTCGACTCGGCGGGAAGTCTATCGCGGACGGAAGCATTCTGGAAATTTATTGTAATGATATAGTTCTATACATTTCATGAATGCATTGAGGGCACAACCATGCGGCTTCCGAATGTGGATCTGAATCTGTTTGTCGTTTTCGACACGATCTATACCGAACGCAACCTCACGCGGGCCGCCGAGGTGTTGCATATCACCCAGCCGGCGGCGAGTAACGCGCTCGCCAGACTGCGGCGGACGCTCAACGACGACCTTTTCGTGCGAACGCCCAAGGGCATGGCGCCGACGCCCGTTGCCGACAACATCATTCACCGGGTGCGCGAAGCCCTACAGCTGATGCATACGAGCCTCAATGAGGCCTATCTTTTTGATCCGGCGACGTCCGAAAAGCGCTTCCGCATCAGCATGAACGACATGGCGGAAGCGATCCTGTTGCCCGAGTTAGAGCGCATCCTTGAGGCGGAAGCGCCGCATATCAACATCGAGAGCTACTACACCGGCCGGCGGGACTTGGTGAAGGAACTTGCCGCGGGTTCGCTGGATCTATCGATCGACGTGCCGGTGGTCGAGGATCGCCAAGTCTGTCACATGCCAATCATGACCGACGATTACGCCTGTCTGCTCCGGAACGAGCATCTGCTTGCAATGGGTCCGCTCGCCCTCGACGATTATATGGGCCTCGGCCACATACTGGTGTCGAGCCGGCCCGCCGGCGCCGGGCATATCGATGCGGCGCTCACGGCGCTCGGCCGCAGCCGGCGTATCCAACTGCGGGTTCGGCATTATCTGGTGGCGGCCCTCATTGTCACCCAGACCGATCTGGCGCTCACCGCGCCGCGGAAATTCCTCAAGCAGTTCGACGCAGCCGTTCTCCCGCTACCGCTCGAGGTGCAGCCGATCGAGTTCCATATGTATTGGCACCGCAGCGCGGACGGTGACCAGGCCAACAGCTGGCTGCGCGAGAAACTGCTGTCTGCGATCCGGTAATCCCGACCCGCCCCCTTTTGTCCGCGAAAGACAGTAGCAGGTCAATCGACAGGGGAAGCGAGGGGTTTTCGCTTCAAAAGGACACCCACTAACTGGCCGCGCTCGCCCGCCCCGTGTCGATGGACGGCAACGACGTCGGTATCGTTTTTGACAAACTCGTAGGGAAACATCGAGCGGTTACCGCCCGCGGCGCTCGGCGTCACATAGTAATACGGGCAGCGGCCGAGGCTCCCCGCCGCTATCTCCTCTTCCGACGGCGGCGGCCAGGCTATTCGCTTCGCCTGCACGAGGACCATGTTGGTCAGCGGTGTGTATACGCAATCGTCGGCGGCGACGTGCGTCGAAATGTCGCCTACCGATTCACCCAGTCCCTTCAAGTAGCGGAATTCCGTCACGCCGGAACGCGGGCGGGTCGCATCGATCCAATACCTCGTCGTCCGAAAAGATTCGAATTCCTCGGCCGGTAACGGCCGCCACAATTGCCAGGTCGTACTCAATACGCTCGGGGCGACCATCGCCACAACTGCGGCGACGAAGATCGTCGGCGCTTGCGCTTTCTTTGGTTTCCACTTCGCGCCGACGAAGGTGGCGGCTCTGTAAGCAAAGTAAAACCAAAACGGTAATAGTGGGAACAGGAACCGGTTCATGATCTCCGGAAACGGCCAGATCGCGACGATCGAGCAATACGACGCCACATAGATCGCCTCGCAGGGCGTCTGACGAATCGATGCGACGAAACCCACGAACCCTAGTCCGAGCAGCGCCGCAACGAGGAATTGCTGGCCGATCGACAGATCGCTCAATTGCAACAGGTCATAGGCAAAGCCATGCCACGCGGTAGACGCCGCTGTAGCGAGCTGAGCGTACACCCGGGCCGCAGTGTCTTCGCTAAAACTCGAAATGAGTAGATCGGTATAAGAATGCCCGGCGTCCCCCATGCCGAGGTTCGCGATTAGCGCTAGAAACACAGCCAGCGCCGCGCACGCCAGCGCCGCGCCTTTGAAAGTACCCCGATAACATACGAGCAAAAGGGCGGGAACAAACGCGACGCCGACCGTTCTGGTCGCGATAGCGCAGCCGACGACAAGGCCGGCCCAGACGCTCGAAACTACACTCAGCCGGTTGGATTGCGCGTAGCGAAATGCCAGCAACGCGAGAAACGTAAAGCACAGATAGAGCCCCTCGCTCCATAAATCGCTGACGTGGATCAGGGTAATAGGGAGGAGTGAATGCAGCGCGACGATTGGCAGCGCGTCTTTGCGCGGTACCGCAAGCGACCGCAGCCAGAGGTAGAACAGCAAGTGTGCTAACACCATGAAACCCGCGACGCCGAGCCGCGCGGCCGGGAGGTTGTCCGTGCCGGCGCCGAGCAATCCGAGAAGTAAGGGGAACAGTGTCGGCAGTTGACTGTATCGGCGAACGTGGTCGTAGACCGGGAGGGTCGCCTCGAAATACGGCGAATAGACGTCGGCCATCAGCAGGTACAAGGCGTCGTCGGCCTGAAAGCCTACGTAGGGGTTATGCAAGCCGAGGTAACAATAGATTGCCGCAACCAGGGCAGCGATGATCGCCATCGCTGTCCATGTGATCGCGTTGCCCGAGGTCGTTCGACGTTCGCTCGACACGCGCTGCCGCCGTTAGTTGGCCAAGATCCCGGAGTCGTCGGCAAGCGTTTCCCCGGGCGGCGCGTTGATGACCGCGAGAAATTCCACACCGTACCGATCCAGCTTTACTTGACCGACTCCGCTGATATCGAGCATGGCCGCCAGCGTGGCGGGGCGGTACTCCAGCATTTCGAGCAAGGTTGAATCGTGAAATACTGCGTAGGGCGGGACCCCCTGCTCTTTCGAGATGCGGCTACGGCATTGCCGCAAAGAACCCCAGAGCGCCTCGTCGCCCGCAGCGACCTCCGAACGGTCGCGGCGGCGGCGCGCGCGCCGGGCCGGCGTCTTCGGGTCTTCGCGTAACTCGAGGGCGATATCTCCCCGCAGGAGTGGGCGGCTTTCGGGCGTCAACACCAACGCTCCGTAGCGCTCCGGATCCGCTTTCACGAAACCGCGAACCATCAGCTGTCGGATAACCGACCGCCAACGTTGCGCGCTCAAGCCCTCCCCGATACCGAAGGTGCTGAGTTTGGTGTGCTTGTGTTGGCGAACTTTGTCCGAAGTTTTCCCCAGTAAGACGTCGATTACGTGGGCGGCCCCGAAACGTTGCCCCGTACGGTACACGCACGACAGCAACTGTTGCGCGGGCACAGTCGCATCCCACGTGGTCGGAGGATCCAGGCAGATATCGCAATTGCCGCATGCCGTCGCCGGCTCCTCGCCGAAATATGCCAACAACGCACGTCGGCGGCAGTCCGTTATCTCGCACCACCCGAGCAATGCGTCCAGTTTGTGCCGCTCGATGCGCTTGAATTTTTCGTCCGCCTCGGAGGCGTCCAGCATCTGCCTCATGCGCACGACATCCTGTAAGCCGTACGCCATCCACGCATCCGCCGGTTCGCCGTCGCGCCCTGCGCGCCCGGTTTCCTGATAATACGATTCGATACTTTTCGGCAAATCGAGATGGGCGACGAAGCGAACGTCCGGCTTGTCGATCCCCATACCGAAAGCGATCGTCGCCACGATCACGACGCCCTCCTCGTGCAAAAACCGGTTCTGGTGTTCGGACCGCGTAGCGGCCGTCAAACCGGCGTGATAGGGATAGGCTTTGAATCCGAGTTCGGCCAGCCACGCGGCGGTACTTTCTACTTTCGCACGGGACAGGCAGTAGACGATGCCGCATGCATTCTCGCGGCCCGCGAGAAAGTTGGTCAGTTGGCGTCTTGCATCCGTCTTGACCTGTACCGAATAGCAGATATTAGGGCGGTCGAAGCTACTGACGAACCGTTGTGGCTCGGTGAGCGCGAGGCGGGCAACGATCTCCTCTCGGGTACGGTGGTCCGCGGTGGCCGTCAAGGCCATCCGCGGCACTCCCGGAAACCGCTCGCGAAGCTGCCCCAACGCAAGATAGTCCTGGCGGAAGTCATGCCCCCACTGTGAGACGCAGTGGGCTTCGTCGATCGCGATCAGAGCGACCGTTGATTCGGCCAGACGCGACAGGGTGTGCTCGGCTACCAAGCGCTCCGGTGCGACATAAAGAAGATCGAGCACGCCTGCTCGAAGTTGGTCGAGGACCTCGCGTTGTCTATCAGCGTTGAGGGAAGAATTCAGGAACGCCGCGCGGACGCCCAGCTGGCGTAACGCCGCGACTTGATCGTGCATGAGCGCGATGAGCGGTGAGACGATCAGGGCGACGCCGTCTCGGATCAGCGCAGGGATCTGGTAGCAGAGTGACTTTCCGCCACCGGTCGGCATCAGGACCAGACTGTCGCGACCGGCAAGCGCGGTCTCGATCACCTCGTGCTGATGTCCGCGAAACCCGGCGAACCCGTATACCTTCTGCAGAATATCGACCGCCCGACCGTCCGGATCGGTGCTGCGACCGCCTATTTCGGTCATTCCCGGTCCGGCGCCGTATCAATACTGGCGAGTTCCCGCAGCGCAGCAAGTTTCTGTAGCAAGTACTCCGGCAGAGTCTCGGTCGGTTCCATTTCCAATTCCTCTATTTGGCGCGGCGCTGCCGCCGCGATCGCCGCTCGTTCCGCGGGCTCGAGAGCGTGCGCTAAGGTCTGCCAGCAGGCGTTTTCCATCGCCGCTGTGTCCTCGATATCATAACCGTCCGGCGGCGGAAACTTCAGCATACAGATAAGATCGAGGCTTATGTCAGCGAGGTTGTCCATTGAAGTCGTCTCAAAATGGTCGAATTGTGGTGGGTCTTCCGCCAGGGCGGCGCAGACTCCTAGGGCGCTCCGTCGGTGAAAAAGTTGAGTTCGATGGTGAGGCCGTCGGGATCGTCGACAAATAGCTGTTGCAGATCGAAATCGGGGACAATCCGATGTTTGTACGGGACGCCCAGTTCGTCCAGCTTGATTCGGAATCCTGCAAAATCGTTGCAGCGAAAAGCGATGTGGTCCAAAGCACCCGTGCCGCCATCCGTCTGTGACCGATGTTTGCCGAGGTATTTCTCGAAATTGTCCGTGCCGTCGTCACCGGCGAGATGGACGACCGCCCGGCCTTCTGCGTAGAGCCAATAACCGGGAAATTCGAATGGTGGCCGAAGTCCGACTTCGAGCCCTAAAGTTTCCCCGTAAAAGTCCTTTGTGGCCTCGAGGTCGCTCGCATATACCAGAAAATGATCCAATGATTGCACAGTCATGGCATGTCTCGTCTCCAAACCCTAATGGGTGGCTTCCCCGACCCGCGCCGGTCGACAAGCACTTCCGTCGGCTTGTACGTTACTATAAATAACTTTAAATAATATATATAACTATAGGTTTATTATAATTATTATCTAGCATGATCGAACAATTCGAAAAAATTGGCGGTGGTCGCCTCTGCAATCTTCTCGAGCGGCAGACCGCGCAGCGCGGCGAGGGATTCGGCGACGTAGCGAACGTAGGCAGGCTCGTTTTGCTTACCCCGCCGCGGTACCGGGGCGAGCCACGGCGAATCGGTCTCCAGCAGCAACCGATCGAGCGGCAGTCGCGTCGCTACTTCGCGAAGTTTGTCGGCCGACTTGAACGTCACGATCCCTGAAATCGAGATGTGAAAACCGAGATCCATGGCGGCACAGGCAGTTTCCCAGTCATCCACGAAACAATGCATAACGCCGCCGACGTCTCTCGCGTTCTCCTCGCGAAGGATCGCGATGACATCCGCCGCCGCATCCCTCGTGTGAATGATTAACGGCTTGGCAAGTTCGCGGGCCGCGCGGATATGGCGCCGGAAGCGATCACGCTGCCACTCCAGTTCGCCGGTCGTGCGAAAGTAATCGAGGCCGGTTTCGCCGATCGCGACCACGGCCGAGTCGTCGCCGAGTTCGGTGAGTTCCGTGAAGCTCGGTTCGCGTGCGGCTTCGTCGGTATTGGGATGAACGCCTACGGATGCGAAAACGTTTTCAAAATCCAACGCGGCCTGACGGACCTCGGCAAATGTTTCGAGCTGAACACAGACACACAACATGTGCGTTACGTCATTGTCCGCCGCGCTCGCCACTATTTCCGGGAGCCCTCTGTCGGGGGACGCGATCAAGGGCAAATGACAGTGTGAATCAACGAGTTGCACTTATACGGCGACTATGGAACGGACCCGTCGGCGGAGCGAAAAGCCCGCTCGACCGGTCTACATCGTGTGCGTCTGACGGTCGGATTTGAGCGCGCCGGCGAGCTGGGTTTCGATCTTGTTGCGGGTGGCGCCGTTATCGAGTTCGCTGAATTGGACGCCGATGCCTGCATTGCGGTTTCCCTGGGCGCCCGCGGGCGTGATCCATACTACTCTTCCGGCTACGGGCAGCTTCTCTTTGCTGTCGGTTAGGGTCAGGAGCATGAAAACCTCATCTCCGATCTTGTAGCTCTTGTTCGTGGGGATGAATAACCCGCCGTTTTTGATAAACGGCATATAGGCGGCGTAAAGAGAGCTTTTGTCCCGTATCGTTAACGATAGGATCCCCTGGCGTGGATTCTTGCCGCTTGCGGCCATCAATCTCTCCTTAGCTGCCGCCGTCTATTGCGTCGGCAAGCGCTAACCATAGCGATTCGGCGATATCGGCGTCGCGTACGCCCGATTGCCGGGCCAGCAACGCTCCAGATTCAAAAAGTAGATCCGAAAAGCCGTATAAGTGCTTCAAGTTTAAATGATCTGCGATCCCTTGCAAGCGGGGATCGAGCGCGTCGCCCGCGTCCTCGTAAAACGGCTGACGCCCGAATTTCGCGAGGATCAGTCGCACCGTCATCGAGTTCAGAGTGCGCAGCAGGTCTTGGATCGGCAGTGCGGCGTATTTCCTCGCTAGCACCAAGGTGTGTGTTCGACCTTGCCGAATGTCGGCGAGCGATTCCAGCACCTCGATTTCGACTCCGCCGAGGTCGCTTGCCGCGAGCGTTTTCGCAGCAAGCGGCGAACCACCGGTTTGAGCCAGCAGCCGTCGCAGCGCGGCCGCGTCTAATGTCGGCAATTGCGACGCCAACCACCGTGTCGCCTCCACCCTGTCGATTTGTTCGCACGGGACGCGAATACAACGGCTGCGGATCGTCATCGGGATTGCGCCGAAACGATGGGCCACCAGCAACAGTAGCGCGCCCGCAGGGGGTTCTTCGAGGATCTTCAGGATCGCGTTCGCGGCGGCGCGGTTCATGGCTTCGGCGGGACTGATCAGCACGATTTTCCCGCATTCGTAATGGGCTTTCAGCGAGTAAAACGACGTTAGTTCTCGTGCCTGATCGATCAGGATTGCTTTGCCGTCTTCGGCCGGTTCGAGCCGCTTGAAGTCCGGGTGCGTTCCGGCGCCGTAGAGTCGGCAGCCGCGGCAACTACCACAAGGCCGCGCGGCTGCGAGCGGCGCTTCGCACAACATCCGATTGGCGAAACTCAGCGCAAAGTCCTCGAGTCCCATCCCTGCGCGACCACTGAATAACAGTGCGTGTCCCAAATGGCCACCATCGGCAACGCCGACCAACTCTGCCCATTGCTTCGACTGCCACGGATAGGGGGCGCTCATATCAATCGGCCACGAACGCAGTCGATTACGGCTGTGTGTACGGTATGGGCATCCGGCCCGGCGTCGACGACGACGATACGCTCCGGATACGCTGCAGCGCGCTGCAAATAGGTCTGTCGTACGCGTTCGAAGAACGCGGGCTTTTCTTTTTCAAAACGGTCCAGTTTGGCGCGGCGGGCGGCGCGCTCGAGCGCGACTTCGACGTCGAGGTCGAGGACGATCGTCAGGTCGGGTGAGAAGTCTCCCACCACTAGGGATTCGAGCGTAGCGATCGCAGCCGTATCGAGTGAACGTCCGCCCCCTTGATAGGCATACGTCGCATCGGTGAAACGGTCGCAAATGACCCATCGGCCTTGAGCGAGAGCCGGCCTGATCACGCGCCCGAGATGCTCGGCCCGCGCGGCGAACATCAGCAGCAGTTCGGCGGTGCCGTCCATAGCGGGCAAGGCCGGGTCCAGCAACAGTGCGCGAATCGCTTCGCCGAGGGCGGTGCCTCCCGGTTCGCGCGTGAGTTCGATATCACAGATACGCTCTCGCTCCAAAGCTTCTGCCAGCATCGCACATTGCGTGGACTTGCCCACGCCCTCCGCGCCTTCGAAGGTAATGAACCGAGCTTCGGTCATCGCTTGCCCGATAATTGGTATCGCCGTACGGCGGCGTTATGTTCCTTGAGCGTCGCCGAAAAATGGTGGCTGCCGTCGCCTTTTCCGACGAAATACAGAAATCCGTCATCGACCGGATGCAGCGCCGCGTACAGCGACCCTTCACCCGGCATGGCGATGGGTGTTGGAGGCAGACCGCGGCGCGTGTAGGTGTTGTACGGCGTATCCGTTTCCAAATCGACACGGCGCAGGTTGCCATCGAAATCGTTGCCCATTCCGTAGATCACACTCGGATCGGTCTGCAGCTTCATGCCGCGCCGAAGACGGCGGACAAAAACCCCGGCGATGCGTCCACGTTCATCTTCTCGGGCCGTTTCCTTTTCGACTATCGATGCCATGATAAGCGCATCGTCAGGCGAATCATATGGCAGATCGGGCGCTCGCGATTGCCAATGAAAAGCGAGCAACTCCGTCATTCTTTCGTGAGCGCGCCGCAAAATATCCGTATCGAGATCGCGGTTGGAATAATGGTAGGTGGACGGGAAAAACTGGCCTTCCGGGTGTTCGATCGCCGGCGCAATCCCCGCCATGATCTGATGGTCGGTCTTCCCCGTCAGCGTTCGCCGCAGATAACGCTTTCCCGCCAGCACCCGCCGCATTTCGAAAAAAGTGGAGCCCTCGATAAAGGTGATTTGAAATGTCTTGACGTTCCCGCGAACGAATTTCTCCAGCAGGCGGCGCGGCGTCTCGCCGTCGTAGACCTCGTACAGGCCGGCCTTGAGGCGGCTGCCGATCTTCAGTCGGCGTGCCTCCAAACGAAGGTGGAGGCTGTTCTGCAGCCAGCCCAAGGCGTACAGCCGACGAGCGACATCCGCCAGGCTCGAACCACGCTCGATTTCAAACAGTTCACTGCTCTCATGCAAATAGATTCGACGGTCAAGGGTCGACTGCATTTCGCGCCAGGCCCAATAACCCCCGCCTGTGCACACCGCCGCTAGCAGGATCAACGTCGCCATGCCCCATGCGAAGAGTTTCTTCATCGGCGGTGGCCGCCGGCAACTAGGGCTTCTTGCAGACGGCGGGTGTGCGCACCGATTGGAACCGATCGTTGTGGATCCGCGTCGAGTCCAATGACGGGCCATATACCGGCGATGGCATTGCTCAGGAATATTTCGTTTGCGTTCTGCAGGTCTCCGAGCGTCAATTCCGTCTCTTCGCCTCGGAGTCCGACCGTGGGCGCGAGTTCCAGGATGACGTCGCGCATTACGCCACGGACCCCACACTGATCGAGGCGTGGCGTCACCAATCGGCCGGGATACACGGCGAACAGGTTGCAGCGAGTTCCTTCAATTACCCGAGCGTCCCGATCGAGCATTAAAGCCTCCACCGCTCCACTGGCCGGTATTTCCATACTGGCAAGCACTTGGTCCAGCCGGTTGAGGTGTTTTAAGCCCGCGAGCGGGGCGTTCGAGGACAACCGATGTCGCGCCACGCAAACCCGGATCCCCGATCGTTCCCGCTCGGGGTAGCCTTCCGGCCACGGTCTGCGAGCGACGATCCGCGTCGCGGATGCCGCTGTCGGTGGTGTGTAACCAAGCCCGCCGTCGCCTCGTGTGACAACGAGTTTTACGACCGAGCGTTCGAAACCCTCGGCAACCATCTGCGTTTCTTCGTACAGCCGTGCAGAGTCGGGAACGTCAATGGCAAGCTGTCGGCAGCCCTTGGCGAGGCGGTTCATATGTCGCTGCCAGTTCAATACGTCGCCCCCAACGACGGCGATCGTCTCGAATAAGCCGTCGCCGTAAGCCAGGCCGCGGTCGAACACGGAGACTTCGGTGCCAGAAATGCCGTTGACAAGGATCATCCGCAGCGCGAACGGCCTTCGAGGGGCTGCGATCCATTGCCGGTGGCGTATTCATACGCCCGTATTTGCGGCGCGAAAAGGAGCAACTTTGCGATGTCTAGCGCGTTACGCTTCGGCTCGAAAGGTCGGTCAGATCCGTTTGAATACCAACGTTCCGTTCGTGCCGCCGAAACCAAACGAATTCGTCAACGCGACGTCTATCTTCATGTCACGCGCGTTCAGCGGCACGTAATCCAGATCGCACTCCGGATCCGGTTTCGTGAGATTGATGGTGGGCGGCGCTACTTGATCGCGAATCGACAGGACCGTGAACACGGCCTCCGCGCCGCCTGCGGCTCCCAGCATATGGCCGACCATCGACTTCGTCGAACTCATTGCTAGATTGTAGGCGTGGTCGCCAAAATACCGCTTCACCGCGTCGGATTCCGCCTTATCACCGGCCGGCGTGGAGGTGCCGTGGGCATTGACGTACTGCACATCTTCTTTGTTGATGCCCGCGTCGGCGATCGCCATTTCCATACAGTAGGCGGCCCCTTCTCCGTCCTCCGAGGGCGCCGTGATGTGGAATGCGTCGCTGGTCATCCCGGACCCAGAGAGTTCGGCGTATATACGAGCGCCGCGGCGTTTGGCGTGCTCCATTTCTTCGATGACGAGGATCCCGGCGCCATCGCTCAAAACGAAACCGTCACGGTCGAGATCCCATGGCCGGCTTGCCGCCTCAGGGTCGTCGTTGCGGGTAGACAGCGCTTTCGCCGACGCAAAGCCACCCAGTCCCGTATAGCTGGTAGCGAATTCGGAACCGCCCGCGATCATGACATCAACGTCGCCCCTCTCGATCATACGTGCCGCATTAGCGATGCAATGGGCGCCCGTCGAACAAGCTGTCACGATCGCGTAATTCGGTCCTTTGAAGCCATAACGAATAGATAGGTTGCCGGCGACCATGTTGATGATGTTGCCGGGTACGAAAAACGGCGACACTTTCCGAGGCCCGCCGTCGAGATACGACTGGTAAGCCTTTTCTATGCCCGGCAGTCCCCCAATCCCGGAGCCAATACAGGCACCTACGCGCCGCGCGTTTTCTTCAGTGACCTCAAGGCCGGCGTCGTCCACGGCCTGAACCGAAGCGGCGATCCCGTAATGAATAAACGGGTCCATACGCCGCGCTTCTTTCTTAGAAACGTATTGCTCGACATCGAAGTCCTTGATGTTGCCGCCGATACGCGCACTGAAACCCGACACGTCTATACAGGTGATCGGGGCGATGCCACTAACGCCTGCGACGATATTGCGCCAGGATTGTTCCGTTGTATTGCCGACTGGGCATACCAAACCCAACCCGGTAACTGCGATACGGCGTGACACAATTGCTTTCCTCGAGATCACTGCTCCACAAATATGAAAGGCCGCGTTCTGTTTGGAATCGCGGCCTTACCTAACCGAGCTAGCGTATGTGTTAATCCAAGTTTGCTGTTATGTAATCGATTGCTTGTTGAACTGTGGTGATTTCCTCGGCCTCTTCATCGGGTATTTCGGTTTTAAATTCTTCTTCCAGCGCCATCACAAGTTCGACGGTATCGAGCGAATCGGCACCAAGGTCATCGACAAACGACGCCTCATCGGTAACCTCATCTTCTTTGACGCCTAATTGCTCTACGACGATCTTTTTTACACGTTCTTGAACGCTACTCATTGCTTGACCTTCCTCCCAAGTCAACTGCAGCCTAGGCTGCGGCCGGTGATAGTTTAGTGGAAACCAAATATCTTGCAAGCAACGACCTCAGGTGCCGCAAAATATACGTTAAAAACAACTAGTTATGGAGTCATCAGGGCGAAATCTATCCGTTATCAAAGAACTTGGCGCACTTGGCTCGAACGGCACCCTAGGCCATGTACATTCCGCCGTTTATGTGCAGCGTCTCACCGGTGATATAAGCGGCCGATTCGGACGCGAGAAAGACTACCGCGGCTGCGATTTCTTCCGGTGCGCCGAGACGCGCGGTCGGCACTTGCGCCAATATTTGATCGCGCTGTTCAGCGGTCAGATTCTTCGTCATGTCAGTGTCGATGAAGCCGGGCGCGACCGCGTTGACCGTGATGTTCCGGTTCGCGACTTCGCCGGCCAGAGACTTTGTAAACCCGATCATACCGGCTTTAGCCGCCGCATAATTCGCTTGGCCCGGATTCCCGCTGGCACCGACTACTGAGCCAATGTTGATGATGCGCCCGCTGCGCGCTTTGATCATGGCACGGATCAGACGTTTGGAGAGCTTGAACACCGCCGTCAGGTTCGCGGCAATAACCTCACCCCACTCATCGTCTTTCATGCGCAGCAACAAATTGTCGCGCGTAATGCCCGCATTATTGACCAGCACGTGGGGCTTCAAACCACGCTCGTCCAGTTCCGCGATGAACTGCTCTATCGAAGCATCGCTGGTGACGTTCAACACAAGGGCTATCGCGCTCGGGTCGCGGGCGCCGAGCGCAGCACGGATGTTCTCGACCCCCACTTCACCGGTTGCAGTACCCACGACCGTGTAGCCGGCATCGGCAAGCGCTATGGCGGTCGCCTTTCCGATACCTCTGCTCGCTCCGGTTACCACCGCGCATTTGCGGTCACTCATGTGTTGCTCCCCCGTGATCCGGTCGCGCCCACGTTGGCGACGACGTCCTCAATGCTCGCTCGGTCGCTAAGCGCGTAGGTCTTTATCATTTTGGTCGTTCTCCTAACGAGCGCCGATAGTACTTTTCCCGGCCCACATTCGACGGCATTGCCGACGCCATTTGCTGCGAAATATTCCACCGTATCGCGCCACCGTACGGGCCATGCCATCTGGCCGATCAACGCTTCGCGGATACCGGCGACGTCGTCTCTCGGCCGCGCATCGAGGTTGTGGACGATGGGAATCTCGGGTACCCGTATTTCGATACCGGCGATGTGTTCGGCAAGGCGCTCTGCTGCCGGCGCCATGAGCGCACAATGCACCGGGGCGCTTACCGCTAGCGGGATAACCTTCTTCGCGCCCGCATCTTTGGCCAGGGTCGACGCTCGCCCCACGGCTTCGCGGTCGCCGGTGACCACGATTTGACCCGGCGCATTCAGATTCGCGCATTGGACCACCTGGCCTTGCGCCGCACGCGTGCACAGTTCGCTCAGCACGTCTTCTTCCAGACCGAGAATCGCCGACACGGCGCTCCTTTCCGCCGGTACCGCTTCCTGCATGAAGCGGCCGCGCTCGGCGGCTAAAAACACCGCGTCGTCAAACCGGATCGCATTGGCACACACCAGCGCCGAATATTCCCCAAAGCTGTGGCCCGCCATGAAGTCGGGTCGCGGGCCTCCACCTGCGAGCCAGGCGTCCCAGGTGGCGACGCTCGCGACCAGCATCGCGGGTTGAGTCGTCTCTGTCTGGTTTAGCTTAGCTTCCGGACCCGAAGACATCACCGCGCCGATGTCGTAGCCGAGGATTTCGGTTGCCTGGTCGAAACGTCGCACAACTTCTGGGAAATCCTGGCGCAGGACATCGCACATGCCGATCGATTGCGAACCTTGTCCTGGGAAGACGAACGCCGTTTTTATGGACATTGCTGCTTTCGCCTATGGATCGACAAGTAGTTTCTCGATATGCGCGCTAATTCGATCGGGAACGTTCTTCTCGACTTCCATCACGGCGACGTCGATCGCATTTGCCAACGACGGGATATCCGCACTGCCGTGACTCTTGACCACGATCCCCTTCAGTCCAAGCAAACTGGCGCCGTTGTATCGGCCCGGGTCGGCGCGGTTTCGCATAGCCGCCAGCGCGGGTTTCGCCATCAAGGCGCCGAGTTTCGTAATGATGTTGCGGCTGAGTTCTTCTCGAGCAAACTGCGTTAGCATCCGCGCGACGCCTTCGCTGGCTTTTAAGGCGACGTTGCCCACGAATCCGTCGCATACTACGACATCGACTTTGCCTTTGAAGATGTCGTCGCCTTCGACGAAGCCGAAGTAATTCAAGTCGCTTGCTTCGAGCAGCGCCGCGGTCTGTTTCACGCGGTCGTTGCCCTTGATTTCTTCCTCCCCGATGTTGAGCAGCGCTACGGTTGGGTTAGGTTTGTCACCGACCGCACTTGCCAGCACCGATCCCATGACGGCGAAGCGAAATAATTCTTCTGAGCTGGAATCTACGTTGGCGCCGAGATCGAGGACATGTGTCGCGCCGCCAATCGCTGGTATGGCCCCGCAAATGGCCGGTCGATCGATACCTGGCAGGGTTTTCAACACGAAACGCGCTATCGCCATCAGCGCCCCGGTGTTCCCGGCGCTGATCGCTGCCTCGGCTCGGCCTTCTTTTACCAGGTCGATGGCGAATCGCATCGACGATTCACGACGATTGCGTAATGCGACTGAGGGCTTGTCGTGCATTTCAACGCGCTCGGGAGCATGGACGACGTTGAGGCGGGCTCGCGTTTCGCCGTCGAGGTCGTCTAATTGGTCGGTGATTTCGGTCTCGTCGCCGACCAGGTGCAGGGACAGGCCGGCGTGGTTCACCAAGGCCCGCGCAGCCGCTGGAATCGTTACCTTCGGGCCGAAATCGCCCCCCATGGCGTCCAGCGCGATACAAAGATCCATTGCGGGAACGTTCCCCGTCTGGCTTTATCGTCGAAACCGGCGTGGGATCGGTAGACGGCGGCTAATCGCTGTCCGCAACGACTTGTTTGCCGCGATAATAACCGTCCGGGCTGACGTGGTGCCGGCGGTGAGTTTCGCCGGTCGTCGGGTCTTCCGACAATGCCGTCGCCTTTAACCGGTCGTGCGACCGTCTGTTACCGCGGGTAGACGGGGTGGACTTGTTCTGTTGTACGGCCATTAATCTATCTCCTGATAGCTAAAAATCCGGTTCTCAACCCGGCTCAATTATCCGATTTGCTTTTTTCGCGCTCTGTCAGCATGTCTGCCAGATCGGCAAACGGCTTTTTGCGGACCGCGCTTCCTACCCCGTCATCGCTCGGAGAGGCGTGACATTTCGGGTCGTCGTGCATCGGAATCATCGGGCACGCGAGTACGACTTCGTCTTCTACAAACCGTTCGATGTCGAATCGCCCATCTTCGCAAGTAACGGGTTCCGGCGTGTCTCCATCGTCCGCGATCGGCGGCTCGCCATCGCCCACTAATACGATATCGACCAGCTGCTCGACGGTTACGATCATTTTACCCAGGCAACGCTGGCACGTGGCGTCAATTTCAGTCTCCACGCGTCCCGTAATATGCGGTCGCCCCCGCTCTTCGCGGCTGATTTCCAATGCCACTATAACCGGGCGACTCGGAATGTATGGCGGACCCACCCGCCGCAATCGCCTCGGCGAGATCGTGCCGTTGATGTTTCCGCCATGCGCCAACAGGCGCCGCGGATCGACAAATTTGGGCAACTCCTCGGGCATCGGCGGCGGTATTATAGGTTGCCTCGCCCACGCGGTAAAATTTCCTTTACGGGACCCCTGATTCAGGCGGAGCGTCGGCCGGCAGCGGTTGCCGTTGCCAAAATCAATGGCGTTATCTATTGATTTTGCGAAGAAAATGCAAACCGCCTTGTTGTCTTCCTTGCGCCGAGAAGGCTACGATGGCTTTATCCATCGCGTCTGCAGACCTAGGAATACCCGCAATGCGACCGTCGAACGCCCGAAGGCGTACCATTCCCGAACCGCGCGGTCTGGTCCTTGCATCGTCCTCCCCCTATCGGCGCGAACTGCTGCAGCGTCTTGGCTTGCCGTTCGTTTGGCAGGCACCCGATGTTGACGAAAAGCCGCGGCCCGACGAATCCGCTGACCGACTCGTATCGCGGCTGGCGGAGGCGAAAGCTCGATCGCTGGCCGCAGAATTCCCGTCCCATTTGATCGTCGGCGGCGATCAACTCGGTGTCCTCCAGGGGGCGATCCTCGGCAAACCGCACACGGCTCGCGGTGCGGTTAGCCAGTTGGAAGCAGCCAACGGCCGGGCCGTGACGTTTCTCACCGGCGTTTGCGTCCTCGATTCTCAGACAAAGGAAAGCTTCACCGAAGTCGTCTCCTGTCGCGCCGTGTTTCGGCGGCTGACCGCCGAGCAGATCGCCGTATATGTCGATACCGAGCAGCCACTCGATTGTGCGGGTAGCTTCAAAGCCGAGGGCCTCGGTATCGCACTCTTCGAGCGGATCGAAATGACCGATCCCACCGTCCTGACGGGCCTGCCCCTGATCACGCTCGTCAAACTGCTGCAACGCCACGGTCTGGACGTGTTTGCTTAGCGGAGCGTCAGGGACCCGCCGATGACGGCCTCCGAAATGGCGGCCCCGACCCGCCGGGCGAAAAGATCGAGCACATTTTGACGGGGCGTGAAGTCGACAATGTCCTCTGCGCCGATAATTTCGCGGGCGACGTAACTGGCGGACCCGAGGGCGTCGACCAAGCCGATTTCCAGGCCTTGTTCGCCGGTCCAAACATACCCCGAGAATAGTTCCGGGGACTCGACCAGGCGATCGCGCCGTCCCTTCAACACCGTGTTGATGAATTGTTCATGGATGTCGTCGAGCAGTCCGCTGACATGTTGGACGTCGTCCTGTTTGAGCGGCAGAAACGGATCGAGGAATCCCTTGTTTTCGCCGGCGGTCAGGAGCCGGCGTTCGACGCCGAGTTTCTCCAGTGACCTGACGAAGCCGAAACCGTCCATGCGCACGCCGATCGATCCGACCAGGCTCGATTTGTCGGCATAGATTTCGTCGGCGGCGACCGCAACATAGTATCCGCCGGAGGCGCAGATATCCTGAATGACCGCATAAACGGGGATATCCGGATGCTCAGCCTTCAACCGATAGATCTCGTCATTAATGTAGCCCGATTGCACGGGACTGCCGCCTGGGCTGTTGATTCGAACGATCACGCCAGCGGTACTGGCGTCTTCGAAGGCTGCCCGAAGACCAGTAACGATGTTGTCCGCACTGGCCGGGGAGTCGCTCGCGATGACCCCCCGTACGTCGATGAGTGCCGTTATCTCGTCGCCGGAAAACAGCGATCGCGGTACGATGTTCGGCATGGAAAGCAGCAGGATCGCGAGAAGGTAAACTAAGAACGCCGCTTTGAAAACGGTGTTCCAGCGTCGCGCCAACCGCTGTTCGCGCAAAGCCTCATGGGCGAACGCGACGGCGACTCTGTCGTCATTATCCGTTGTCATCGTGTGATACTCGACTTTTCTTGGTGCGCTCCGAATTATACCGCCTTCGGCGACCCTCTAAAGGTTCGTCAACGCACTCGGCAACTCGCTAAAATGATTGAGTACGAACGCGGGGTCGTGAGAACGCAGGCGCTCGACTGTATGGGCCCCGTAGCTAACTCCGGCTGGCTGCATTCCAGCGGCTCGTGCCATCGCCATATCGAACTCGGTGTCGCCGATCATCAGCGCTTCGGCGGCACCTAAACCCAAGTCGTCCAAGATTGCATGCAGCATCGCCGGGGAAGGTTTCGGCTCCGTCTGATCGGCCGCGCGCGTGGTGACGAACGTATCTCCGAGTCCGGTTTCGTCGATCGCCTGGGCCAGTCCGGCCCTGCTTTTCCCTGTGGCCACCGCCAATTGGTAGCCGATAGACTTGAGGCTGACCAATGTTTCCCGAACTCCGGGGAAGAGAGCGGGCGTGGTCCGCCGGGCGGCGTAATTCCGTCGGTAATTTATCACGATTCGAGAGACGGCGTCCGCAGCCAGCGCAGGGGTAAGCCGATTGACGGCGTCGGCGAGGCTCAATCCGATAATCGCGCGGATGGCCTCGTAGGAAGGCGGTTCCTCATGTTCCTGAACATAGGCTTCGGTCATGGCCGGGACGATTGCCGCCTCCGAATCTATCAAGGTTCCATCCCAATCGAAGATGACGAGCAGCGGTCGCAAGACTACTCGCCCGCGCCCGTTTGGTTGGTTGTTCGACATCGTATCGCCGACAGGAATTGGGTGAGATCCGGAGGCAGGGGCGCTGTAATCGTTATCGGCGACATTCCGGCCGCCGGACGCAGGGAAATCGACGCGGCGTGCAGAAACATGCGACGCAGACCGTATCGGTGTAAGTCTGCATTGACGGTGTCATCCCCATACTTTCTGTCACCGGCGACCGGGTGGCCGATGGCCGCCGCGTGGACGCGAATTTGATGGGTTCGCCCGGTCGCGATTCTGGCCTCGGCGAGGCACAGCCCGGCGATAGTTTCGATCGCGGTGAATTCCGTCATCGCGTGTTTTCCGTCCTTCGCGACGACAGTCTGCTTCTCACCGCCGGTACGCATGGCGGCCAGTTTCAATTCGACCTTGGTACAGGTCTGTGGTAATTCGCCCCGAAGTAGCGTGAGGTAGTTTTTGCGACTGTCGCCATGCACGAGTTGCTGCTGGACCAGGCGCAGAGCCGGATAGTTTTTGGCAAAGACTAAACAGCCGGAGGTCTCACGGTCCAACCGATGGGTGAGTTCGATATCGGGGTCTCCTGGGCGCATTTCGCGAACGATGTCGCGCACGCCAAAACGTAAGCCGCTGCCAGCGTGTACGGCCAGGCCGGAAGGCTTGTTGAGTACCAGCAAGGCATCGTTTTCGAAAATGACGGCCGCCGCGATGAGTTCGCGTTTCGCTGCGCCGATAACCGGCCTCGCGCCCTCGTCGTCGTTTAGCGGCGGAATGCGTACGAGGTCTGCTGCCGCGAGCCGGGTGTCCGGGCGCGACCGCGACCCGTTTACGCGCACTTCCCCACGCCTGATGATGCGATAAATAAATGATTTGGGAACGTTTTTCAGAACCGTAGAGAGGAAATTGTCGAGTCGTCGCCCACTTTGTTCGGGGCTGACCTCGACTTTTCTGGCGCCAATCCTGGGCATAGGTCTCGAGCACTCCTGGCGGGCTGATTGCCCGGACCGGTTAACACTGCTATATTCGCACGGCGCTGCCGCATAGCCCTCGCGTGAGCGATTTATGCTACGACGCCAAGCAGTTAGCGTTGAAAGCGACAATATTCTAACAAATTGTCGTGGATCGCAGACGACCCTGCAGACGCCGGATTTCGAGTCGGTGCCACGGGCACATCTTAAGACCGCCGTTCATCTGCCGCCGTCGGTTCCTGGAGAGGAACCGGGCCGCGTTGCAGCGCCGCTGGATCCAGAGACAGTCGGCTGCTTGGCTGGCGCGTACAAACGAAGAACATAGTTTGCGCGAGGGTGAACTCGATGTGGATCGAGCCGTCGCGCTGAGACGCTCCCATCGCTCCGTCACAGGAACGAGCACCGTCTAACGACCGAAAGTGGTGAACGGCGGCGGGTGAGTTGAGCGCTAGATGTAGGAATTTTTTACAATGAAACGAATGCTGATCAACGCGACTCAGCCGGAGGAGTTGCGTGTCGCACTAGTCGACGGCCAACGCCTTTACGATTTGGATATCGAAGCTACGGGCCGCGAACAGAAGAAATCAAATATCTACATGGGCAAGATCATGCGGATCGAGCCCAGTCTGGAAGCCGCGTTTGTCGACTTCGGCGCAGACCGTCACGGATTCCTTCCCCTCAAAGAGGTATCACGCGCACTTTTCAAAGAGCAGCCGAAGAGCGGTAGCCGCATAAACATCAAAGGCGTGTTGGACGAAGGCCAGGAATTCATCGTCCAGGTCGAAAAAGAGGAGCGCGGCAACAAAGGCGCGGCGCTGACAACCTTTATCAGCCTGGCAGGGCGCTATCTCGTTGCCATGCCGAATAACCCTCGGGCCGGCGGAGTGTCGCGACAGATCGAAGGCGCGGACCGCGACGAAGCACGCGAAGCAATGGCGGACCTGCAGATCCCTTCGGACCTCGGCTTGATCCTCAGGACCGCCGGCATCGGCAAATCGGCCGAAGAGTTGCAATGGGATCTCGATTATCTGCTCCAGTTATGGGAGGCGATCGAGGACGCGGCGGGAACCCGCAAGGCGCCATTCCTGATCTTCCAGGATCGTAACGTGATAATCCGGGCGATCCGTGATTACTTGCGTGGCGATATCGCCGAAATCCTGGTGGACGACGAGGCACTTTGTGCAACGGCGCGCGAGTTCATGGAACAGGTGATGCCGCAGAACCTGGATAAGCTCAAGCTGTACAGCGATAGCGTCCCCCTGTTCACCCGTTACCAGATCGAGAGTCAAATCCAAACCGCATTCAGTCGTGAAGTGCGATTGCCGAGCGGCGGTTCGATTGTTATCGAACCGACCGAGGCTCTGATTACGATCGACATCAACTCATCCAAGGCGACGAAGGGTAGCGACATAGAGGAAACGGCTACGCAGACGAATCTAGAGGCCGCCGACGAAATCGGGACCCAACTTCGGTTGCGCGACCTCGGTGGACTGATCGTCATCGATTTCATCGATATGCTGGCTTCAAAGAACCAACGGGCCGTCGAAAACAAGCTTCGCGACGCGGTCAAGATCGACCGTGCCCGGGTGCAAATCGGGCGGATTTCCCGCTTCGGCTTGCTCGAAATGTCGCGTCAGCGCATTCGCCCCTCGCTAGCCGAATTTTCCCACGAACTGTGTCCCCGATGTGAAGGTGTAGGCACTATCCGTAATACCAAATCAACCGCGCTTGCGGTGTTGCGGATCATCGAGGAAGAGGCGATGAAGGAATCGACCGCTAAGATCGCCGCTCAAGTACCGGTCGACGTCGCCACCTTCTTGCTAAACGAAAAGCGTCAGGACATCACCGGGATAGAAGAAAGAAAAGAAGTGAGCGTTTTGCTGATCCCGAACCAAAATCTCGAAACACCGCATTACGATGTCGAACGGATCCGTGACCAGGACGCGGATAAGCTGAACCAAAGTGAAAGCTACGAGATGGTCAAGGAAGTCGAAAGTCCGCCGGTCGACTACAGGCAGCTCCAAACGCCTGCTGGTGAGCAACCGGTCGTGAAGGATCTTGCGCGTAATACCCCGAAACCCGCGCCGCGGGAGAAATCCACTACCGACCGTGGCCCGGGGCTATTGCGGCGTTTTTTCAGAGCGATCATTGGAACGAGTGGCGGCACGAAAGAAAAGCAAGTCGATCGCCCCCGCAAACCATCGGGCCAGGAGGGACGCCGACGCTCCGGTTCGAGCAATCGGGGACGGCGCGGCACTCGCGGTTCCGGCCGACCACAATCTGCTGCTTCACGTACGAAGAGTGACGGGCGTAAGGGAGGGCAATCGCAGCGAAGCGGCACGGCGCGCCAGGACGGCAATGGTCGCCAACGCAATCAACGCCGGGACACCGCCGGGGACCGGGGCAATAACACGAACGCCGGGAGAGGTTCGGCAAAGCGCGCGAACAGGGAACGCACCCGCAGCCCGCGTGAAGCAGAGACCTCGACTCCGAGCGATCCTCAGACGGAATCGCCCCGCGCCGAGAATTCCGTGCCGGCTGCGCCGGCGCCCGCGGACAGTGGAGCGGCGACCGAGACCAAGGTCGACAATCGGCTCTCAGAGTCGTCTTCCGAACCGGAACGCGCGACAGAGACCCCGATTGCAGATACGAACGCCACGGCCCCAGCGAACCACCCTGGAGAGCGAGTTGAGAAGCGCCCCGACGTCGCTGCGACGCCGAACGACGAGTCGGCATCGCCAGAGCAACAGGCAAACGAACCACGCGAGGACCCGCACCCGTCGACCGACGGCGACCCCCGATAGCGTTGGATCTAAACGGCTTTCGCCAGTTTCGTGCCGGCGCTGAGTTCGCGCGTTTTGTGGAAAACGATGTCGGGCCAGCGCTCTTCGGTCAGCTGTAGATTGACGAGAGTCGGGGCCATGTAAGCAATGAAGCCCCCGCCGTCTAGGGCGATATTGGCCGCCAGCTGCCGCCGGAATTTTTCGAGTATCGAAGGATCGCCGCAGGAAACCCAGCGCGTCGTCTGATAAGGCGCCGGCTCGAACACACAATCCACATTGTATTCATGCTTTAGCCGCCAGCTGACGACGTCGAATTGCAGCACGCCGATCGCGCCGATAATGAGCTCGTTCTTCTCGGTGAGCCGGAAAACTTGCGCCGCACCTTCTTCGCCGAGTTCGGTCAGCCCCTTCAGCAACGCTTTCCCGCGTAGTGGATCTCGCGACCGCACCCGGCGAAAAAGATCCGGGGCAAAACTCGGAACTCCGTGAAAGGTCATTGGTTCTCCGACGGTGAAGGTATCGCCGATCTGGATCGTACCGTGGTTGTGGATCCCGATAATGTCGCCGGCCCATGCGCACCGCGTGTGGTCCCGACCGCGCGCCATGAACGTCAATGCATTGGCGACCGGTAGATCGCGGCCGCTGCGGACGTGATGCAACTTCATGCCCTGCTCGAAGTTTCCCGAGCAGATCCGCACGAATGCGATCCGATCCCGATGTTGCGGGTCCATATTGGCCTGTATTTTGAATACAAATCCGCTGAAATCTTCGCCATGTGGATCGACATCTTGGACGTCCGTCATGCGCGGTTGCGGCGGTGGCGCGATTTGTGTGAAGAAGTCGAGCAGTTCCCGCACCCCAAAATTTCTGAGCGCGGACCCGAAAAACACGGGTGTCTGGTGCCCCTCTCGGTAGACGTCGAGTTGGAAGCCGTGACCTGCGCCCTGGATAAGTTCGACTTCTTCTGTCAGCGCGGCTAGGTTTGACTCACCGAAATGTGCCGCTGCTTGCGGATCGGACAGACTGAAACACTCGTCATCGCCGGCCAGTTTGTCGGATCGACGCTCACGTTGGAACGCTATCAGGCGATTGTTCTGTAGGTGGTAGATGCCGCCAAAGTGTTGCCCCGAACCCAGCGGCCACGTGATCGGAGAGCACTGGATAGCAAGAACTCTTTCTATTTCGTCGACCAAATCCAGGGAATCGCGGGCGTGCCGGTCCATCTTGTTGATCAACGTAATGACCGGTGTTTTTCGCATCCGGCATACTTCCAACAATTTGATCGTCCGTTCCTCGACGCCCTTGGCCGCATCGATCACCATCAAGGCCGAATCCACAGCCGTCAGCGTGCGGTACGTGTCTTCGGAAAAATCCTCATGACCCGGAGTATCGAGCAAGTTGATTACGCAATCCTGATACTCGAACCGCATCACCGAAGATGTTACCGAAATCCCGCGCTGTTTCTCGATTTCCATCCAGTCCGACATGGCGTGGCGCTGACTCTTTCTCGCTTTAACCGTCCCCGCCGTATTGATGGCGCCGCCGAGCAGCAACAATTTTTCGGTAACAGTTGTTTTGCCGGCGTCCGGATGAGAGATGATCGCGAAAGTACGGCGTCTATTGATTTCCGGTGACAGGCTCACGAGCGGTTTCCCCACTGCTCGAGTACGGCATAGGCGATCGCGTATTCGCGCTCGTCCGCCATGCTGACAAAGCTCGCCCCGACGTTCTCCTGTCTCGCGCGTTCCGCTACTCGACCGGAAAATACGAATGAAGGTTTTCCGGCCCGATTATGCTGCACTTCGATTTGACGAGGCGATACACCTTGTTTGAAGCCCGTGCCGAATGCCTTCGACGCCGCTTCTTTCGCGGCAAAGCGCATGGCGAGGAAACGCACCGGCGCTTTTGTCACTGCAAATTGGTCCAGTTCCGCCGGCCCTAAGATTTTTTCAGCGAAGCGCAGGCCCCAGCGTTCGTAGGCGCGTTCGATCCGGCCGACCTCGACAATATCGATCCCGATGCCGTAAATCACCGGGAGGCCTCTTCGACGATCCGCTTCATCTCCGCGACCGCTGCACCGAGACCGCTGAATAATGCCCGCGCGACGATCGCATGCCCGATGTTCAATTCGACGAGTTCAGGGATCGCCACGATAGGGGCCACGTTGTCGTAGGTGAGTCCGTGGCCGGCATTTACCTGTAGGTTTGCGCCGGCTGCGACTCCGGCCGCAGCCGCGATTTTCCCGAACTCGAGAGATCGCAGGTCGGGGTTTTGTGCGTCGGCATAGGAACCCGTGTGCAGTTCGACCACTGGGACGCCGACCGCGGCGGCGGCCTCCACCTGCGCCGTCTCCGGGTCGATGAATAGGGATACCTCGATACCGGCCCGCGATAGTTCACTACAGAACCCTGTCAGAGATTCGCCGCGCGAGCAAACGTCGAGACCACCCTCGGTCGTTAATTCCTCTCTTTTTTCAGGCACGATGCAACATTTCGCCGGGCGTACCGCAAGGGCGAACGCGACCATATCCGCGGTTGCCGCCATTTCGAGGTTCATCGGTACCGTCAACGACTCACGCAACAATTGAACGTCGCGTTCCTGAATGTGGCGGCGATCTTCGCGCAGATGCAGTGTGATCCCGTCGGCCCCGGCTTCGACGGCAACGAAGCCGGCCTGCACGGGATCCGGGTATGGGGTCCCGCGCGCTTCGCGGACCGTAGCAACATGATCGATATTGACGCCTAGCTGGATTGGAGGCTTCACGGCGGATCGGTTTCCTGGGTTGCTAGCATGAAAAAATGGCCGCGTAGTTTAACCTAGATTCCGCGGTCGCGCTTTGCAATTAGCCGCGAATCGAAAGGCCGGTCGAATCCGGCATTTCTGCGCGGCAATTGCGGTTATTGATCTCCATTCGACGGGTTCCGGAACAGCGCGCGTGATGCGAGTGGCCGATCGCCGAGGTAGTGACGCAAGACAAACCGCATGAGCTTTTTCGCTTCGACTAGCTGCGACGGCTGAAAATCCCGCCCTCCCGCCAGTGCGAGTAGTGAACCTCCGCTTACGACGACCCCATGGTTGCCGTCTTCGGCCGGCATCGGGCCTTGTTCGACGACGTAACAGTAGGTCCTCGAAGGATCGATATCCTCGCCGCTGCTGGCCGCCGTTGTCAGCTGAAGGCCGTAGCCACAGGTGTCGAGCAATCGTTTTTCGAATCGACGCAAAATTGGTTCGACGGACGGCACCGACTCGGCAAGTGACAACAGCGTCTGTTCGTAGATCGCGAACAGGTCGGGGTTTGGGTCGTGACGCCCGGTTACCCTCATGATCAGCTCGTTTACATAGAATCCGCTGAACAGCCGATCGCCGGTGAGGTTCAGCGCCCGGCCGACTGGTTCCAACTTCGTCAATGTGTGCAACTCGGAGCGGCCCGACCAGGACAGCTTGTACTTGTGAAACGCCTGTATTGCTCCGCCGCCACGTTTGCGGCTGCGGGCGGCGCCGCGGGCGATGACGCCCACGCGGCCATAATCGGCTGATAGACATTCCAGCAATAAACTCGTTTCACGGTAACGCCGCCGATGGAGGACGTAGGCAGGATGCAGTTCGGTACGCACAATAGAACTCGTTTAAAAGCTGTTCTCGTTCGCAGCCCAAAGGCTCCCGCCTAACTGGATGCGCGAGGCTCAGGCGCGCTGCCCCAACGACCAGCAATACAGAAATGCGCGCCAATCGCCGCCGGATCCGCTCGGACTATGTCCCGGCGCGCGGGCATTGAACCACTATGCCCCGGGCGTCGCGCCCTGTCATCAAGGGTTTCAAGCTCTAATCGCCCAGGTTCAGTTCTCTGGGCGCGTTCGCGTCGTCGGACCATTTGCCTTTGGTCTTCACCCATGTCTGGAGGAATACCGGGCGCTGCAACAACGCCTCGATATCCTTGCGCGCTGCCGAAGCGATCGCTTTCAACCGCCCTCCTTTGGCTCCTATCACGATCCCTTTCTGCCCTTCACGCTCCACCCAGATTTCGGCATCGATGTCGACGTGCTCGCCGCGATCGTGGAAAGCACCGATGACGACCGACACGCTGTAAGGGAGTTCCTCTCCCAATCCCCGGATCAGCTTTTCCCGGATGAGTTCCGCAGCCAAGAAGCGCTCGCTATGAGTCGTGACTTGATCGTCGGGGAACCGGTGCGGACCGGACGGCAGCAAATCACAAACGGCCTTCAATAAAGAATCGATGGTGTCTCCGCGAAGCGCGTTCATCGGAAATACCTCGTCGAAATGATAACGGCTCTGAACAGAAGCAATAAGCGGCAGCAGCCGGCTTTTGTCAGCGAGTCGATCGTGTTTGTTCAAGACTAGAATTTTTGGGCACTCAATTTTTTCGAACAGCGTGCTCACGTCCGTATCGCCGCTCCGCCAGTTGCCGGCCTCTGCTACCATCACCACCACGTCGACACCGATTAACGCAGAGTTGACCTGCCGGTTCATCATTCGGTTTAGTCGTCGGTGGGGTTGATGCTGCCACCCGGGGGTGTCGACGAAAACCATTTGCGCACTGCCCACTGTATGGACACCGAGGATCTGGTGCCAGGTCGTCTGCGGTTTGCGCGAGGTGATGCTGATCTTCTGACCTACGATGCGGTTCAGCAGCGTCGATTTACCCACGTTCGGACGACCGATTATCGCAATCGTGCCACAGCTGGACGTTGGCTGAATCATGGTGGTTGGTTTCCCAGGCGTTCGAGCATCAATGCAGCCGCCCGCTGTTCGCCGGCCCGCCGGTTTTTGCCCACGGCGCTAACAGCATCGGGCAGCAACTCGACGCGGCATTCGATCGTGAATTGCTGGTCGTGGGCCGGGCCGGTAACATCAATTGCCGTGTAGTTGGGCAAGGACGCCCCGCGGGCTTGGAGATATTCTTGTAGACGGGTCTTGGCGTCCTTGTGTACCTCGCTCGGGTCGACGTCCTTGAGCGCGGCAGCGAACCATGTCGAGATTTGCCGTTCGCAAGCCGCCAGACCGCCGTCGAGGTAGATGGCTCCGATCAACGCCTCGAGCGTATTCGCCAGAATCGAATCGCGGCGCCAGCCGCCGCTTTTGAGTTCGCCCTCCCCGAGTAAGATGTGCTCCCCTAGGTTCAGCTGCCGCGCCACCACGCAAAGGGTGTCTTTCTTGACGAGTTCCGCACGGGTGCGAGTCAGTTGCCCTTCGTCTGCCTCGGGGAATGTCCGGTAGAGATAGTCCGCGACAACCTGCCCCAAAACGGCATCCCCGAGAAACTCCAGGCGTTCGTTGTTTTCATTTTGGGCACTGCGATGGGTCAGAGCGCGTCGCAGCAAAGCAGGGTCGGTAAAACCGTAGCCGAGGAATTCATCCATCCGGGATCCGTCGGTCCCCGTTAATCGGTTACCTGCGCCCCCAATTTGAGCGTGTTCTCATATTTCATGACGATGTCAAAATCGCCGAAAAATGGACCTCGGATTTCGTAAACCAAACTGATCATCTTGTCTTTGCTGCCCTTGACCTTCTGCATTTTCAACAGTTTTGCGAATTCCGGGACCGTCCAACGATCGACGTCGGAAACCTCGAACTGCCGCCCGACCAATTTGGCGAGCTGGAGCTTCGTCATCTTGGCTGATTCCTTTTGCCCGGCGACCCTTTCGAGCGCTAAGTCGACCTTCATTTTCTCGTTGTACAGCGGAAATAGCCTCATCCCTACGACGGCAACCATTCCTAGGAAGCCACACGCGTATAGGAGTCCGCTGAGGGTAAGGCCGTTTTGCCGGTATCTGCTATTCATAAGTCCTCCGTCCAACGATTAGGGGTAGCCTGCGTCGCCCGAACTGGGCGACCGAACTTCCGTACAGGCTACCCGAAACGCTATAGCTTCAGCGTATTTTTGATCCGATACGGCCCAGTTCCGGGCCTCGATCCCAGTTCATCCAAATCATAAATGCGCGCCCGACCAGATTTTCGTCCGGGACATAACCCCAATAGCGCGAGTCGCGGCTATTATCGCGATTGTCGCCGAGCACGAAATAGTTTCCTGGCGGCACAACGCCCGCAAAAGACGGATTGTGCCCCCTCGGGGTCAATAATAGTTGATGGCGTCTTCCCGACAAATTTTCTTCGACGAGTTTCGCTCCCGTGTGTCGAGCGGCCGACTTGAGTCCGACGTAGGTTCCCATGAGTTCCTGCTCGATTTCTTCATCGTTTATATACAAACGACGGTCCCGGTAAACCACTTTGTCGCCGGCGACACCGACGACTCGCTTGATGAACGGTGTCGAGGGATCCTGCGGGTAACGGAACACGATGACATCACCGCGCTGCGGCGTACCTAGTTCGATGACCTTTTTGTTGATTAGCGGCAGGCGAATTCCGTAGTTGTACTTATTCACGAGGATAAAGTCACCGACCAGCAACGTCGGGATCATTGACCCGGAAGGGATGCGGAAGGGTTCGACGATAAACGATCTCAAAATCAGGACGATGAGAAAAATCGGGAAAAACGAACGGGCGTAATCGACGACAACAGGCAGCGGCGGGTCTCCTCCCCCATCCGCATCTCCCCCGACGCCTTTACCAATACCTGCGAGCTGGCCCTTTCGGCGGGGAGCTAACAATAGCGCGTCGAAAGCCCAAATGGCGCCGCTGATCGCGACCAGGAACACCATAATTGCGGAAAAATCGAAGATCACTTTTTGCTTCCTACGCTCAACACGGCCATGAATGCCTCTTGTGGTATTTCTACTGCCCCAACTCGTTTTAAGCGCTTCTTCCCTTCTTTCTGCTTTTCGAGCAGCTTTCTCTTACGCGTAACGTCGCCACCATAACACTTTGCAGTCACGTTTTTGCGTAACGCTTTAACATTCTCACGCGCTATTATCTTTGAGCCGATGGCTGCCTGAATAGCCACGTCGAACATCTGTCGCGGAATGATCTGGCGCATTTTGCTCGCCAATTCTCGGCCTTTACGCGCCGATTGGTCTCGATGCACTATTACCGAGAGCGCGTCGACTCGCTCGCCGTTGATCTGGATGTCTACTTTGACCACGTCCGCGCACTGGTAGCGGACAAACGCGTAGTCCATAGACGCGTAGCCGCGAGTCGCCGATTTGAGTCGGTCGAAGAAATCGACGACCATTTCACTCATTGGTAATTCGAAACTAATCGCGACTTGGTTCGCGAGAAAGTTCAATTTCGTCTGGACCCCCCGCTTTTCGATACTCAGGGCCATTATCGCCCCGAGGTGTTCCTGCGGCGTGAGGATGTCGGCGCGAATGATCGGTTCGCGGATCTCGGCAATGAGGTTGATCGGTGGCAAGCGCGCCGGGTTATCAATGTAATGTGTTTCCCCGTCGGTGGTAGCGACCTCATAAACGACGGTCGGGGCGGTGGTGATGAGCGCGATTTCGTATTCGCGCTCAAGCCGCTCTTGAATGATTTCCATGTGCAACATACCAAGAAAACCGCAGCGAAAACCAAAACCCAGCGCCTCCGAAGTTTCCGGTTCGTAATGGAGCGCCGCGTCGTTGAGTCGGAGCTTTGCCAGCGCTTCGCGAAACGCCTCGAAATCCCCCGAATCGATGGGGTAGAGACCGGCAAAAACGTTGGGTTTCGACTGCTGAAAGCCGGGCAGTGCCTCAACCGCGGGTTGCCGTGCGGAAACGACGGTATCCCCGACCGGGGCGCCGTCGATCTCCTTGACGCCGGCGACGAGAAATCCTACTTCTCCCGCCGTGAGTCGCTCTGTGAGTACCCGTTTCGGTGTGAATATCCCTACCTGGTCGGCGTTTACGGTGCGCCCGATCGACATCATGGCGATCGGTGCGCCGGTTTCCAGCACGCCGTCGAAGATGCGAACCAATGACACGACGCCGAGATAGTTATCGAACCAAGAATCGATAATGAGCGCTTTGAGCGGAGCGTGAGGATCACCGACGGGCGGCGGGATGTGATCGACGAGTTGGTCGAGCAACTGCGCGACCCCCTGCCCTGTTTTCGCGCTGATTTGGAGGGCCTCCGAGGCGTCGATTCCGATGATGTCCTCAATCTCGTTCACGACTCGCTCGGGTTCTGCGGCGGGTAGGTCGATTTTGTTCAGGACCGGAATGACTTCCAGCCCCTGGTCGATCGCGGTATGGCAGTTGGCGACGGATTGCGCCTCGACGCCCTGAGAGGCGTCAACCACCAGGAGGGCGCCGTCGCAGGCCGCCAACGAACGCGAAACTTCGTAACTGAAATCCACGTGTCCCGGCGTATCGATGAGGTTAAGTTGGTATACCTCGCCGTCCGCGGCCTTGTATTTCAGACTGACGCTCTGAGCCTTGATGGTGATCCCGCGTTCGCGCTCCAGGTCCATCGAATCCAGGACCTGAGCGGCCATCTCGCGTTCCTCGAGGCCTCCGCACAGTTGGATGAAGCGGTCGGCCAGGGTCGATTTCCCGTGGTCAATGTGGGCGATGATCGAAAAGTTTCTAATATGCTGCATGCGCGATCGAGAGGCGCTCAACCCCTGAGCTCAAATTACTTGCTGTGGAGCGGGACATCCTAAATCCGACGCGCTCCTAGCCGGCGGTGATAATGGGAGACGCGCGCGATTCTATCTCAGAGCGGTCGGTGGCGACAGCCCGCTACGCGCTAATCAGGCGCGGGCTACGCTTCCGCCGCCGGACGACTGCGTGGATGCAGGCTAGACCCGCATTCAGTCATCTGCCGGCATTTTCATCGCCATAAACAGCGGGCCGCCCTGCCTATGTATCAATACCGGAACGCTCGCCCCGGGCTTTAGCGTGTCGACGATTTCGCCGAGCGCAGCCGCCGAGCCCACGGGTTGCGAGTTGATTTGAAGGATTATGTCACCCGGACGCACGCCCGCCTCGTAAGCGGGTCCGGCGTCGATGCTCTCGACGAGGACGCCACCGCCGTTGATGTCGAGCTGATCGCGCTCCGGTTTTGTCAGTTCGCGCACGCTTGCGTTCAATCGTTCATTAGACTGTTTTTGCCCACCGCTACCTCGCGCAAGCTCCAATTCGTCGTCGCTCGGAAGCTCTCCAATCTGTACTTCCAAGCGCTTTTGTTTCCCCTCTCTGATCACCTCGATAGGCGTCTTGCCCCCGACCGGAGCTCTGCCCACGAGCGGGGGCAGTTCGGCCGAAGTATCAATTTCCCGGTTATTGAATTTGACAATGACGTCGCCCGCCTTGAGACCCGCCGACGATGCGGGACTGTCCGGGAGAACCTTCGAGACAAGTGCGCCGTGAGGTTTCTTCATCTTGAACGATTCCGCGAGCTCGCGAGTGACGTCCTGTATCAAAACGCCCAGCCAACCGCGGGTGACCGCGCCTTTGTCTCGCAGCTGCTCGTACACGTCCAGGACCACGTCAATCGGAATCGCGAAAGAGAGGCCCATAAAGCCGCCCGTACGGCTGTATATCTGAGAGTTCACACCGACAACCTCACCGTCGAGGTTGAATAACGGCCCGCCCGAATTTCCCGGGTTTATGGCGACATCGGTTTGGATGAAGGGAACGTAATTTTCGTTTGGAAGACTGCGACCCTTGGCGCTGACAATACCCGCCGTAACCGAATGATCGAAGCCGAATGGCGAACCGATCGCGAGGACCCACTCCCCGACTTCAAGTTCACTCGATTTGCCGAGTTTTAAGCTCGGCAGTGGCTTTTCTGCCTCGACTTTGAGTACCGCGATATCGCTGCGCGCGTCGGCGCCTACGACTTTGGCAACGTACTCCCGACGATCGCTTAAACGGACGACGATTTCTTCCGCGTCGCGGACGACGTGATAGTTCGAAATCACATAACCGTCATCGGAAATGATAAAGCCGGACCCCAATGATGAATGTGGCCGCGGTGCGCCGCGCCCTCCTTCTGGCGGTTCTTCTCCAAAAAAGCGCCGGAAGAAGTCCTGTAGCGCGTTATCCTCCCCCGGCGAACCTTCGGGACCCGGGAAACGGTGTGGCGGTCCCTGCGATGGACGCCGTTTGGCCGTGGTGCCGATATTGACGACGGCGGCGCGGTTTGCTTTTACCAGGGGAGTAAAGTCCGGGAGGCCCGATAGTGTTGCCGCGGCGGCCGTAAAAGAGACCGGTGCAACTCCGATTCCGAAAAATAGCAATACCGCGAGGTGCGCTGGGCGCACGAGCATTTGAGATAATTTCATAACGATAGATTGCGAGCTAATTTTGTTCGACCGAACCTGCGATCTGCCGAACCGTCGGCAGGGGGACTTCCCCGACGACTGTAATTTGATGGTTCTCAGCGACCCGACTGAAAGCATTGACGGCGCCCATCGAAGAGAACCCTTGTAGAGGTTCCGAAGAATCCATGAGTTCTTCAACGAAAACCGACACCATCGCCAATCCGTCAGAATAAACCATGTGGCTTACGGGCATATCGCTTTGTGACATGGTTTGTATTTTGTGGTTGCGCATTTGAAATCCGGCCGGCAACCACTTTACGGACCAACCGGAACCCCGACGTACGGTCGCGGTGGAGTCGTCGGCGTCAGAATTCGTATACCAGGTAAAGCCGGCACCTTCGATATCGGTCTCAAATGCGCTGTCCGGCAATTCTTCGCTGATAGATATTTGCACGAATTGGACCTGCTCCAGCGCCCGCCCAAGTCGACTCAAAATGACAGACCGCAGCAACAACCCGAACTCGTCGTCGATCCAAAGTTGGTACCCATATCGATTGTGCTCTTTCGGCAGTATTGTAATTACGGTCGTCGCGCGACCAGCCACCCGATCCTGACCCGCGACCTCGAACGAGTAATGTGCGCTCAACTGCTCGACCGGCTCGCCCAATCCCAGCGACAGAAAATCCCTAGGTTCGCTCTTTTCGACCATGACCTCGCGGTCGTCGGCGAACAGGCAAGTTACCCGCCGGCCGTCGCGGATGACTTCGCGCTCCGGACCGGACAGAGACACGAGGCGTTCGCGTTCCCCTTCTCCATCGAATCTGTGCACGATGCGCATCGCATCGATTTGGGCGCCGCGTTGATAAATGAATACACCGTCGTATCCCAATTTTTCCGTTGCAGACGTCATTCGGCGCATGAGCTGCGTGGCGTCGAATTTCTGCGCAGGCGCACTTCCGGGGACGGCCGCGCATAGGATCAATAAAACTGCTGCGCGCCGAGCCGAGATCGTCTTCTTCACGAACGGATCAGTCTGACTCAAAGCCAACGATACGAACATACGGGTTGACGCCGGGTACGCCAAGACTCGACCGCTGCTCATTGAACTTGACGAGGTAGCTGTTCAGTCGGCGATGCGCAGGTAACGATTCCTCGATCACCTCGATATCCGGTCGTGCGTTCGCATCCGGTCTAGCCGTCGCCAGCTGCACACTTTCGGTGACTGCCGGTGCCGTCGTTGCGATTTCGGGAGTGCCGTTGAGCTGTTGTTCGGGCGCGGTCTGTTTGATGCCGACGACGGCGAGTGCTGCGACGGACGCGGCAATGGCGAAACCCGCAACCGGTCGAAGCAGCGGACGTGCCGTCCGACGCGGTGCCATTACGGTCGGCTCCCGGTCGATCTCGCCTCGCAGCTGCTCGGCGAATTCCGTCGGAGCGACCCCGATCAGACCGTCGCGCATCACGTCACCAATGAGATGATAGCGGGCCCACGTAGCGCGCGACTCGTCATCGGCCGCAATTGCTGCCAACAACGTCCCGTCTACAGTGCGGTCTTCTCCGTCCATCTGCGTGGATAAGGTTTCTCGGTCGTTTTGCATAACGCCTGCCCTGCTCAATGCTCCAACAACGGTTTTAGTTTGGTGTCAATTGCCTCTCGGGCCCGGAAAATCCGTGAGCGGACCGTGCCGATGGGGCAGTCCATTGCTTCGGCGATTTCCTCGTACGTCAATCCTTCGACTTCACGCAGCGTGATGGCAACCCGAAGGTCCTCCGGCAATCTGTTCATTGCTTCCAGTATGGTCTGTTTGACTTGGTCTGCGAAGAGCAGATTCTCCGGATTCTCGATGTCTTTCTGCAATTCTTCGATGTCAATCGGCTGGCCATCCGCGTTCTCGAGATGGGCTTCCGCCGGCCGACGCGACAGCGATACGAGATAATTCTTTGCAGTGTTGATCGCGATCCGGTACAGCCAGGTATAGAAGGCGCTGTCGCCACGAAAATTTGGGAGTGCACGATATGCTTTGATAAAGGTCTCCTGCGCGACGTCCATCGCGTCGCTTTGTTCGCGCACGTATCGCGAGACAAGCTTGATGATCCGATTTTGGTATTTGAGAACCAGAAGGTCAAAGGACTGCTTGTCACCCTGCTGTACCCGCTGTACCAGCTCTTTGTCGGTGTAGCTATCGCCCATCAGGGCCCTCTCCCTGTATTATGGCGGCGACACCGAGAAGTACTCAGAGCCATAGACCATCGGATATGCAATTAGTTTCGGGATGTTAGCTTGTTATTGGACTATCCGCGAAATTATATCAAGGAACCTCGGGGCGCGTCAGGCGCCAACTATGGCGGGCGCTGGCGGCGGCTCTGATAGCCGCCGCGTTACGGGAGGTAGACAATGGCGCTAGCACCGACGGATGCTCGAGGTATGCCTGGCTTAGCCAGACTTGCGAATCCGGCGATATCCCTGGGTTGAACTGTCGTGCCCGTCCTTTTCGTCGCTGAACAGGGACCGCCGCGACCCTTTTCGGCGTTCGGGTTACCGTGACGAAATCTACTTCAGACTTCGATGTGCTGATCGTCGGCAGCGGTGCGTCGGGTCTGAGCCTGGCATTGGCGTTGGCCGATCATGTCGACGTTGCTATCGTCTCCAAATCGTCTCTGGAGGAGAGCGCGACGTTCTACGCGCAAGGCGGTGTCTCTGCGGTCGTCGACCAGACTGATTCTATCGAGTCTCATGTAGCCGATACCCTCGATGCGGGAGCAGGCTTGTGCCGGGTCGATGTCGCCGAGTTCATTGTGCAGCGAGGTCGAGAGCGGATCGAATGGTTGATCGAGCAAGGGGTCCCGTTCACCACTCAACAATCTCCAGACGGTAGCGTGGATTTCCATTTGACGCGTGAAGGCGGCCATAGTCGCCGCCGGGTCGTGCATGCCGCGGACGCAACCGGCCGGGTAATCGAGACCACTTTGATTGAAAGGGTTCGCGCCCATCCCGGTATTTCGATCTTCGAGCGACATATGGCAGTGGATCTCGTTACTTTCGCGAAACTCGGGGTCACACCCGATCGGTGTGTCGGGGCCTATGTCCTGGATCTCGACCGGGACCTCGTCAGGACAATAGGCGCCAAATGTTGCGTGCTGGCGACCGGCGGTGCGGGTAAGGTTTATCTCTACACGAGCAATCCGGACGTCGCGACCGGCGACGGTGTCGCGATGGCTTGGCGAGCGGGCTGCACCGTCTCGAACATGGAATTTGTCCAATTTCATCCGACCTGTTTATATCACCCGAAAGCAAAGTCATTCCTGCTGACCGAAGCGTTGCGCGGCGAAGGAGGCTATCTATTGCTCGAGTCCGGAGAACGGTTCATGCATCGCTTCGACGAGCGTCAAGAACTCGCGCCCCGCGATATCGTTGCCCGTGCGATAGACCACGAAATGAAACGAACCGGAAGTGACCACGTGTACCTCGATGTGACGCATAAACCGGTCGATTTCCTAACCGAGCATTTCCCCACGGTGTTGGAAAAATGTGCCTCTTTCGGCATCGACATTACTTCGATGCCCATACCTGTAGTCCCTGCGGCGCATTACTTCTGTGGTGGCGTGGTAACGGATGTGCGCGGGCATACCACCTTGCCGGGATTGTATGCCGTCGGTGAAGTCGCCTGCACGGGTTTGCACGGGGCGAATCGTATGGCGAGTAACTCCTTATTGGAGTGTTTGGTCATTGCTGAGGCGGCTGCCGCATCCATTCTGTCTACCATCGCCGAAACTCCCTCCCGGCCTGACATTCCGGTTTGGGATGAAAGTCAGGTAACCGACTCCGATGAGGAAATCGTGGTTGCCCACAACTGGGATGAGTTGCGGCGATTTATGTGGGACTACGTCGGCATCGTTCGCAGTAGTAAAAGACTGGAACGGGCCCGTAACCGGGTAGACCTGCTGCACAATGAAATCAGCGAATTCTACGGTAACTTCCGCATCAGCGGCGACCTCATCGAACTGCGCAACCTCGTGCAAGTTGCAGAGTTGATTATCCGTTCGGCGCTGAAACGTCGAGAGAGCCGAGGACTTCACTACACTCTCGATTATCCAAGTCGCGATGATCGGAATTACGCGCGCGACACGACCTTGCGTGCCGGTGATTTCAGCTGATGACGCCGCAGGAACGTTTATTCGACTACGAGCCCCCGCCCAAACTTCTCGACGGGCGAGTGGTATTGGTTACCGGCGCGAGCCGGGGGATCGGCAGAGCGGTGAGCTCTGCCGCAGCCGTCGCGGGCGCTCAGACCGTATTGCTTGCACGGAGTGTCGGTTCGATGGAAGCACTGGCGGAAGAACTAGGTGCGGCCGGTTATTTCGAACCCGGCATCATTCCGGCCGACCTCGAGAGCGCGAGGGGAGTAGATTACGCCGAGATCGGGCGCCTCGTGAGTGCCAGATACGGCCGCCTGGACAATCTCGTGCTCAACGCTGGCGTACTCGGTGAAATGGCGCCGCTTGCCAGTTACGACCCGGATACCTGGGCGCGCGTATTTCAAGTCAACCTCCACAGCCAATTCCTACTGCTACAGGCGTTGTTACCTCTGCTTGAGAAAAGCGACAACGGTTCAATCATCTTTACCTCCTCCGGCGTCGGACGCAAAGGCCGAGCCACGTGGGGGGCATATGCTGCATCCAAATTCGCTACCGAGGGCATGATGCAGACGCTTGCCGGAGAACTGGGCGGCTCTGGGAGGGTCCGCGTGAACTCTTTGAATCCCGGTCGCCTGAGAACCGAAATGCGGGCGCAGGCGTATCCCGCCGAAGACCCCGCCTCGTTGCGCCGGCCCGAAGAGATCGTCAATGCGTATCTGTTTTTGCTGGGGCGCGACAGCATCGACGTGCACGGCCTTTCTTTGGACGCTCAGATAGCGGGCTAACGGCACGCGGAGGCCGTTCATGCGGCAACTGCTTGCCACAGTTCGACGCCCATGCCGGTAGTTCATGGCGCGCCGCGGCATTTTTTTGACGTTCGCAACTACACGATTGAAGAGAAATCGGAGATTTGACGGCCGTACGGGCATCGGAAGCCACGGCAAAAAATCCTTTCGTTTTTAGCATAGTTGCTTTTTATATCAAGGAATTAAGCCGCTTCTGGGCGGAGTTTGGAGGCTCCCGTCGGGGCACTCTCCGCCCACGCTTGGCACGAATTTCGCTTACGAGTTCGGTACAAACAATTTTTGAAGCAGCTATCGTATGTCAATCCGAGCGGACAGTACTCTCGAATTTCCCTCGCCCCCCGACCTGCCCGGGCCGGCGACGCGCGTATTCCCGATCGACACGGGCAAATCGCGGCGCCAAAAACTCCTGTCCGATTCGGCGATCTTGCGGATCGCTACCGCGCTGCAGGAGAGCCTGCACGTTAAAGACGTCATTGGAGTGTTCTCGAACGAGGCCCGCCGGATATTGCGCGATATCAGCTTTCGGTACCGAAACCGAGAGCGACAGATCTTGATCGAACACGGGCGCAACCAGATCCACCGTTGCAGTTATGAGTTGAACCTGCACGGTCACCATCTCGGCGAGGTCGTGTTCACCCGCGGGCGATCGCTGACCGAGCGGGACCAGGAGTTGCTCGAGGCGCTTCTGTGCGCGCTGCTCTATCCGTTGCGTAATGCTCTGCTATACGAGCAGGCCTTAACTCAGGCACTCAAAGACCCGCTCACCGGCGTTAAGAATCGAGCGAGTTTGGATGCGTACCTGAAACAGCAGATAACCGTAACCGAACGCCACAAAAATCCACTCTCGGTCATCATGTTCGACGTGGATCTGTTCAAGTCGATCAACGATAGCTTCGGCCACGTGGCCGGGGACGTCGTGCTGCGTGCGGTTGCCGACGTCATAGTGAATTGCACCCGCGACAGCGACGTCGTTTTCCGTTACGGCGGTGAAGAATTCGTCGTGATCTTGACGAACACCGAAGGCGACGGCGCTGTCTACTTAGCCGAACGCGTCCGCGTTGCGGTCGCTGCACTCAAGCTCGACGGGATGGCGAACCACGGCAGTGTCACAATAAGCGGTGGAGTCGCGGAGTTTCACCAAGGCGATACGCCTACCGATTTACTTTGTAGGGCCGATAAAATGCTTTACGGCGCGAAGGCGAAGGGTCGAAACCGCGTGCAGGGGGCCTCTGACTAATGCGGCGCCGATAGCGGTGCGGCGATACACATTCGCATCAACGATGCGACCCTCGGGCGATGGGTCAATTCGATCATTGGTGTGTGCCGCAGCGTGGATCCGGACGATTTTGAGTACACGGCGACGTTCCGGAGCCTGCCTGGGATCCCTGGTCGGATCACCCGTTATTCGCCTAACATCTCGACCAATTGCTTCTCCTCAATCATCTCGACACCGAGCACCTTCGCCTTTTCCGCTTTCCCCCCGGCGTCCGAACCAACTACAACCAGGTCCGTACTGCTCGATACGCTATTGGTGACTTTCGCGCCCCTGTCGCGGAGTTTTTGGCGCGCTTCGTCTCGGGTCATAGACAGCAGCGTTCCGGTCAATACGATCGTGCGGCCCCTGAAGGCCGTATCGTTTTCTGCCGGTTCTTCGAACTCGGACCAACCTACCCCATTGTCGACGAGGCGCCGAATCATGTTCAGATTCTCGCCACAATCGAAGAAGTCGCGGACGGATGCCGCGACGACAGGCCCGACATCCGAAATTTCCAGAAGCGTCTCGATATCCGTACTCTGGATCGCCTCGATCGTGCGAAGCGCCGCGGCCAGATTCGCGGCGGTCGTTTCACCGACCTCGCGAATACCCAGTGCGTACAGGAATCGGGAAAGGGTCGTTCGTTTGCTGCGCTCGAGCGCGGCGAGCAGGTTTTTTGCAGATTTCTCCGCCAAGCGATCGAGGCTCTGGAGTTGTTCCAGCGTGAGCCCATAAAGGTCGCCGGGATCCTCGACCAGTCCCTCCCGACACAATTGTTCGATCACTTTGCCGCCGAGCCCTTCTATGTCCATGGCTTTGCGCGACGCGAAATGAATGACCGATTGAATACGCTGGGCGAGAGCCTGTTCCGGAACGGCGTCCGGCATCGAGAACGCGACGCTGTCATCGGGGCGCAGCGCCGCGATCACCCTGACGACTTCCGGGATCACATCGCCGGCGCGTCGTACTACTACGGTGTCGCCGACCCGAACGTCTTTGCGGCTGATCTCGTCTTCGTTATGCAGGGTTGCATTGGTGATCGTCGCACCGCCAACAAAAACCGGATCGAGCCGGGCTACCGGTGTCAACTGGCCGGTGCGGCCGACTTGCACGTCGATCGCGGTAACGACAGTAGTCGCCTCTTCGGGCGGGAACTTGTAGGCGATAGACCAGCGCGGCGCTTTCGCGACGGTCCCCAAGAGTTCTTGATCACTCAAGTCGTTTACTTTGAATACTGCCCCATCGATTTCGTAGGTAAGGTCCCGGCGCCGTTCGCTCAAGCGCCGGTAATAGTCGAAGCACTCGTCCATTCCGCCGACCACCTTGGTCTCCGGTGAAACCGGCACGCCGACTCCCGCGAGGTAACGCAGAACGCCAAAATGAGTCGTGGCTGGCGATACACCTTCGACAAACCCGATCCCATAGCAGCAGATGGAAAGCGGCCTGGCGGCAGTTATTTTGGGATCGAGTTGTCGCAGGCTGCCCGCGGCCGCATTTCGGGGGTTGGCAAACATCTTGGCTCCTTTGACGCGCTGCGCTCGATTGAGAGCCTCAAAATCTGCTTTAGCAATGAATATTTCGCCCCTGATCTCGAGCATCGGCGGGCTGTCGTCACAATCCAAGCGGAACGGAATTGCGTCGATCGTGCATACATTCCTTGTAACGTCTTCGCCCGTGTTTCCGTCACCTCGTGTCGCCGCCCTGATGAGCGCCCCGTGCTCGTAAACGAGGCTGATGGCCAGCCCGTCCAGTTTCGTTTCGGCAACGTATTCGATCTCGTCACGATCGAGCTTTTCCCGAACTCGCCGATCGAATTCGAGGAATTCCTTTTCGTCAAACGCGTTCGCGAGCGACAGCATCGGTAGCAAATGCGCGACTTCCGTGAACACCGACGAGCGCTCGCCACCGACTCGTTGTGTCGGCGAGCCTTGGGTCACCTCATCGGGGTGTTTTCGCTCGAGCGTTTCGAGTTCGCGCATCAAAACGTCGAACTCGGCATCCGAAACCGCCGGATCGTCCAGAACGTAGTAGCGAAAGTTATGCCGTTCGATTTCCTCGCGTAACTCGCGAATACGCTTAGCCGGCATTTGCAAATGGGGCGGCGCTGCGTCGCATGTTGTCGATCATTGCGCTGTCCAACAAAGTCTGGGGATCGCCGTAAAGATCTCCCGACAGCGCTTCAGCAAGGCGTTGCGCGGTGTTCAAAAACAGTTCGAAAGCGACCGCCCCGTCGAGGGGCCCGGGTAGGCGGAGAATCATAGCCAAGCCCGGAGTTGCGAAATTTTCAATTTCGTGAAGGTCGAAATGCCCCGGCTCCATCATGTTAGCGACGCTGAATAGTGGTGAATCCGCACGCAGCTCGCCAGCACCGAAATGATGAAAAATGTCCATTTCGCCGAAGCGGAGCCCGACGCTGTTCATCGCTCGAACGATCGCGGGGCCGGCAAATTCGTGCCCGTCGGGAGGCCGCACATAGAATGCAATGATGGCTTCTTCGGGTTCCTCTCCAGCCCCGCTTTTGCCGAGAATCGCCGCTTCTGTGTCGAAGGTCAATTCCAGTTGCGCATCCTTACTCCTCGGCGGCCGTGGAGGCGATTCGTCGTCTCCCTCGCGCGTAATTGTCGGAAGTTCCCCGATTGGCTCGGAGTCTGCAACGACTACATCATCGACGGTTTCAGCGGGACTTGGTTCGAGCTTCGCTCGTGTCGGGTTCGTCTTGGCCTGCAGACTCGACCGGCGTTTGGGCGGATCGAAACGAGCGTGGTGCGGATCATACTTGATTCTGGTGTTGCGCCTACTTTTTGTGCTGCCCCAAATATAGAAGCCAACCACGAACAAAGCGCCGATAATCAGCAGGACGAAACGCAATGTGAATAGGGACTCGAGCATCTTTGAAAAACGAATACAACCTCAGTATGGCGAGCGATCAGCGGCCCGGCAACGGCCGGCTTCGCGATCGTCGTTAACCGGCGGCAGCCATTTCCACTGCCTCCTCCATATTAACCGACACTAATCGCGACACACCCGGTTCCTCCATTGTGACACCGACGAGCTGCTCCGTGATTTCCATGGTGATCTTGTTGTGCGTTACACAGATGAATTGAACCCGTTGAGACATCGTCCTCAGCATCTTCGATAAGCGCACGACGTTCGTATCGTCCAGTGGCGCATCGACTTCATCCAACAGGCAGAAAGGTGCCGGATTGAGTTCGAACAGAGAAAAGACAAACGCCAGTGCGGTGAGTGCCTTCTCTCCGCCTGACAGCAAATGAATCGTGCTGTTACGCTTTCCGGGCGGCCGCGCCATTACCGTAACGCCGGTTTCGAGTAGGTCGTCGCCTGTCAGCTCGAGATACGCATGTCCTCCCCCGAACAGGACCGGGAATATCGACTGCAATCCGGCATTGACGCTGTCCAAGGTCTCTTTAAATCGGGTTCGCGTCTCCCGGTCGATTTTGCGAATTGCTCCCTCCAACGTATCCAGGGCCTGGGTCAGGTCGTTGTGCTGTTTATCCAGGTACTCTTTACGTTCGGAGAGCTGCGAAAACTCGTCGATTGCCGCCAAATTGATCGGTCCGAGCCGGTCGATGCGACGCCGGACCCGGGCGAGGCGCTCCTCCCAGGCTTCCTCATCGGCTTGTGTATCCAGCGCTTCGAGCAATTGCGTTATCTCGAACTCTGTTGGTTCGATACGCGCCGCCAATTCCTGCAGGCGCACTTGAACGCCGCGTTCGTCCAAACGTGCCTGGTCGAGCACTTCACGCCGTGCTTCTACCACGCGTTCCGCTTGCAACCTCGCCTCGTCGGTTTCTTTGGTCTCGTGCTCGAAAGTTTCCAAGGTCTTGCGCGCCTCGGCCAATTCTTTTTCGGAGTCCGCGCGCGCCGCTAGCCCCTGCTCCAGTTGTTCACGTAGCGCGTCTTGCGGGACCAGGGCCGAAAGCGCCGCCGATTCGAGCGCCGCACGGCGTGCGTCGAGTTCCCGGCGCTGCTCCTGGTTTCGAGAAAGCGCAAGTTTCAACGATTCCCTGCTCGAGCGCAGGCCCTCCAGCTTCAATGCGGTTTCGTGGCGGGACTCACGGGCCTCCCGCCAGGCGCTACGCGCCGCGTCCAACGCCTCCTGAACCGCCGTCCGCGAGGCTACGAGGGCTGCGTCCGTATGTTCGAGTCGACCCAATTCCTCCTGGATTTCCCGCAGGCTCGCCAACGCCGCTGCCACCGCCGATTCTCCTCCGAGCGATTGTTCTTCCAGCGCGCCGATTTCGCTTTCGATCGTCGCCGCGCGCTCTCGCTGACGCTCGAGCGAGGTTTCCTGACGCGCGAGCTCGGTTTTGAGCTCCGTCGTATTTCGCATCGCCTCCTGCAGCGCTTCGTCGACACTGATTTCCCGTGTCTCACTGTTGTCGAGCGCCCGTTGCGCGGTATCGAAGGCCTCCTGAACTTCCCGTATTTCGGTCATCGCCGCCGAGCATTTGCGACGCAATTCTTCCAGGCTGCGTTCGCGCTGGAGGATGCCGGTGTCCTCTCCTGCAGCACCCCGGATCTGCACCCAATTCGCCCCAATCCAGTAGCCGTCACGGGTGATCACCGATTCGTGAGCCGACAACCGCTTGGCTAGGTCTTCGGCCTGTTCAACGGTTTCGGCGGCGTACACGCCGGCAAGCAGGCTGGTGACCGGCCAGTCAGAGCGCACTTTGTCCGACAGTCGCCTCGCGCCGGATTGCGATCCGGCCGCTTCAGGGCCAGTGCGGCCATCCACAAAAGTCGCGAGAGTGCTCGGGAGGTCCGATACGTCAGCACCGAGTACCCGCTCGACGCCATTTCGGTGACAGATAGCGCCGAGCGGTACCCTGATCGCCATTTCGACCGCCATCTCCCATCCACCGTCGATGTCGATTTGCTCTGCCAGCAACTTGCCATCGTTCAACCCGATTCTCTCCAACCACGATTGCAGCTCGCCCTGGTCGCGTCGGAGAGTTTCGTCCTGGAGAGCGGACAAAGACGCCTCCGTGCCGCGTAAGGTCTCCAGTTCGGTACGCAGTTCATGCAATTCGTCCCCGTAACGATAGGTTCGCCCGCGGGCTTCCTGGAGGTCCGATTTTATAGCGTCACGCCTGACCAGTAATTCGTCCTGCGCCTGTTCGGTTGCCAAAAGTTCACTGCGCAAGCTATTGATTGCCGTCTCCAGCTCCGCCGTCGTGATCCCTTTTTGCTCGGAGTACAGGCCGTCCATTCGCGCGCGAGCTCCGCTCACCCCTTCCCGAAGATGCTCCAAACGAACTTGCTCGGCGTGTTCCAAGCGGGCCGCATCGGCGCGATCGTTGTTGAATGCATCCCATTCACGCTGCCAGGTCCGGGCGTTTTCTTCTGCGCTCTGCAGTTTTTCCGTGGCCGCTTCGGCCACTTGATCGCGCGCGGCGAAATCCGGCTCCAGGCGTAGAATTTCCGTGTCGATTTCCTCGATAGCCGTACCATCGACCTGAAGCAAACGGTTCATTTCATCCAGTTCTTTGCCGGCCCGTTCCAGATCCTGCTCCAGGGAATTCTTCCGTTCTTCGGAGTGCTGTAACGCTTGTTCCAACCGCGAAATTTCTGCGCTCCTGGCATAGAAATCACTTTGCACCTGGTTGAAAGCGTCAGTAGCTCGCGTTTGTTCCTCGCGCTTTTTTGTTTGCGCCGCCTCGATGCCGCGTAGTTCCGCGGTCGCTGCTTCCACCTCGGTCTCCAGTAACGCGATTTGGCGAGCCTGCTCCGATCGAGATTTTTCAATAGCGCGCCAGCGCAGCGCCAACAGCTCGGCATCGGTCAACCGTTCTTCCTGTTTCAGGGACTGATAGCGTTCGGCCGCCCGTGCCTGTCGTTGCAAATGCGATAACTGTTTCGTGATTTCTTCGCGGATGTCGTCGAGCCGCTCGATATTCTCTTTGGTGTGTCGAATGCGGTTCTCTGTTTCGCGCCTGCGCTCCTTATATTTCGAGATCCCGGCGGCCTCCTCCAGAAATCCCCGCAGTTCCTCGGGCCTGGCTTCCACCACACGCGATATCATCCCTTGTTCGATCACCGAATAACTGCCGCGGGAACCGAGGCCGGTACCGAGAAACACGTTGGTTACGTCCTTGCGCCGGCATCGTGTGCCATTGAGTTGGTAGGTGGACACCGCGTCGCGGCTCATCGAACGCTTGATCGAAATTTCGCCGTAACCGGCGTACTCTCCGCCGACGGTTCCGTCGGTATTATCGAATACGATTTCCACCGACGCTTGCCCGACCGGTTTCCGCGAATTGGACCCGTTGAAAATTACGTCGGCCATAGAGTCGCCTCGCAGTTGCTTGGCGGAGGACTCCCCCATTACCCACATTAAAGCGTCGATGATATTGGATTTGCCACAACCGTTCGGGCCGACGATACCGGTGAGGTTGCCGGGCAGAGTCAGGGTGGTTGGATCGACGAAAGATTTGAAGCCGGACAGCTTGATTTTAATGATGCGCATAGAGGGCAAAGCATACCTTATGGGAAAGGCGCCGCATAATAATATAAATAACTTTAAATAAACGCTATAACTATATAATTTATAATAGTTTAATAGAATTTTCATAAGTCGGCTTCGGAGCGCGCCTGATAAAAATTTTCGCGACCAGTCGACGCCTCCCCGGTCGTGTTCGGGCCGCTGAAGTCGGGCGCCGCCAGCGGCGGCGCTTGAGGGCGGATGCACAAACAGACGCTGTGCTATCTTAATCCGTGTCCACCAAAACGGAATTCGATCACCCGTGACGACAGCACCAAACGGAAGCCTTGAAACATTCCCCAATCCGAAACCCGAGCGTGATTACACCATCCGCATCGAGTTGCCCGAATTTACCTGTTTGTGCCCATTAACCGGGCAGCCCGATTTCGCCAGTATTCTGTTGGAGTATGTCCCGGCCGAGAGTTGCATCGAACTCAAGGCGCTGAAGCTCTACATAGGGTCGTACCGCGATCAGGGTGCTTTTCACGAAGCGATCACGAACCGGATCCTCGACGACGTCGTCGTTGCTTGCCAACCTCGGTTCGCTCGGATAACAGCCGAATTTAACGTCCGCGGCGGCACCTATCCCACTGTCACCGCTGAGTTCGTGGCCCCCGGCTGGCAGGCCGCCCCGTTGGTGCAGTTGCCGTGACGGCGCATGAGCAAACGAATCGGTTGCGGGTCGGTGCCGGCTACGTTTGGCGGGGAATCCTGTTGATCCGTGAACCCAAGATCAGATTGTTCGTCCTCACCCCGCTGTTCGTCAATATCGTGCTTTTCTCGGCTGGGGTGTTCTGCTTCGTCGCAGGGATCGATTACGTCATGGATGAGTTTTTACCGAGTTGGCTCGACTGGCTTCGCTACCTGCTGTGGCCTTTGTTTGCCGTGGCCGCCCTGCTGATCGTATTTTACGGGTTCACGATTCTAGCAAATCTGATCGCGAGCCCCTTCAACGGTCTATTGGCGGCCGCGGTCGAACGGCACCTAACCGGACGGACCGACGAGGTTCCCTTCAGTTGGGCGACCGTCGGGGCCGAAATTGCTCGTACGATCGGCGCGGAGATACGAAAACTCGTCTATTTCCTGCTGTGGGCGATCCCCTGTCTGTTGCTGTTTATCGTCCCGGGCATCAACCTGGTTGCCGCGCCCCTGTGGTTCCTGTTCGGCGCCTGGATGATGGCCATTGAATACGTCGATTGTCCGCTCGGGAATCACGGTCAGCCGTTCCCGGCAGTCAAAGCCAGGCTGCAGACGCGGCGCAAACTGGCGCTTGGGTTCGGTGGCACGATCATGGCAATGACGATGATTCCGATCGTCAATTTCATTGCCATGCCAGTCGGTGTGGCGGCGGCGACGGCACTCTACGTCGATGAATTCACCGACGAATAGAATAGTCCGTTGATATAAGCTGCGTCGTGTCAGACGGTCATTGTGCTACGGGCTATATCGGCCGATTTGCCCCGTCTCCGACCGGACCATTACACTTCGGTTCGGCCGTTGCGGCTGTGGCGAGCTTTCTCCAGGCGCGTGCGCAGGCCGGACTTTGGCACATTCGTATCGAGGACATCGACCCGCCGCGCGAGCAAGCGGGCGCGGGCGCGGCGATCCTCGATGCGCTGGAGGCCTTGGGGCTCGAATGGGATGGCCCGGTAACTTTTCAGAGTCGGCGCAGCGGTGCGTACGATGAGGCGCTAGCTCAACTAGATGCTGCCGCTTTGACTTTCCCCTGCGCGTGCACCCGCAAACAACTCGCCAGTGGCCGATACCCCGGAACGTGTCGCACAGGCGTCGCTCCGGGACGATTCGGGCGCTCCGTGCGTTTACGGGTCGAGGCGGGCGAACTCCGTTTCGAAGACGACGTGCAGGGCGAATACCGACAGGACCTCGGCGACGAAGTCGGCGACTTCGTAGTTCGACGCGCCGACGGCCTGTACTCTTATCATCTTGCCGTTGTCGTTGACGACGCCGCCGCTGGGGTAACCGAGATCGTGCGTGGCGTCGACCTGATCGAGTCAACGCCACGGCAGATCTATCTGCAAACGGCGTTGGGACTCGAGACTCCCGCTTACGCACACTTTCCTGTCGTACTGAACGCGGCCGGTACCAAGTTGAGTAAACAGACCTTCGCCAAACCGATCGACGTCGGCGCACCATCGAAAGTACTGTTTGAAACACTCTGCTTCCTGCGCCAAGAACCGCCGAGGGTCCTTTTGGACGCTCGGCCCGAAGAGATCATCGAGTGGGCCATAGCGCATTGGGATCTGCGAGCAGTCGGTCGTCTATCCCACGCCCACAGCGTTAGCGGGCGCGATGCGGGCTTAGGGAGCGGCCTCTAGAGCGTTCTGGAGGTCGGCGTAGCTCCGCACGACCGCGAAATCCGGGTGGTCGGCGACGACGTTGTCCGGCGGACGAAACAGGATCCCGAAATCGGCTTCCTCCAGCATCGACATGTCGTTGTACGAATCGCCGACCGCGAGAACTTTGTAGTGTAGTGACTTGAAAGCCTTGACTGACGCGCGTTTCGGATCGGGTTGACGCAGGCGGTAACCGGCTATACGGTCATCTGAATCGATCTCGAGCCGGTGACATAACAGCATCGGGTAACCGAGCTTGCGTACCAGTGGACCGGCCAGCTCGTAGAAGGTGTCTGAAAGGATGGCGACCTGAAATTTGGAACGCAGACGGTCCAAGAAATCTGCCGCCCCGGCGAAAGGCTCGAGCGAATCGGCCGCTGCCTGAATATCAGCGAAACGAAGCCCGTGTTGGCGCATGAGACGCAGCCGGCAGGTCATCAACTCATCGTAATCGGGGATGTCGCGCGTGGTTAGCTTGAATTCCTCTATACTCGTCCGTTCCGCCAGATCGATCCAGATCTCGGGCACCAATACACCTTCAAAATCCAAACATGCTATGTTCATAGAGGTAACTAATTCTCTCGCAGCGGCTAAATAACGGAGCAGAAATACTGAGCAGTTAAATTGAACTCGGGTGGTCCCTATTGATCAGATCAGTTGTAAAGGCTGAACAATCAACAAGGAGTATTCCACCCGATGAAAAACAGTGTAAC
>PVBE012377657.1_pt1 | contig 59115 bp, 44 predicted proteins | sample 1631181 | NCBI WGS metagenome assembly PVBE01 (sample SAMN08397723, study PRJNA350692) | Marine metagenome, whole genome shotgun sequencing project. | isolation source: water | place: Pacific Ocean | collected 2012-04
CAAGTGGGGCCAGGGCGTCTTCGGGCCGTTCGGCGGGGAGAGCCTGGAGGGGGACGGCTAGAAGTGGTCTCGGGCGGAGAGAGTGTTCCCTATCCCAACCGAGGCCATTGACCGGGATCCGGGACCGCTCCCCTTCCCGCCTAAGCAAGGTGCTGACGAAGGCACGCCTGGATGGCCGGGTGGATGACAGCCGTATGGTTGACCGCCTGCGAAGCTCCCACCGTGTCCCCTGTTGGGGTAACCTCCGGGACTTCCTCGAAACTGTGCGCGGCTCATACCGCCGCGAGAAGTGGACTCGTCAGCCTTCCCACGTGGAGGTTTGGTGCGAGAAGGACGCCGTGGCCGGCGTACTTTAGCCGGTCGCCAACGAATACGAGGTCACGCTGTACCCAACTCAGACCATGACGCCATGACCGCCGCGACTGTCTCCGCGCCACCATCCACTCCGCAACGGACGACCACCTGCGAGCCGCCGTACAGCGCGTCACCCACGTCCTGACCGACTGGACTTCCTTGGGCATCAGCTGGGTTGATGACGTGCACGCCCCGACACGCCCCCGCCAGATCCGGCAGATCGTACCGCCGCAGGATGCCTGGGATCATGATGCTCTCCTGCCACGAGAAAGGGAACTCCTCCGTCAGCGCGCCATAGTGGCTGAGCCCCTCCAGGCAGATGACGCGGTCGATATTTCCGTCCAGGACGGCGGCGTGAAGCGCGACGATCGCCCCCACGCCCCTCCCGCCGATGATCAGCCGGTCCAAATCGACCTCCGGCCGCGACCGCAGGTAATCCAGCCCTCGCAACGCATCCCGCACCCGCAGGCCCATAATCGGCCTTGAATTCGCGACAGACAGATGCGTGAGGATCCGTTCGATGTCGTTCCACCCGGCGAGGTCATAGGCGGTTGGCTCAGGCGCCAGACTACCCAGTCCCGAGACATCCATGCTGAGAATTCTCGGCTGATTGGGCAGGCAATCGGGCTCATACATTCGCAGCGCGTTGCACAGGAACGCGCCATGTCGGAACGCGGCCCACTTGCCCTGATCGTCGATCCACAGCATCCCCGGGCGCGGCGACTTGTCCTCAACATGCGTGAACATCAACGATGGAAGATGCGTGCCGTCCGCGGGCTGAATATCGATCTCCTCAACCAGCGCGTGCCAACTCGTCTTGGGCTCCGTCCGCGCCTCCGCCCGCACAAGCTTCGCGTCCCGCGATGTGCCAAGGGCCGCTTCCACGCTCTCCCGCAGCGCTTCGCCTGTGAGCCCAGGTCGCTCATCGGCCAGACGCCGCCCCTCATCTCGGTTGATGGTGAACATGTTCACATCGTTGCTCGGATGGCAGAGCAACAGGCTCCCGTCGATCATCAACACGTCCGCGTCGTCGAGCGATAGCGGGGCATCATCCACGCCTTTGATGACTCGGTTCATCCAGCGGACCATCTCATTCGCCATCGCCACCGTGTAGGCGTGGCCGCTGTTCTCGTCGATGAATAGCCCACATGAGTCCGGCGCGCCCGCGACCCGGTAGATACGCTCCACATCCCGGTAGATCCGCTGCGTGGAGCGGTAGTCGAACACCTCATCCGTCTTGCCGCCCGCGATCAGACACGGCGTCGGCGCGAGCGCCGCGATGTAGTCCACGTAGTCCAGCCCGCCCGCGATGTAGCCTGGCCCGAACTGTTCCGGACAACTCGTGTAGAGCCCCGTCAGATGTAGCGATTCATGCTCCGCCAGGCAACAGACCGGTCCCACGAACTTCACGCGGTCGTCGACCAGCGCCGTCGAGAAGCTCGTGATGCCTCCCCCCGAAACGCCCGTGATGCTCAGCCCGAGATCGTGGTCAACGTCCTCGCGGGAGTCCAGGTAGTCCAAGCAGGCAATCGCGTCCGCCACAAAGTGCGTCTGTGACCAGAACCCCGTTAGGTATCCGATCAGCCCGTTCGTGAAGTGGTCGTTGAGGTGCTGGATCTCCCCCGCGCACCCCGGCGGGTCGAACGAGATAGCGATATAGCCGTTGCGGGCGAAGACCTGCGCCGACTGCTGGTATGATTCGTTCTGTTTGGAGCTGTGCCCCGTCGGGCAGACGACACCGGGATACTCGCCCGGTTCCTTGGGCAGATAGACGCTGCCATTGACTTCCCAACCAGGCAGCGACTCAAACAGCACGTTCTCAACGCGGTAGTCGTCGAACTCCTGGCTCGACACGACCCGCGCTTTCAGATCCCGCCCGCGCTCAAAGAGCGCGTCAGGGAAAGCCTCGCGAAACGACGCTCGCACCGACGCGCGCCAGGCGACCCAATCGCGCTCAGTCTTCACCGTCTTCCGCCGCGCCGCGCCGTCACGCAGGGACCGCCGACACGCCTCCACCACCTCGTGTTGAAGCTGCAACTCAGGGCGATACATGGGCATCTTCCTGTCGGCGGCGACGGCGGCCGCGGCGAGCAGCGCCACAGCGTGTGCAAGCCACCGGGTTCTCACAACGCGGTCCAGAAGTGGTTTCAGACCCCGCGTAGGTCGGATCTCCAGATCCGACAGGTCCTGGTGTTCAGGCATTGGAACCACTTCTAATGTGGGCATCACTGGTCACGCAGCACAAACAGTCGCGTCTGGGCATCAGCCGGCAGCCTGACCGACAGACCCTCTCGTCCATCGAAGCTGTCCAACGCGATCACCCTCGGCTCGTCTTGTGTCCGCCATGCCGGATCGTATGTCACCAGCACGTGATACCCGTCGAGCTTCACGCGCCGCACGATCGGCAGCGTCTCAGCGAACTGCTTCTGAGCCGACACATCAATCTTCACTTCGCCGTGCCGCAGCGTGTACTCCAACGGCTTCACCAGCGCCATCCCCTCGATCATCGCCGCGACCGGCGCCGACTGGGGCCGAAGCGCGGGCGTCAGTTCATCTTGCCCCATCGAGTAGACGGGGTAGTCATCCCCCACTTGGTAGTTCGCCTTCGAATCGCCCTTCGCGATCAACTGAAACCTCGCGGTGCCTTCCTCGACGCTCAGAATGTGCAGCGCATCATACCGCGCGAAGGTCTTCGGCTCTCCCCCACCCTCGGGCGCGCAGTCAAACGCCGATCCGACGATCACATCCGCCTCGGCCTCGACTTTCGGGTGATGATGCGTCCCCGTCCCAGACCAGTTCCACGAGTCAAACCCGTCGCACCCCGTGAAGAAGCACATCGCGGTCATCGCGCGCATGTCCTCGTCGCGGTTTGGCTGATTCTTCCACCATCGCCACCCGCCACCGCCTCCGTGCAGCAGCGTCCAGTAGTACGGCCGGACCGGCTTCCTCGTTGGCATGCTGTCGACGAGTTGCATGTTCAAGTCAATCGACGCCAGCGTGTACGCCACGTTCTGCGGCGACCAGTAGAAGCAGTAGACTGACGGATTCAGGATGTCGACCGACTCGTAGATCGCCTTCCCAAAGGCGTTCCAGCCGAAATCCGTCGCGGGATCGGCCGTCTTCTTCTCCAGCCCATGCCACGTGCGCGGCACGGGCTCCCATCCGTACACGCTGATGTTCGTGTACCCGACCGCGCGCGCCGCGTTGACGGGCCCGGTATACGTCTTCGCGTACCCGTCGTAGTAGCGCTTCTCAAACGCCGACCGCTCAGCCTCCGTGCCCTCGGCGGGATACCATTCCTGCTCGCGGAGCTTCTCGGGGCCCAGCCGACCGTGCTCCATGTCGATCATCAGGTGGTCGTAGCCCGGCTTGCGTTCGAAGGTGCCCTCATCCGCCAGAATCTGCTCCACATCAACGTCCACGAGCAAGTCGTAGCGCCCATCCTCCAGCCCATGCTCAGGCATCCACTTGTGCCAGTTCACGTGTCCGCCCCACGTCAGCCAGCTAGTCTCCTCGGGCACGTGCTGCCAATCGTCCGGCTTGTGGTTGTAGCTGGAGAGAATGCCGAACCCGCGCGTCGACGCGTAATCAACCATCGCCCAATTGTGCCATCCGCCGTAGTTGAACTCACAGTTAAAGTGCTCGAAGCGAAACGGTCCGATGCCCTCAGCCACGTACGGCGCATCCCCCGGCCCGAAGTCATCCGTCATTCGCGGATCGTAGGTTTCGGCCGGCGTGCCGAGCTGCGGTGGATTGTCGTCGAGAGGGACGTCCCTGAGGTCGTCGACGGTGAGGCTTTGGTCCACGCCGAGGACGAGTTCCCCCTGCTCCGGGAGATCAGCCACCTCGAATCCGTCGATCTTCGCAACCAGGTCATCGACCTCCTCGGCCGTCTGACCAAAGACCACGGAACCGAAAGCAACAAGGGCGAGCAGCATCGGGATTCTCATTGGCGCCTCCACGCGACAGTCTGTCCGCTACCTTCGCGCCTCGTTGGGATGGGTCCTTGCCTGCTGGAGGTCACCGATGGGTCGCCACCGAATCCCACAGCCGACCACGACTTGAGGTAGGAACGGTATGGACACGCGAATCGGCACGTGCGGCTGGTCGTTCAAGGACTGGCGCGGCAGCTTCTACCCGCCCGGCACCAAAGACGAGCTAGCTTACTACGCCACGCAATTCGACGCCATCGAGATCGACAGCACTTGGTACCGCGTGCCCGAGGCGAGTGTTGTGGATAGCTGGCGACGGCGCGTGCCTGAGGGCTTTACATTCTGCCCGAAGATGCCGGGCGAGATCACGCACGACCATCTCCTCGTCGGCGCGGACGACGTTCGCGACGCGTTCCTGTCAAACATCTCGCTACTCGGCGACAAGCTCGGACCGATCGTCATCCAGCTATCGCCCAAGTTCAAGGCCTCGGAGATCTACACGCTCGAGGGCTTCTTGCGCGAGCTTCCCAGCGACTTCCGGTACGTCGTTGAGTTCCGGAACAAGTCCTGGATGTACACCGAGGACGCGCTTGGGGTGTTGGGCGCGCTCGGGATGGGTGTCGTGATCGCCCATCACCCATGGTATCCGCGCATCGAGCGGATCACCACCGACATTGCCTACATCCGCCTCCTTGGCAAACGCGATGTCTTCCCGGACTTCTCCACCACCCACCGGGCCAAGGACAAAGCGCTCGACAAGTGGGCGGAGCTGCTATTGGGACTCGTGCTCATGCCGGGCGACGCGTACGCGTTCATCAACAACCAGTTCGAGGGCCACAGCCCCGAGTCCGCGCGCAAGCTCAAGCGCGCTCTCGGCGCGCAAGCGACCACATTATTCTGAGGAGGCCGTAAGTGAACCTGCTGACAACGCTGCTCATCATCACCGCCATCACCATGCCGCTACTCGCGTGCGCCCAGGCGCCCGGCGAGGAAGCGATCTTCGAGCGCTCGCTCGTCACTCTCGGCGACACATCGCGCGTCCAGCACGTGCTAGCGAAGGCGCGCCGCGGAGAGGACATCTGCGTCGCCGTCATCGGCGGGTCGATCACGGCCGGCGCTGTCGCGTCGACGATCGAGAACCGCTGGGGCAATCTCGTCGCCGAGTGGTGGCGGCAACAGTTCTCGGACTCGGAAATCACCTTCGTCAACGCGGGAATCGGCGCGACGGGCTCGAACCTCGGTACGCATCGCGCCGAGCGCCAGCTACTGGTCCACGAGCCCGACTTCGTCGTCGCTGAGTACGGCGTCAACGATCCGAACACAGAGTTCGCCGCCGAGACCCTCGAAGGGCTGACCCGCCAGATTCTGAAGCTCCCCAACGATCCCGGCATGATGCTGATCTTCACCATGCATCAGAACGGTGGCAACGCTCAGGAATGGCACGGCAAGATCGGCGATCACTACGGGCTGCCCATGGTCAGTTTCCGCGACGCGATCTGGCCTGAGATCGAGGCCGGCCGACTGACGTGGGAGGACGTCGAGGGCGACGTCGTCCACCCTAACGACCGGGGCCACCAGTACATGGCCGACTTCTTGGGCCAAGCCCTGGACATGATCCTCGCCGATCTCCCGGCCGACGACGACCTGCCCGAGATCTCCGCGATCCCGGACCCGCTCATCAGCGACACCTTCGAGTTCACCACCTTCCAGACGGCCGACGAACTCACTCCGACCACCAACGAGGGATGGGGCGCGTTCGACACCTGGTTCGGCAAGGGCTGGGAGGCCACTGAACCGGGAAGCGTCCTTGAATTCGAGGTCGAGGGCACGTGCGTGAGCCTCGCGCACTTCACCATCAAGGGAGACATGGGCCGAGCCCGCGTGACCATCGACGGCGAGGACGCCGGCACTATGGACGGCTGGTTTGGCCAGGACTGGGGAGGCTACTGCAACTTCCACCTCGCCAAACGCGACCTCGCGCCGGGCAAGCACGTTGTGCGCGTCGAGTTGCTTGACGAGAAAGCCGCTGAGAGCAACGGCCACAAGTTCCAACTTTGGCTGGTGATGACCGCCGGCGTCACGCCGTAGTAGGGGCGCGTGCCATCGTAGGACAGGCGCCCACCGCCATTCGCATCGCGACTGCGCCGGAGCACCCGTACGACGATCGTCTCGATCGTCGATGCCGTCCGCCGTCGTAGGGCCGCCCGCCGTCGTAGGACAGGCGTCCTCGCCTGTCGCCGTCGCCTTCGTAGGTCGAAGCTCTAGCTTCGACGCCGTTGCCTTCGTAGCGCCAAGCTCGGTGCCGAATCCGTCGTGGACAGGCGCAGGGAAACTCGTCGTCTGAGTTTCCACGCCTGTCGCCGTTGCCTTCGTAGGTCGAAGCTCTAGCTTCGACGCCGTTGCCTTCGTACCGCCAAGCTCGGTGCCGAATCCGTCGTAGGACAGGCGCAGGGAAACTCGTCGTCTGAGTTTCCACGCCTGTCGCCGTTGCCCTCGTAGGTCGAAGCTCTAGCTTCGACGCCGTTGCCTTCGTACCGCCAAGCTTGGTGCCGAATCCGTCGTAGGACAGGCGCAGGGAAACTCGTCGTCTGAGTTTCCACCTATCGCCGTTGCCTTCGTAGGTCGAAGCTCTAGCTTCGACGCCGTTCACTGGACCGCCGTCGTCGGTCGCCGGCCACGCGCGCTCTATCGGAGATCCGAATGCGAGCTTCCTTCACGCTCTTCGCCGGCCTTCTCACCACCCTCGCAGTCGCCCAACCACCGGCGCCTGACGCGATGATCCGCCACGCCGCCGAGAGCGGCGGCTCGATCTGGTCGCGGACCAACGAGTTGAGCGACGGGCTTGCATCTCGGGACATCTTCACCTACGCTCTTGCGCTTTGCGAGGCCGATACGGATCTCGACCGCTTGCCCGTGCTCTTCGCGACTGCCGAACGCATGCAGGACCGCGACGAGAACAGCCGGGGATACGGCAACTTCCGGTGGCGCTGGGCCGACGGCTCGGTTCAGGACTTCAATGCTGTTGAGTTCTGCATGCAAGCCGGCGCGATCATCTGGCTGAAGCACCAGGGCAAGCTGACCCCGGACCTCCGAGATACCGTCCGCGAGTTGCTCGAGTTCTCCGTCGAAGGCTGCACTCGCCATCGCGTGCCCGAGAGCTACACGAACATCGCGCTGATGAACGCCCAGAATCTCATTCTGCTCGGCGAAGTGCTGGGCAAGCCCGCCGTCGCCGACGAGGGCTACGCGCGCCTCGACCGCGTCTACCTCTACACCTACGAATTCGGCGTCCACGAATACTGCAGCCCAACCTACTACGGCACCGACCTCGATTGCCTCGTCCTAATCGAGGCATTCTGCGAGCGCGACCAGGGCAAGCAGCAGGCCCGCGCTCTGCTCGATCTGTTCTGGACCGACATCGCGGCCAACTGGTTCGAGCCCGCACGGAAACTCGCCGGAGCGCGCAGCCGCGATTACGACTACCTCCGTGGTCTCGGTTACCTCGATGTTCAACTCGTCGCGTGCGGCTGGCTCGATGGCGAGATGGGCGGCCTGAGCGCGATCTACCCCGCCCTCGCCGAGTGGACGCCGCCCGACCACCTTCGGGGCCTGAACGCCAAGTACCCGCGACTCGTCCGGCAACGCTGGGGCATCGGCGTCAGCCAGACGCGAACCCACTACCTGCTTCCGGATGTCACGCTCAGCAGCTCCGCCGCAACCTACGGGGCCATGGACATTCCGCTCACGGTGACCTTCCCCGGCGACCGGAAGTCGGTGCGCGGTTACTTCATCGCCGACGGCCGCCGCGATCCCTACGGCAAGAAGAAGATCGCCGCCGGCCCGCACCAAAAGACCCTCCACCTGCGCCCGTTCTTCACGTCGGCCCAGAGCACGGTCGATGCCCTCAGCCTCGTCGTCTACCGAGATCGCGACCTCCCGGAGACCGCCGGCACGCTTGAATCTCACTTCGTCTTGCCCGCTGCGGTCGATGGCATCTGGGTGGATGGCGAGCCCGTCGTCTTTGCGCCGGACACGCCGGTTGCGATTGCCGTCGCCAACTCGGTCATCATCCGCAAGGGCACGGCGGCGTTAGGGCTTCGCGTCCCCTGGGCCCGCGCGCTGAACGGCGAGGCAGCGCCCGTCGCGTTGGTCTGGGATGGAAATGAGTACGGGGCCACGCGCCTAACTGTCGCTCACCACGATCTCTGGGGTGTCGATGCGCCGTCGAACAACGTCGGCGCCGCCTCGTGGCTTCGCGTCGGCAGCGGAATCGATACCGACGCGGACCTGGCCGATTGGCGCGCGGAGTTCGCGTCCGCAGCTATGGAAGCAGACGTCGACGACGAGAACATCCGCATCCAGATCCCCGGGAGCGACGGCCCGGTTGTGGTCGCGGCGGCATCGCCCTTCTCCGGCCCAATCGAGCTGCTGCCCACACCCTCGCGAGCCGTGCTGGAGATCGACGGCCAGGCCGTCGGCCGCGAAATCCTGGGAGACGTCGAGCCCGCCAAATCATACGTCGCGCAGCGCGCGGCGACGCCGGGAGATCTTCCCGAGATCGGTGAGGGACTGTACCTCGAGGCCGAAGACAGCGTGGTCATGGCGCCCATGGTGGCCGAAGATGACGCGGACGCATCCGGGGGCAAATTTGTCTGGATGCCGGGCGAGTCCGGCGAGAAGGGCGGCGGCGAAGGAAGCGCAACCTGGCTGATCCACATCGCGAGGGAGGGCACGTATTACATGTGGGGACGGGTGATGGCGGCGACGCCCGACGACGACTCGTTCTTCATCCGCGTGTTCAGCGATTCAGCCGAGCCCATCAACATGGCGGACTGGCACATCGGCACTCACGAGACTTGGGAGTGGATTCCAGTGACCCTCTCCAAGACGGTCGACCCAACGCCTCTCGTGCTTCCCGCCGGACAGGTCAACCTCCAACTCCGGGTGCGCGAAGACGGCGCGAAGCTCGGCCGCCTATTCATCACGCCCGATCCCCTCGCCGTCCCGTAGGAGCGCGATTTATCGCGCCCTGCCTCAAATGCTCCCGCCCCGTCGAATGCCTTTGCCCGCGTCGCGAAAGGCCGCGTAGCGACGCGGCTCCCGCCCCGTCGAGTGCCTTTGTCCGCGTCGCGAAAGGCCGCGTAGCGACGCGGAAACTCCCAAGGAAACTCGTCGTTTGAGTTTCCAAGTTTCCACTCCCGCCCCGTCGAATGCCTTTGCCCGCGTAGCGAGAGACCGCGTAGCGAGAGACCGCGTAGCACCGGCGCCCTCGCCGGTGCATGCCTTACCTCAAATACTCCTGCCCCGAATCCGGATTCTGCGTGCATCCGATCGGGATGCCCCGCCGCAGGTTGCCGTAGCACATCTCATCACACAGAACGCACTCCACGATCTCGTCTCGGCGGCCATCGCGCACCTTGTTCGCGATCTCACCATCGGCGATCAGCCCACGCCCGATAGCGATCAGGTCCGCGCGGCCCTCGGTCAGCACTGTCTCCGCTGCATCCGCGTCGTTGAATCCGCCAACCGCGATGACGGGGATGCCGACCTCCTTCTTCATCTCACCCGCCAGGATGGCTTTCGGCTCATCCACTCCCCGGTTGCTGGGCGAGACATCCAGAATGTCCAGCCCGCCGGCCTCAAGCTGCTTCACGAACCAGCGGCTCTCTTCCAGCGTGTAGCCATCCGCCTCGATCGTGTGTCGGTAAATCAGCAAGCACTCCTCATCCACCGCATAGCGAACCGACTTCAGCACGCGCAATCCCATCTGCGCGCGCGCCTCGGTCGAGCCACCAAACTCGTCCGTCCGCCGATTGTCGGTCGCCGAGAAGAACCTGTTGAGGAAGAAGCCATGCGCCCCATGCGGCTGAACGCCATCGAACCCGATCCTCCGACACTGCTCCGCCGCCTTGCCGTACAGCCCGATGATCTCCTCAAGCTCGTCGCCCGTCTCCTCGCGAGCGTCGCCCTTGTCCGATGCCCATATCGCCTCGCCGGCGGCGTTGTGGCCGCGCTCGAAGATCTGAATCGCCACCGCGGCGCCTTCGGCCTTCACTGCGTCGACCGTCGGCTTGACCTTGTCGGCAAACTCGGGATCAGCCAGCAGTCGAATGCCCGTCGCCTCCCAGATCACCAACCCGCACCCGCCTCGCGCGCGGGAGACATACCACTCGTGGTACTGCGCGGATCCCGGCTCCATGACGGTGACCATTGGCGGCATCACGACCCGATTCCGCAACTCGACTGGCCCAATCGTGATCGATGAAAACAGCGTTGGGTGATCGCTCATCAGAACATCCCTCCCGGCGCCTCTTCCGGCGCGTCCTCTGCATCGAAATCGGCCCGCGCGGCCGCTAGTCCGCTGCTGATCATCCCCGCCTCGCTGCTCGCCGCCAGGAAAGTCATCCCCTCATCTCGCCAGAAGCGGCACATCTCAGCGCTGGGCGCGTGGATTCCCGATGAAATCCCATTCTCCCGCGCCGCGCGCACCACCTCACGCACGGATGCGACGAAGTCCGGGTGATCGAGTTGGCCAGGTATCCCCAGCGTCGCCGACAGATCCATCGGCCCGATCAGCAGCACGTTGATCCCAGGCACGGCCGCGATCTCGTCGATTCGCGAGACCGCGTCCGCGCTCTCGATCTGGACGACCACCACTGTCGACTCGTTGACTTCGACCATGGTCTTGAGCGGGTCCTCGACGCGCTGGTAATCCTGCCCGGCGCCGCCGAGAGCCAGGCCTCGATTGCCCTCGGGCGCGTAGCGAGCCCAGTTAACGACCTCGGCAGCCTCCTCGGCGGTCTCTATGCGCGGCATCATCAGACCGTTCGCGCCGAAGTCCAGCGAGCGGCTAACGTACGTCGGGCCACGCCCGGGCACCCGCAGAATCGCCGTCACGTCCCAGCCACGTGCCACGCGGCAGAGATCCGCGACGCTTTCGGTGGTGAACGATCCGTGCTCCGTGTCGATCAACACGAAGTCCATCCCCGCGTTCGCCACGAGGACCATCACGTCCGGCGTCCGGCACATCGCGACCATCGTGCCGAACACGTTCTTGCCCTCGCGGATGGCCTGTCTCAGTTCAGTCGGCTTCATGATTGCTCCGCTTCTTCGTCAGTGCTGGCGTCAGGTCGCTTCCGTTTCGCTGCCGCAACGCTTTCGCCCTGTCTCGACTGAACACAAGGGCGATTACCGCGTCTGAGGAACTAGCTCGCACGTTGGGGCGTACCTTTACAGTAACTCGGTTGGCGAACGCGCTCTCGGAAGGGACGGAACTCTGGGTGATATTCACGGTACTCGGGACAGCGGCGGCGGAGGGTTGGCCGGGAATCTGGTGCGCGTGTGACGCTTGCCGCGAGGCTGCGAAACTTGGCGGCCGCGACATCCGTCGCCGCGCGGCCTACAACATCGATGACCGCGTCCAGATCGACCTCGGCCCCGACGCGCTCGCGCAACAGTGGCAGTTCGGGCTCGACTACACGAAGCTCGAGCACCTGTTCTTCACCCACTCGCACGACGACCACTGCCTGCCATCGAACCTCAATTACCGGCGCGAGGGGTACAGCATCCTACCCGAGGACAACCATCTCGTGATCCACGGCAACGATGCGGTCGAGCAGCTCCTTGAGAAGCACTGCTCGCCTCTTCCCCACCTTCAGGCCGAGTACAAGCGCTTGGTGCCGTTCCGGACGATAGACGCGGGCGAGGGCTTGCTGGTCACTCCCATCATGGCGGATCACGCGGACGAGGAAGAGGCCGTCAACTTCCTGCTGGAGTCCGGCGAGGGCACGCTGCTTCAGGGCAATGACACCGGCTGGTGGCCGGACGAGACGTGGGAGTTCCTCGCGACGAAGCAGATCACCGTCGTGTTTCTCGACTGCACTTACGGGCTGCACAGCGGCGGGCGGAGCCATCTCGGCGCTCCGGAGGTGGTCGATGCGATGGCTCACCTCGAGACCGTCGGCGCGCTCGCGCCGAAGGCCCGAAGGATCGCCACCCACTTCAGCCACAACGGCGCCGCGCTCCACCACGAACTCGTCGACTACTTCGAGCCCCACGGCATCCAAGTCGCCTACGATGGCCTCAGCGTGGAATTCTGATACCCATCCGTTCTCTGCGTGGCGCAGGCATTCTTGCCTGCGGCCGTCATCCCCGCCTCGCGTGTTCGGGCGGCGCGCCCCACATCTGGGCGTGGAGGCGATACAGTTCCTCCTCCGCCGCCGCGGGCCGCTCCGTTGGGGCCCACCGGACTCTCAACGCGGATGGCTCCTCGTTCTCGCGCATCTTCCGCCCGGCCTGATGGATCGCCGTCCCCTGGATCATCGCGTTCATGATGCGCCGCTTCAGGTCGGCGCTCTGCCCGATGTAGATCGGGTCGGCTTGGCCGCTGCGGTACACCTCATACACGCCGGGCTCGTGCGGGGGCAGGCTGACCTCGGCCGCGTGTTCGCCGGTGCCTGCCAGATCCTCCCAATGCTCAAGATACGACCACCGGAGGTGGATCGTGCCGATTTCCAGTTCATCGTAGCCTGCTTCCTCCTGCCGACTGCGCCGCGCTGCCCAGGAGCCCTCCTCGGCCGTTTTCTCCTCAGGCGTACCCTGCCGGCGCGCCACGACCGGGTTCCTCACCACATCGAACCCGAGACGCTTCAGCGTGCTCGCCGCCCCATCCGAGTGGACTCCGCGCCGATCCACCCCCAGGCTGTCGCACAGCGCCTGCCTCACCGGGAAGGCAACGCCCTCGATGTCCACCATGTAGATGGCCTCATGGTCGGGCTCAACCCCGTCCAACGCCTCGATGATCCGCTCCCGGGAGACCCGCCGCTTGCGGCCCTTAAGCGTAATCTCAATCTCCACCGATGGCTCCCCCTCTTCGCGTGGCAACAGGGCTCGTGTCCCGTTGCCATACCGTCATAGGTCCGAGATACTCACAGGGGAACTTGTCGCTTGAGTTCCCAAGTCTGCATTCCGGCCCGTCGAGGCCCTTGCCTCCTTGGACCGCGAGCTTCCAGCTCGCAGCCGTCCCTCATCGACGCGCGAAAAACAGGGACAGCAACCATTTCCCTGACGTTCGGGAACATGGTTGCTGTCCCGGTCTTTTCGCCTCCACGCGTTCCCCCGACCTCTCCTCTCCCCGCGCGCCACGGACCTCTTGCCCGCAGCCGTCCCTCATCCTCGCGCCATCCCCATTCACCCGTGTCGGACACTTATTTCGCTGGTGTGGCGAAACTGGTGTCTGACACCAGAACTCCCAGACCTCTCCCCTCGCCGCGTGCCAAGGACCTCTTGCCCACAGCCGTCCCTCGTCCACGCGCGGAAAGACAGGGACAGCAACCATGTTCCCGAACGTCAGGGAAATGGTTGCTGTCCCGGTTTTTCGCCTCCACGTGAGTTACCCCAAGACCACCTGCACGATAGCTTCGGCAACTTCGGCGTCATAGTCACGCGGAAGCCCGCTCCCCGTAACGTCGTACAGAATACTGTGGACCTCTACTCGGCGCACGGATGCGCCGTCATCGTCCTAACCGACCAGGATCTAGACCTCATGCTACGGCTCATGCAGAGCCGACGACGTCCAATTGACGCTCTCAAGAAGGCATTCGTCGAGTTCTGCCGGTTACTCCCGAGCTAGGAGGGACACACAACGATGCCGCCTACCCCAGAACAGGATCTCCCGACCGAGGAACAGGTCGCGCGATTCGAGATGCTCACGCCTATGCTGAAGTCTGCCCATGACGAAATCCGTGAACTCTCCAATAAAAAACCGGATGGGATGCTGAGTAAGGCCAAGGTGAAGTGGGTGAACCAACTGCTCGGTGACGCTCGCGACGTTCTGGGCAACGACCAATCGGTTGAGTACCTAGACATGCTCGACGACGAGCAGCTTCCGGAGAACAGCGACGCGGCGCTCCTACTGGGACGCTACCTGGCTGCGATGACGCACTACCGCCAGTGCCATTGGAGAAGCGGCGAATGGGATACCGTCGAACGCCGCGAGGAGGATAAGCGTGTGCGCGCCGAAATGGGGTATGAGACGATTTAGCCCCTGGACTACCGGGTTGAGCCTCTCGACCGATGGGCGGACCCGCCTCCCGGTTCATGCCCGCTCGTAATCGTATCGTTCTAGCGGAGGTCGCCGGCATGGTACGCCTTCTTGGACCGCGAGCTTCCAGCTCGCATCGCCGTCGCCGTTGGGTCGCGGACGCCAGGGAAGCCCGTCGTCTGAGGTCCCACGGCCGCGTGACTGCCAGCCGACCTCACCGACCTTCGGGAACTCTCGGCATGAAGAGGGGCGCGTCAAACGCCAGCGGGGGTCTGTAGCCGGATGGGCGTCTGCCCCAGCGCGACCTGGGAGCCGCCCGGTAGAGCACGACGTATTCGACATTGCGCCGGACGCCGATCTTCGAGCAGGCGGCGTGAGAGGTGCCGACACACATGTCGAAGTGATCCTCGCCCTTCACCGCCCCGCCCGTGTCCTCAACCGTGAAGGTCTGGTTGATCGGCGGCCCGATCCAGACGACGCTGCCTGGGCCCCAGTAACGCGGATCCGCCGCGCAGATGCCGCCCTCGTCTCGGCTCCCCAACACGGGCTCAACAGCCGGAAGCACGACGGTGGCGATCAGTGAGCCGGACGCGATGCCGAGCAGAGATGCGCACCGCAGCCCGGTCAGCAGAGGCACTTCCAACGGGCCGTGCATTCCGCCCGGGAACCATGCGATCATGAATCCTGCGGCTACCAGCCCGGGCCCAACGGCGCCCGCCGGCGATCTGCGAAGCGCCCGCAAAAGTGCGCCGACGAGTGCACTGGATACACAGGCGGCGCCGAACCAGCGCAGGGCGTCCCCCGCCATCACGGCCCAGAACGCCCACCCAACAGTCCGGGGAGATGCTAGCATCAGGACGATCAGGCATGGAAACATGATCGCAAAGGAGAGAGGTGCAGCTACCAGGAAAGGCCAGCACCAACGCAGCACGTCTCCAATGTGGTGTTTCACGCTGTCGGCCTCCTATCGAGCGTGTCCCTGGTGTAGATCTCACTCGCTACGTGCTAACCACACAGCTCTGCTCTCACGTTCGGTGTCACACCGAACCAGTAGGTCATGGTGGTCACACCGGCACGGGAACCCGTCCCGATCCAGTAGGCCATGATGATCGCGCCCGCGACGTTACTCCACACTCATCTTCCTGATGTCCTCGTCGTTCAGTACGGCGGCGCCCGCGCCGGCCAACAGGGCACGGTCCTCGTTGGTGTATGCTGTGTCCCCGGCGAGAGTCGCGATGTTGGCGTCCAGTTCGTCGTGGGAGCGCATGCCAATGGCCATGACCTGGACACGGTCGTCTTGCATTGCCCACCGGATCGCCGCGCCGGGCAGTCCTTCAAACTGCTTCTCGCCGAAGCCGCCGAGCATGCCGGCCCCGATGACCTTCATCGCGACAACTCCCATCCCGAGTTCATGCGCTTTCGCCAGGCATGCGTTTCGTAGTTCCGTCGTCAGCGGAGAGAAGAGCCGCGAGTTGCCACGCGGCAGGTATCCGTAGGCCAGCATGCACAGATCGAACGCGTCGGTCGAAGTCAGCTCCAGCGCTTTGTCGAAGTAGTGATGGGCCGAGAAACCCACGAAACGCGTTAGACCCTCGTCACGTGCCTTTGCCAGTTCTGCGTGGACCTCCATGCACTGCTTGACGGTCATCTGCTCGACGCCCGGCGTGCCGTGGAGCATGATGGCATCGATGTACTCCGACTGCAACTCTCCCAGATTCATCTCGACTTGCCGGGTCGCCTCGCCTTTAGGTACTGTCGTGAATCGCCCATCCGGCTTGGACACGTCCCAGAAGTCCACCTTGGTCGTGATGAAGACGTTATCGCGGACATCCTTCAGGGCTTCGCCGATGATCGCCTGGCTGTCCTCGTAGGTGTAGCTGATCGCGGTATCGAAGTAGCGAACCCCGCTGTCGTAGGCGCGCCGGACCAGCTTGACACGGTCTTCCGTGGACAGGGCGTTTCCCCACTTTGCCGGTAGGGCGGCCCCGCCAAAGCCCAGGATCGGCACCTCGACCCCCGTCCTGCCGAGCACCCGCGTCGGGATCGTGCCGGACTGCGTGATCGGCGTGGGCTCGGCCGGCTCCGCCGCAGTCTCTTGCGCCTCCTGGCGGCGCGACGCCAGCCCCGTCACCGCCGCCGCCGCCCCGGCTACTTCTGCGGCCTTTCGGATGAACGCGCGTCGCTCGATGCCGTCACTCATGGTAGCTCCTATTTGGGCGCTGCCTCGCAATGGGGGTACCGATAGTCGGCGCCATCCTTCGTCGACGCTTGCCTTGTGGACCCGTCCTCCACGAAGTACATGTAGAGATGGGGGCTGGCGTGGTAGACGATTGCGCTCTCGTCCTTCGTCCAGCGCGGGTACGCGAACCAACGCTCTGCGCCTTCCTCATTGGCAAAAGGTCTGGCATTCGTGATTGCGAGCTTCTCCGCGTCGAAGTCGGCGATGTAGAGGGTGCGGCCCGCGTCCTTGTACTCGAACCCGGCCTGATACTCGAAGCAGACCCGCGTTTCGCTCTGAGAGACGCTCACGCGATCCAGAATCCCCCGCTCCGCCAGCTCGCAGTCGATGCGCTCGAAGGTGGGATCGCCGCCGGGATTGGGCGTCATCAGGTAGTAGCCCCGGCCCTCGGTCGGGTGAATGCGCTGGACGAGTATCCGCCCGTCTATCAGGCACGTGTAAGCCCACGTGTGGTAGCGCCTGTCGGTGAGTGCGATCTCCTCGCCGGGCTTGCCCCCCACCTTGCTCGCCATGACGGTGAAGCCGCCGGTCTCGGGGTTCTTCCGGTTCCAGATCGGCGTATTCGTCCCGTCGCGCGTCCAGGTCTGGTTGAAGTCGGTGTGCGTGCCATCGGTCAACGTGTGGAAGCCTGTGCCGTCGACGTTAATGATGCACATCTGAGTGATCCAGTTCGTCACGACCGGATCGTCCTTCAGCCTGCGGAAGAAGACAAGCATGTCGCCCGTCTTGGACCAGGACGGCTTGAAGTCCTGATGCCCGCTCGTAAGCGGCTGGCCCTCGGGCGTGCCGTATTCGTTGATGTGGATCTCGCCGTTCATGAAGTAGGAGCCGCGATACGCGGTGGGCATGACCGTATCAGGCTCTTCGCCGGGCGCCTGGGCCGGCGTTGCGGTTGAGGTCAACAGAATCCCTCCCGCCACAATGATGAATGCCGTGGTTCGAGGCACCATGGTACTCTCCTCTCAAGGACCGCGTTGGTGAGTCGTCCTGGCGCGACCTTTCCGCGCCGGCTCCAGCCGCCAACAGCCCCAGCAGGCCGCCAGAGGGTGCTATGCGGCGGCGGAGCGCCAGGTTCAGATGCGGCGCGCGCGCCACACAGGCTCTGGTCGTCATCCCTCGCTCTCCTCCCGGCCCTCCCATGCAAGAATCACTTCCACGTGGCAACGTTCCACGTGGCAACGCGGAACTCGCCGCGCGAGCTGCCCGGCTCGCAAGGCCGCACATCGTCGAGAATGTCGCGTGCGACGAGTCGGGCCTGGATCTCTAGCGGCCCTCGGGCACTCTTGGCATGAAGAGGGGCGCGTCAAACGCCAGCGGGGGTTTGTAGCCTGAGGGACGCCGACCCCAGCGCGAGCGGGGAGCGGCCTTGTAGAGAACGACATATTCGACGTTGCGCCGGACGCCGATGTTCCGGCAGGCCGCGTGGGATGTGCCGACACACACGTCGAAGTGGTTCTCGCCTTTCACCGCCCCGCCCGTGTCCTCAACCGTGAACGTCTGGTTGATCGGAGGCCCGATCCACACCACGCTGCCCGGACCCCAGTAACTCGGATCGGCCGCGCAGATGCCGGCTCGCGTCCGCGAACCCCAGCGCGTCCCGGACCCTCCGCAGCGCGGGCAGTATGAGGTGATCCGGGCATAGCGTGGTTTTCGATTCAGCGCGATCTCGACAAGCGCTCGCTTCCACCCCGGCTGAGTTGCCGCCGCGGGGCTGTTGAGGTAGTCACGCAAGCGCACCAGCGGGTGCCGCGAAGCGGACCGACCGAAGTGAGGCATGCGATCGGCATCGCCCGCCGAGCCAACCTCGGCAGCCGGCGCGCCAGACGCCACAATTGCCAACAGAGCTATCGTCATCAGAGTTCCATGAAGTACGTGACGCTCGGGACAGCTCGCCCAAACCCCGTCTTCTCGTACGCTGCCCTCGCCGCCGCGTGGCAGTCATCCAGGCCCGTCGTCACCTTCGCGTACTTCAGGCCCATCTCTCGGGCCAGGTCCAGCACGAACCTGTACTGCGCCTGACCCAGGCCTCGCCCCTGGCACTCCGGGTCAATCGCGTTGTTGGCGATCTCGAGGCAGCTCTTCTAGGGGAACGGGGCGAAGGTGATGAAGCCCGCGATTCTTCCGTCAATCTCGGTCACGTAAACCGTGCTGAAATCCCACTCGCAATGTCCCCGGATGTTATCGGCTTTCCGTCTTCGCGCATCACCGATTTCCCGCGCCGCGATGTCTTCACCCATCACCTCGCGACGCTCCGTGAAGATCGGCTCCCACGCGCGCAGGGCGATCTCGATGATCGTGTCCACATCCTCAGGACGAGCCTGTCGGATGGTCGGTTCAGTCATGCAAGTCTCCCAATCCACGCGAGTGCTCACGCGCGTAGGTTCGCGTTCACCGGAACCGCGATGCCGATCGTCCCGTGGCGCAGGCATTCTTGCCTGCGTTCGTTCTTCCGGCTATCAGCTTTCCCGTGCCTGCGGGTCAGGCGACCCGCCGGTTGTCCGTTTGCCCAGGTCCGGCGGGTCAGGAGACCCGCCGGACCTGGGCAAATTGAGGATGCGAAACAACTCTCGCGAGTACTATCCCGGGCAGAAATCGTAGGTCGGTCTCTCCAAGACCACGCTGATCACCGACCAAAACGCGCCGACGGAGTATTCGCCGATGATGATCCCGTACATCAGCGGCAGCAGCTTCTTGTTGAGCTTGTGCCCGCCGTATCTTAGCACCGCGAGCTTCAGGAAGAACGCGATGACCAGACACGTCCAGAAGTAGTCGATGCCAAACAGCATCCCGAGAGCGTAACCGGACGGATGGAACGGCCACCACAGGAATCTCGTCCGCAGCCCGGTCATGACCGCCGTCGCCACGAAGCCAAGCCCCATGAACGCCACGGCCTGGTAGTTCGCGGGGATGTCATTGCCGACGCGGGCGGCGAGCTGGTTCCACTGGCCGTTATTGTGCCAGATCAACGGGCCGGAGCCGTGGATGTAGGTTGCGTGGATCGCCGACCAGAATGCCGAGAGGCCCCCAAGCCCGAACGCGATCGCCATCGCGAGCCCCAGCCGGCGCGGGTCCATCTTCGCCTGCTCGGCGAGGTAGAATCCCTCAAGCTGATGCGGCATCGGCGACGTGCGATAGCCGCGCCCCGTCATCCACCAAAACATCGGGAACATGGTGAGGTTCCGGACGCCGACGCTTCGCGTGCCGGCGATCGTCACGAGGACTTGCCCCGTATTCATGCCGCCGGCCATCTCATGCGCGGGCGGGCCCAGCTCGGCCCGCATCCGCGTGAGCGCCAGGAACAGCATGAAGGTGAACGCGAAGTACGGGATGATGACGGGTAGGGTCATCCCGGCCCTCATGCAGAAGTAGACGATGAACGCCATCCCCACGCCGATGGCGCCAAACGCCCCGCGTTGAGACATGGGGTCGCGAGGATCCACCTCGCCCGACGCCTTGCCCTTGATCGCCGACACAGCGATGTCCCGGAAGTAGCGCCGCCCGGTCCACATGCCATACAGGAAGATCGCGACCCACGCCCCCGTGGACTGCGCGTCGAGGTATGGGAGCAGCGGGAAGTACGATATTGGCGCGGCTCGGGCGGCGACTTGCTGGAACTTGCGGACCAAGAAGAAGAACCACATTGAGAAGCACAGATCCAGCGGCAGCAGGAAGCCGAAGGCGATGATGAACGGGTATAGCGGCAGCCAGATCCGCCCCATCGCATTCCACGGCGTGCCCCAGGGCGCGGTGTTGATGAAGTTCGCCCCGTCGTGACGCACGTCGATGAGCGGGATCGCCGGCCAGAAGACGTGAAGCCCGTTCCAGATGTCAAGCGACGCCCCCGCGATGATGCCGATCCATAGCATCCGCGAGCGGAAGAACGCCGGCGAGCCGCCGTCGCGCGTCATCTCGAGCGGGAGCTGCACGATCGGAAAACCGAGCTTCTCGCGCTCCGTCCACTGCTTCCGGACCAGGATATTCAGCCCCGTCATCACCAGCCCAAGCGCCAGTATGAACGAGCACCACCACAGAACCGGGCCCGTCCAGGCTTTCAGACGCTCGGGCGTGTATAGCGTGTTTCCCCCATCGTAGAAGGCCTCGATGACGCTCGTCTCCGAGACCGTCAGAAACTCGGGCAGGTGCTTGTGAAACAGCGCGTCCCACTTGTTGGCGTCGGTGGCGAAGTACCAGCCGTGGGAGAGATTGGGAATCCCGAGCTGCAGCGTGTCATGCCCAGCCAGCGCCGAGGCGATGGCCAGCATCACGTAGATAGTGACGAACTCGGCCTGCGTCAGCGCGTGTCGCGGAACGAACCGCTTCAATGCCAGATTAATAGCCAGCAGCACGAGCAAGTTGAAGATGACGTTCCACGCGAGGCTGATCGCGGTAGGGTGCCCGGTATGCCAGATCCCCTCGACCATAAGAATCCAATACGAGTTCAATGGAATAAGGATCGCGCCGATGAGGATGGCGCGGAGGGTGACGAGGTTGCGCGGGGCGGGTGTGTCTGGGGCTCCGTCGGTTGAGGTCGTTGTGTCGCTCGCCATTGCCAACTTGGTTCGCGCGGGCGCGCCGGTTTTCCTGCGTGTTGAGAGGCTCGGTCACCTGTGCTATAATCGCTGAGGTATGCGATCCCGCCGGAGCGGAGCCAGCCCAATGCGGTCGCCGGGCATCAGATCGATCCCAGCGCTCGTTCTCCTCGTGACGGTTGCCCACGCCAGCCCGGCGGCCCCGATACGGGTGTCCGCGGCCGGCGTCGAGGTTGCCGCCAACGCGCAGGTCATCGACGGCGTGGTGATCGGCGAACTGGTACCCGTGCTGCGTGGTCTGGGGGCTCAGGCGACCTACATGAAGACCGGCGGCAAGCTGTCAGCCGTCGCGGCTGACGGGCGGAAGATCGAGGCAATCGTCGGGCAAGCCAAATTCACCGTTGACGGCGAGACTCGAGATGCCCTCGCCGCGTTTGCCGCCGAAGGCGACACGATTATCGGGCCAATTACCGACATCGCCGACGCCGCGGGCGCCGCGATCGGCTTCGCTCCCGATGGGACGGAGCTGCGCTTGTCCCACAGGCTCGCGAGCATCGACACGTATGGGGCTGATGAGGCTGCCGTCGTCCATATCAGCATATCCGGGCCCGTTGACGCGCAGCTTCAGCAGCTCGACGATCCACCTCGGGCGTACGCCGATTTCGAGGGCGTGACCTGGCTGGGCGCCAGCGAAACGCTGGAGATGGGTGGCACGGGTGGGCTGGATCGGGTCCGCTGGGCGCTGAATCAAGAGTGGCCGCCGATTGCCCGCATCGTCGTGGGCCTACGACCCGGTGCTATCGCGCAGATGACCCGCGTTGCGAATCGGCTATTCATGCTGACCGTGCGCCCCGGCAAACTGGCGGAGTCGAACGCGAAGCCGCCGTCGCCGACCCGACAGATCGGCCTTGAGGACGCTCACATCATCATCGATCCGGCCGCTGGTGGTCGCGACGCCGGGCTTCGCGGCCCGTCCATCAGCGAGAAATCCGTCACGCTCGACGTAGCCGTCCGCCTGGCCGTGCTGCTCGAGAACGCGGGCGCCAGGGCCACGCTCACGCGGGAGACCGATGTGGCGATGTCGGCCCAGGCCCGCGCGAGAGCCGCCAAGCAAGCGGGCGCAGCCGATATACTCATCCGACTCGGCTGCGGCGCTGGCGACTCCGTGGCCGAGCGAGGCGTGTCGACTCGGTATGGCAACGCCGCGAGCGCGGCCTTCGCGAGAGCGCTCCAGCGAGGCGTCGTGGCGGAACTCGGAGCGACCGATCGGGGCATCCGGGAAGCCGCCGACGTCGCCCTGCCGGGCGTTAGCGTTGAGACCTGCGCCACATGCTCTCTCGGGATGTTGACGTCGCCCGAGGAGGAGCAACTCCTCGCATCACAAGACTACCGGGCGCGCATCGCATCCGGGCTGTTCGATGGCATCGCAGCCTATCTTCGGGGCAACTGACGGACTAGTACTCACGCGCGTAGGTCCGCGTTCGTATTCCGCCGTGACCTTCCCGTGCCGGCGGGTCTCCTGACCCGCCGGTGGTGGGCCTGCGTGAGTCCGGCGGGTCAGGAGACCCGCCGGCACGGTGCGTCAGAGGACCCGAACTAACTCTCGCGAGTACTAGAGGTGGTTTCAGGACCCCAACAACTGGCGACAGGCGAGGACGCCTGTCCTACGAAGACAGACGACAGCGGAGGACGGAAACGGCACCAAGCTGGCGCTTGGCGTCACGAAGGCAACGGCGAGTCGGATCTGGAGATCCGACCTACGGGGATTCTGAAACCGCCTATAGGGACTGACGCAAGCACCAGGAGCCAACAATTGAGCGTAGCTCGCAACCGTCCCATCGGAGTCTTTGACTCCGGCGCGGGCGGACTCACCGTCGTGCGGATGCTGCTGTCACAGCTCCCCAACGAGCGGATCGTATACTTCGGCGACACGGCGTATGTTCCGTATGGGCCGCGTTCGCGGGACGAGATCCGCCGCTTCGCCGTGGACGCCACGCGATTCCTCAGACACCAGGACGCCAAGCTGATCGTGATGGGCTGCAACATGTCGTCGGCGATGGCGCTTGACGTCGCGCGCGAATCGGTAGACTGTCCAGTGCTCGGCACCATCGACGCCGGATCGCGCAGCGCGGTTGAGGTCAGCGCCACCGGACGGATCGGTGTCGCCGCCACTGAGGGGACCGTGAACTCGATGGCCTATGAGCGAGCCATTTCGGCTCTGCGCGACGATGCGGAAGTCTTTGAGCACCCATGCCCGCTCCTCGTGCCCGCCGTTGAGAGTGGGATGTCTGACGGCGCCCTGGAAGACGCCGTTGGCCAGAGCCTGACGCCTCTTCGCGAGCACGCGCCAGATACCGTCATCTTGGGATGCACGCACTACCCGCTCGTCCGCCCGCAGATCCAGGCGTTCATGGGCGAGGGCGTCCAACTCGTGGACCCAGCCGACTCGCTCGCCGCGCAAGCCGGTGAGGTGCTCGCGGCCCAGAGAATGCTCGCCGACGAGGCGCCCGATGCCCGCGTGCAATGCCATGCCAGCGGCCCGGCCGAGAGTCTCATCGCCTGGTCCACCGAGTTCCTGCACATCGACCTGGGCCCCGTCGGACAGATTGATATTCACGAGGGCTAGAGGCGGTCTCAGAGCCCCGACGGCGGGTACGGGCACGCCCCGGGAGGAACATCCACCGTCACCGATACCCGGCACGCCGTGATGACCCTGGCTGTCCTGGGCCGTGAGGAACACTCAACACCATGGTTAGACAGCTTCCAGCCGCCACAGCCCTCCTGTTGGTCGTGACCACCGCGACGGCCGCCCCACAAGATGACGCTGCCACCATGGCCGATCTCCATCAGGCCGTGATAGCGCTCCAGCCGGTCGGCTACTGGCCAGCGGACGAGGGCGAGGGAGACGTACTGCACGACCGTTCCGGCAATGGCAACGACGGCCGGCTGATCAACACGCCGTGGCGCGATGGTCTGCTGGACTTCACCAATGACTTCTTCCAGTGGGCTCAGATATCCCATCGGCCCTCGTACATGTCCAAGGCCTTCACCATCGGCGGATGGGTCTTCAGCCGGAGGGTGCACAAGACATCGAGGATCCTGGTCATCGGGCAGCCGTGGGTGGCGGGCAACTCGGGATTGCGGTGGACCGGCTGGTATAGTGCGCAAGCGGGAGATGGGGCCATCCTGAGGTTCGGCGCGGCGGCGGAGGACCCGGAGCGCGCGCTCGTCGAGGTGGTCAGCGGCACGGAGAAGGACGCCATTGGCTCCTCGGCCGGCGGCGTGTCCATGGCCACCAACGAGTGGCAACACCTCCTCTATGCCTACGACGGGTCGGGCAGCGGGACGCTCTACGCCAACGGACAGATGGCGCTGACGACAGACGATGTCCCATTCACACCCGCGGAGACGCCCCTGATTGTCGGCGGGGATCTTGAGCTGTGGGGTGTCTGGCCCATCGACGGGCGATCCCTTGACGGTTCCGTCCGTGACATCGTGGTGTTCGACCGCGCCCTGACGCTGACCGAGGTCGAGGGCCTCTGCCGTTCGACGAAGCCACAATCCACTCCCGCCGAGCCCCGGCAGGATACGGACGCGGCACGCAAAGCCCTCCCCATTCTGCTCCAGACGGTTCAGGACGATAGTCTCCCGCTTGGGGCGCGCGCAGAGGCCGCTCTGGGCCTCGCTGCGATGGGCGAAGCCGCCGACGCGGCAGCCCCAACGCTCATCGAGCAGTTGGAGTCCATCCTGGAGCGCGACGGCGCCTACTTGCCCCGGGTCGAGGATCTCCTACGTAATGCCCTCATGCGGGCGTTGCTAGACATCGCCCCACAAGACGATCGCGTTCGGCGGGTGCTCGGACAGGCTTTTGCCAAACCCATCTTCGACTCCCTCGACATGACGAAGGCGTACCTGGCCGACGCGCGCGCACTCGTCGAAGCCGAGCGATACATGGACGCGCTCGATACTCTCCGCGCACGCCTCAAGGCCCTCCCCAAGCTCCCCGGGCACCGCTACTGGGGCTTCTCCTGCCCCGATGATGTGCGCGCCGCCCTCCCCCTGGAGGACGAGCACTTCGATGCCTACTTCAGCAAGGGAAGCCCCTTCAGCGACGGGCCGTACACCGCCAAAGACTGCCGCCCGGCGGACTACACGCCGGTGGATGTCCACGACGGCAGTGTCTACATGACCTTCGTGGAGCGGGTCTCGCAAGACGAAGCGGAGAAGCAACACGATGCGACCCTCGCCGGGCTGGCAACTGAGCGTCCCGCCGAAGACGCCAAGTGGTCGCGCGTGAAGATCATCAAGATCGACGCCGAGGGCAACGAACAGGATGTGTGGCTGGAGGGCGAGTGGTTCATCTTCAACGCCACGGATGCGAAGATGGACGGCTGGGCCATCGGGGTGGACCGCGACGGATACGTTCATGTTGTCGGCGGGCAGCACAATGGCCCCGTTCGGGCCAACTACATCCCCGGCAGTTGGGAGAAGATGGGCATCAACATGGAGTACGGCCGGCCGAGGGTCATGTACTGGGTCTCGACAGAGCCGGGCGACATCGGCTCACTTGCCTTCGCGGGGAAACCGAACAACCCCGGCCGCATCCCGTGCGGATGGATGAACTACATGAACTTCGCCCGCAGTCCCGGCGGAGACCTGTTCCTCTACGGGCGAGACCATATCTGGACATGGGGCCTGTACCGCTACGACACGCAGACCCGCCGCTGGGGCGGCTCGGGAGGCTCGACGGCCGCCATGCTCGAGGAGGCCATGGACTCGGCCCCCGAATGGGCTACATCGAGTGGGGCGACCGTCCCGTATTTCGGCCCGGCGTCACACGCCGTCCTGGTTGGCGCCTATCAACCCGGTGCCTACAACTTCAACCGCGACAGTTGGGGGATTCGCTTCGACCCGACCGGCCGGATGCACGTGCAGATGGTCATCTGGGGCGTCGGGGAGGCAGGGCGCATGACCAACGGCCCCGTCTACGCCTACTCCGATGACCTCGGCAAGACCTTCCACCGGGCCGATGGGACAAGGCTCCGACTGCCACTGACTGTCAACCCGATTCCGGAACACCAGGCGGACATGGCGTCCCACTCCACGCGGCAGTGGTTCGACCTCTGGACCTCGCTCATCAGACACGCGGGCTACACCATTCCGTAACGCAACGCGCCGTCCACGACTTGACCAACATCGACTCCCTGTCCGCCCGAGAGACTCCATCCCCGCTGGCACCGTGCACACACTGCCTAGCCCGCCGGCACTCGGCCCGCCGCTAACCCTTCTTCGCGGACGCTTCAAGCCATGTCGCAGAGCCTTCGCCGATGCAGTGCGCAATCGTGTGCTTCGGGATCCCGAAGGGGGGCCTAGTGACAGACCAGCTTCCCTGCAGAGAGGAGGGGCACCGAGTACTGCCTGGTCGGTTGGTCCCGCAATGCGCGAGCCCAGGCACACGTGACGCCTATCGCGTGCAACGGTCACGCACAGAGGTCATGCCCTGCGTGCCGGCCTCGTAGACGCTAACCAGGCCGGTGAATGGCGCGGCTGGAGATGCCATTTTTCATCAAGCAATGGCCTTGTATGTAGCGACCATTCTCCTATCCAACACGGAAATCGAAACCGGTGAGCCGTCGCGGATGGCGCCGATTCACACTCAACGTGTCAACAGATCCGGTTCCGTGACACCGTACGTGTGAATCGACAGTCGCGTTGACCGCCTGCGCCTCCCCCACGCTCACTCCTCCATTTTCCCTCTCGCGCTCTCCGCAATATCGAACCCCGCCAGCTTGTTCCACCCGCCCAGCAGCGCCTTCGTCATTGGGCCCACGTGGCCATCGCCGACCGGGAGGCCGGTGAACGGCGTCGCCGGCATGATGCAGTAGGGCGTGCTGGTGAAGGAGGCCTCGTCGGCCGTGTAGATATCATAAGGCTGCAGCGGGCGGACCTCGACGGAGGATTCGACGGGCTGGAAGCCCCGTCGCTACGCGAGCGTGGGAGTGATGGACGGGCAGGAATGGAAACTTGGGAACTCAAGCGACGAGTTCCCCTGCGAGTTTCCGCGTCGCTACGCGGCGAGTTCGGCGTTCTGACGTGGAAGTGGTGCTTGCCTGGGGAGGGATGCCCATGCCACGGGACGCCATACGGCGAAGACAGGGCGCAATGAATTGCGCCCCTACCGGCGCCATGGGAAGTTGGCGACCCTCACGACGAGCGGCAGACCCCGCCGATCTCGGGTTCCACAGTCGCATGTGCAGGTTTCCGGAGCCGGATGGTGAAGGACCGCGCCGAGCGACAGGCGAGGACGCCTGTCCTACGAAGGCAGACGGCGTCGTGGAAACTCAGACGACGAGTTTCCCTGGAGCTTCGACCTACGAGGGCTTTGAGACCACATCTGGTCCCTGAATGACCGGCAATAACCGAAGGAGTTGCACCATGCTGCGTATAGATGGTCGTTCCAACAGCGACTTGCGTGAACTGAGCCTGACCCGAGGCGTGAGCAAGTTTGCCGAGGGATCGTGCATGATCGAACTGGGCTTCACGCACGTGCTATGCACCGCCAGCGTCGAGGAGCGCGTGCCGCCGTTCCGCTATGGCACGGGCGGTGGCTGGGTAACCGCCGAGTACTCGATGCTCCCGCGCGCCGGGAAGGACCGCAGCGCGCGCGAGGCAGCCAGAGGGAAGCAGGGCGGACGCACGCTCGAGATCCAACGGCTGATCGGCCGCTCGCTCCGGTCGGTGACGAATCTCGACCAACTGGGCGAGCGCACCATTACGCTCGACTGCGACGTGCTCCAGGCCGACGGAGGCACCCGCACGGCGGCCATCACCGCCGCGTATGTCGCGCTGGATGAGGCGCTTACCACGCTGGTGCGAGACCAGGTCATCAAGCGCCTGCCACTGCTTGACCAACTAGCCGCCACCAGCGTCGGCATCGTCGCCGGCGAGCGCCTGGTCGATATCTGCTACGAGGAAGATAGCCGCGCCGCGGTCGACATGAACGTCGTCATGGCCAAGCGGGGCGGGCTCGTTGAGGTGCAGGCGACCGCCGAGGGAGCGCCGTTCCCCCGGTCTCGCTTTGATGAACTGCTCGATATGGCGACGACGGCGATGGCCACGCTCTTCGAGGCGCAGACGGAGATTCTGGCGAGCGCGGAACTGACCGAGTGAGCGCCCCGCGCCGTATTGTTCTCGCGACGAACAACGCTGGCAAGGTGGCTGAACTGGCAGAGCTGCTATCGGACCTGCCCGTGGAGCTAGAGTTGCTTCGCGATGCCGTCGGGCCTGTCGACATCTCCGAGCCGTTTGCGACGTTTCACGAGAACGCCGCCCACAAGGCCATCACGGCGGCCCGGCTGGCGGGATGCTGGGCTCTGGCGGAAGACAGCGGGCTCGTCGTCGACGCCTTGGGTGGACGGCCGGGCGTTTACAGCGCCCGATTCGCGGGCAAGGGCACTCCCGACGGCGACCGGATCGACCTGCTGCTAGAGATGCTCACTAGCGTACCCCCGAACCAACGCGGGGCTCGGTTCCGGTGCGCCATCGCGCTTGCGTCGCCTGGCGAGATCCTGGGAGACTGGCGGGGGACATGCGAGGGCTCCATTACCACCGCGCCGCGTGGCCAATCCGGATTCGGCTATGACCCCATCTTTCAGACGGATGGGCAAGCGAGGACGAATGCGGAGCTGTCGCGCGCCGAGAAGAATGCCATCAGCCATCGCGGGATGGCTATACGCCTGCTAATGGGGGATCTGCCGGGGATGCTGGGAGGCTGACGCGAGTCAGCAGAAGTGGCTTTGGTCGAAGCTAGAGCTTCGACCTACGACGGCACGGCACCGAGCTGGCGCTTGGCGGCACGAACGCAACGACGTCGGATCTGGAGATCCGACCTACGGGCTGTTGGAGCCGCCTCAGTGTTCGCCGAGGATGTCTTTCATGTGAGCCACATCGCGGCGGAGCGCGTCCGGGGAATCTGCCCGCGTCCCCTCCTCGTCAGCCGCGATGGACAGCGCCCCCGAGTACCCCACTCCGCCAAGAATCGACGCGACCCACGCATAGTCGATGTCCCCGGTCTCGAGCGTTGGCGGCTCACCCCACCCCGGCGCGCACTCGACGTGCCTGACGTAGGGCGCCAGCGCCCGGATCACATCACGCGTGGATGAGATCGGGGCATCTCCAGAGCACAAGTCCCGCGGCATCAGGGCGATGCCGCAGCGGTCCGAGTCCAACGACTCGAGCAGCTCGATGGCTGCCCGCCAGTTCTCAAGCCCCAGCCCGTGCGACAGCGCAATCGCGGCGTTGCTCCCCTCGGTCCGGGCGAGCATCTCTCCCACGGCATCGGCGAAGGCCCGCATCAGAGGGCTTGGAACGGGCGCGTCGCGCTCGGACAGGGGCGATTCCAGCCTCACCACGGTCGCGCCGATGACCCCGGCAGCTCTCACAATGTTCGCGGCCCACTGCACGTGCTCCCCGGCGTAGCTGCCCCCCAGACGCCAGTTCAGCGATAGCGCGGATGCCTGAACGCCCTCATCGTACAGATGCGCCCGGTAAGTGCGCGCTCCCGCCTCATTGCCAACATACACGCGCGGCAGCGTGGGCGCTCCGAGCCGCATCAGATCGCACGCCTGCGTGGCCTCCAGCTCGACCCGGTGCAGGCCTAAATCGGCCAAGCCCTCCGCGGGGGATTCATATCCCGCCTCTATCAGCCGCCTTGCGTGGATCGATAAGCGCACGCGCGTATCCCCTGACCGTATCCTAAACTCGCTGATTCCTGACCACTTTCCGCGCAGAACCCCGAGGATCCTTCGAGCGTCAATCGTCTCAGGAGGGAGGAACAATCCGCGCGCGTGTGAATTAGTAATACTGTCGGTTCAGTGAATTTAGGGGGAGGGACTGAGGATGCGCCTACGTCATTTTTCCATGCTCGCTGTGTTGGTTGCCACTTGCACTGTGATCGCCTCGTCTGCTGGTGCCGTGACCGTTCTGAATACGTTCCCCGCGGAGTGGATCTCCGGTCTGGTGGACGAGAATGGTATCGAAGGGCTGGCCTACGGGAGCGGGTCGCTCTGGTACTCCCGGTCGGACATGATCTATGAGAAGAACCCCGCTACGGGCGCGAACATCAATTCCTACGCGGCCACCGGCTTCATCAACGACCTGACGTGGGTCAGTGGCGAGCTGTGGGGAGCGCGGGTATCGCCCCGCGAGATCGTCCGCCTGAATCCGGCGACAGGCGCCGAACTCGGCACGATCGACACCGCCGCCCAAGGCGTGCCGGAGGGGCTGGCTTTCGACGGAACCACCGTCTATCTCTCGGTCGACGGGACGCCCGGCACGGTGTTCCCGGTCAACCCGACGACGGGAGCCGTGGGTACCGGCCGGCCAGGGAAGCCATCGGATGCCGAGGCGCTGGCGTTCGGCAGCGGATACCTGTGGGAGGGCGGCAAGAACGGCGGAGCCATCTACAAGGTTGACGCGACGACGGGCGTGACCATCGCGGTCGGCACGGGTCCTTCCACTGATATCCATGGGATGACCTGGGACGGGACGCACCTGTGGATCACGTCTCAGGATAGCAAGTCGATCTACGAGCTTGACGTCACCGACGTCAACGCCCCGCCGACCTTGACCTACCCGAGCATAGCGGGTTTCTCTGTTGATGGCGTCGATCCTAACAGCGGCAATTCGTCGACCGTCTTCGACTTCAAGTGCGTCTACACCGACATAGAGAACGATCCTCCCGTCACGGTGATGCTCGCGATCTGGAACTCGGGAGCGCCCATTGCGGGCAGTCCCTTCACGCTGACGAACACCACGGACCTCAACTATACCGATGGCGCGGAGTTCGGGAAGTCGATGACGCTCCCGCTCGGGATGAACCACACCTACCAATTCTCCGCCGTCAACGCGATCCATGTTGCCGATGGGAACGCGACCCAAGTGGCCAACGGCCCGGAAGTGTCAAACGCGCCGCCAACCCTCGACTATACGGGCGAGCCCGGGTACACGGCCGACGGCGTGGATCCCGAAGTCGGCGATGCGTGGAGCACGCCGTTCACCTACCGCGCCCTCTACACGGGCGTTCTGGAACCGGTCAATATCCTGCTGCACGTTCTCAATGACGGCAAAGCGATTTGGGGCAGCCCATTCACGCTGACCACCGGGGACACCACGCCGGCCGACGGCGCGATCTACACGGTCACGCGCCAACTTAAGCGGTCGCGCAAATACACCTACAGATTTGAGGCCGATGACGGCATCCAGAGCGCCGGCGGGCCCGCGACCGGGCTGCACAACGGTCCAAGCGTCGGCAACTTCGCCCCTGTGCTGGACTGGACGGGCGAGCCCTTGCTCGTCGACGAAGGCGTCCGCCCGCTCAACGGCACCGAACGCACGAACTTCATGTTCCGAGTCAAGTACTCGGATCGAGATCGGGATCTTCCCGCATTCATCCGGCTACACGTTACCAACGTCGTCCAGGGCAAGAATGACGTCCCGGTGCCTGGCAGCCCGTTTGCCATGGCCCGGGCAACCAAGGGCGGCGACGTCAAGCGCGGGCTGGTATACAAGACACGCCTCAAACTGAAACGTGGTCGTGGCTACAAATACTGGTTCGAGGCTGCCGACCCGTTCGCCGCCGCGACCGGCGTTCCGACCGTGCCGCGCCCGGGCCCGTTTGTGAACTCCCCACCATTCATTGAGTGGGCGAGCTACGCCGGCTGGATCGCTGACGGCGTTGACCCCGACACGGGTGTCGGTGACACGCTGTGCTCCTTCAGGTGCGTCTATCACGACGCGGACAACGATGATGCCACCTTTGTGAAGGTTGAGATCGAGCAGGTCATCGATGGGGAAAGGGTGCCGTTCGCGGGCAGCCCGGTAACGCTGGGCCTATGGGCCGCCGCCCAACCGCGTGACGGACAGGAGTATTTCAACATCTTTGCGCTGCCGCCGGGTGACTACCGCCATCGCTTCCTCGGGTCCGATGGCGTGGCCAAAGCACGCGGGGTGCCCACCAAATGGAAGCGCGGCCCGATGATCACCTCCACGGCGGGGGCGTCGATGGTGTCAGCTCTCACGGCGGCGCCGACGCCGATGGGCGCGCAGGTCACCTTCTCGCTGTCGGCGGCGGGTCAGGTCGACGCGCGAGTGGTTAACATCGCCGGTCGGCCGATCCAGTCGATCGCCCTCGGCAAGGACTGCGAGGCGGGCCTGAACACGCTCATCTGGAACGGCACGGACGCCAGTGGCCTATCGGTTCCGTCCGGCGTTTACATCATCGCGGTCACGACGCGCGATGCCTCCGGCGGCGTCAGCCAAGCCGCGGTCCCGCTAACGCTGAGACGGTAACTGGTACGTGACACGATGAAGTGCCGCGCCGCGACGCGCCAGAATCACGCGATGATGATCGCCCCCGTGCTGCTGCTATGCGCGGGGGCTGTCGTTTTGGCTGGACCGGTTGAGGACTTGTGCGACCAGGGCAGGGAGCTGAAGAACGCGGGCGAACTCGAGGCCTCCGTCGCTGCGTACAGGCAGGCGATCGCCCTTGATCCGGCGTCCGCGGACGCGCATTACGGGCTGGCGTGGGTGCAGCGCAAGCAGGGCCTGGACGACGCCGCTGCCGCCGAGTTTGGGATGGCGCTGGTTCTGTCGGATGACCCGACGATTCTCGAGGAGGCGGCGGGGGCCCTGGAGCGCATGGGTAGAGCCGCCGCGGATACGACGCCGGCCGCACCCGCCAAGCCACAGCCGGATCCCCCCTCTCCCCCGCCGGTTGTCAGCGAGGCGACGGTTGCCGAGGCGCAGCGGCTTCTCGGGACGGGCGACACGTTCGAGGCGATCCGCGTTCTACGCGAAGTGCTGATGCTCGATCCCGATGATGCGGCGGCGTCGAGGTTGCTGCAGAGGGCCAAGCGAGGACGGCGACGCGTATATGTCCGCGCGGCGGCCGATCCAGTCTTCCGCGGCACGGCCAACTGGGAGCAGCGCCTGCGAGATCGATTTGCCGCGGCGGCATCTCAACTGAGCCGCCAGGTCGAAATCGACTGCGTGCTGACGTCCGTCGAGCCATGGGACCGCCAGGTCGACGCGGGGGCGGGGCTTGATCTTGTGGCCGATCTGCGCGCGGCATTCGCTTGCGGGCCTAACGAGATCGTCGTGGGGTTTACCGCGGAGCGGAGAGAACCTCCCGAGGGCGGCGAGACATGGCGCGTCCCCGGTTACTCGCTGGGGATCGCCCCATGCTTTGCCGGCTATACGGTCGTCTCGGAAATCATCGCGTCACGCGACGGCCGCGAGTGGCGGATACCAGAGCCCACGCTGCGCGAGAGTCTGGCCCATGAGGTCGCGCACGCCTTCGGCGCGGTTCATGTCAGCGGGCCGACGCTCATGCGACGCGCGCCGGGCGCGACCGCGCGCTACGACCTGCACCCGATGAACGCCGCTGTCATGCGAGCCGCAAGGTGGATCGACTTCGAGACGCGCTTCGACTCGCTCACGCAAGACGAGTTGGCGCGCCTCGTCGAGGCATACAGTGAACTGGCGAAAGGCGCCGCCAGCGATGACGGCGTGCACTTCTACCGCGGTTTGGCGCTGGTCTACATTGACAGGTATGAGGAGGCCATCGCGGACTTCGGTCGCGTCCTCGCCGCTTCGCCGAACGATGCGTTCACCCATTTCAACATTGCGGGCCTGTATGACCGAGCGAGCCGCCGGGACCCGCTGGGCAACGCGGCGCGCCTGGAGCGAGCGCGAGCGCATTACCACATCACGATCACCATGGCCAAGGGGTCGCCGCTCGCGGGGGACGCTGAGGCCGATCTCACCTACCTCAACGGCTACCAAGATGCCCGGCGCCGAGCCGATCAGGGCGACACCAGTATCGCGATCGGCCTGTATGAGGATCTGCTGAAACTCCGCCCGAACGACATCTTCGCACATCTGAACATCGCCGAACTCTATGCGGCCGGCACCGACGCCGACGTCAAGCGAGCGCGAGCACACTACCGCGCGGCGGTTGCCATTGGTAAACCCAGCAGCGTTGCGGATCAGGCCACCCAGGCGCTTGACGAGCTGGAGGCTCTGTAGACCCGACCTACGAAGGCACGGCGCCAAGAGGGCGCTTGGCGGTGCGAAGGCAACGGCGTCGAAGCTAGAGCTTCGACCTACGAGGGCAACGGCGACAGGCGAGGACGCCTGTCCTACGAAGGCACGGCGGCAAGAGGGCGCTGGGCCTTACGAAGGCAACGGCGTCGAAGCTAGAGCTTCGACCTACGAAGGCAACTGCAGACGGCGTCGGATCAGGAGGCGCAGCTTGCGCCCTATAGCAAGGGAAGAGCCGGGCGCCCGATACGCGGGCGCCCGGCTCTTGTTTCGTCTGAGGTAGAGCGCGCTACTCGGTCGGGCCTATGGCCTCCTGGGCCTCGGCGTCCGCCGCGCCATAACCGCCACGACCCTTCGAGATCGCGAAGGCGACGATGATCACGGCCGAGCAGACAATGCCCGCGACGATCATGTGAAACCGGTCGGCCGTTACCACGAGTGGCAGGATCAACAGAGCGACCAGGTTCATGACCTTGATCATCGGGTTGAGCGACGGGCCGGCGGTGTCCTTGAACGGATCACCGACCGTATCGCCGACAACAGCCGCCTTGTGCGGGTCGGAACCCTTGCCGCCAAGGTTGCCGTCCTCGATGTACTTCTTGGCGTTGTCCCAGGCGCCGCCAGCGTTCGACATGAAGACCGCCAGTAGCTGCCCGGTGACGATGATGCCGGCGAGGTAGCCGCCCAAGCCCTGCCACCCAAGGAACCCACCAACCACGATCGGCGCCAGGATGGCGAGCAGACCGGGAGCCACCAACTCGGTGATCGCGGCGCGAGTGCAGATGTCGACGCACTTGGCCGACTCCGGCTTCGCCGTGCCCTCCATCAGGCCCGGGATCTCGTTGAACTGTCGGCGGACCTCGTTGATGATCTCCATCGCCGCGCGCCCAACCGCGCGGATCGTCATGGAGCTGAACAGGAACGGAAGCGCGCCACCGATCAGCAGACCGATGAAGACTTCCGGACGCGCGACGTCGACGAAGTACACGCTCGGGTCGAACGTCGACATCGAGTGCCCGACCTTGTCGCCCGCCAGAAGCCCCGAGACGTTGGACAGGTACGTGCCAAACAGCGAGAGGGCCGCCAGAACCGCGGAGGCGATGGCAAAGCCCTTTGTCGCCGCCTTCGTGACGTTGCCGACCGCGTCGAGCTGCTCGAGGACCGGCATCGCTTCATCAACGCCCGCCATCTGCGCAATGCCCTGGGCGTTGTCGGCAACCGGTCCGAAGGTGTCCATGGAGACGATGACTCCGGTGGTTGTCAGCATGCCCATGCCACACAGCGAGATGCCGTACAGGGTCGCCAGGATCTGATGTCCCAGATCGAGGTTCGGGTCGTGGAAAATCCACTTTGAGACCAGGATGGCAGCGCAGATCACGAGGACGGAGATGACACTCGACTCCATGCCCGTCGCCATGCCGCTGAGGATGTTCGTGGCGGAACCGGTCTTAGTCGACTGAGCGATCTCCTGAACGGGCTTGTATCGCGTCGAGGTGTAGTACTCCGTCAGCTTGTAGATGACAACCGAGAGGATCAGGCCAAACAACGTGGCGAAAGCCAGGTCCAAGTTGTCGCAGTACAGCCACGCGACCAAGAAGAACCCGACCGCAGACAGCGCGGCGGATCCAATGAAGCCGCGCGTGATCGGAGCCATCGCGTGCTCGTTGTCGTCCTTGGCCTTGACCATCATGATGCCGATGATCGAGGTGATGACGCCGATGCCGCGCACGCTGAGCGGGAAGATGATCCACTGGACGGCGGTGGTGACGTCCGAGCCCGCGTATGCCAGCGCCAGGATCATCGAAGCGACAAGCGTGACCTCGTACGATTCGAACAGGTCAGCCGCCATGCCCGCGCAGTCGCCAACGTTGTCGCCAACGTTGTCGGCGATGACGGCGGCGTTTCGCGGATCGTCCTCTGGAATTCCGGCCTCAACCTTGCCAACCAGGTCGGCGCCGACGTCGGCGGCCTTGGTGAAGATGCCGCCGCCGACGCGCATGAAGAGCGCCAGCAAGCATCCACCGAAGCCAAAGCCCAGCAGCACGTCTGTCGCATGGTTCATGTAGAGCCAGAAGACGATCACGGCCCCCAGGAGCCCCATGCCGACGGTGAACATGCCTGCGACGCCGCCCGACTTGAACGCGATGTTCAGCGCGTCAACCGCGCTCGTACGGGCTGCGGCGGTGGTGCGGACGTTGCCCTTGACCGCAAGGCTCATGCCCATGTAGCCGGTGAAACCGGAGGCAAAGCAACCCAGCAGAAACGAGACCGCCCGTCCGACGGCGATGTCGAAGTCCCCCGACTTGAGGCCGGCCAGGAGCAGAGCGACGAACAGCACTACGACCAGCACGCCGATTGTTTTGAACTGGCGGCTCAGGTAGGCGCTGGCGCCTTGCTGAATCATCCCCGCCACTTCTTTCATCTTGTCGGTACCCTCATCCTCGGCACCGACCTTACCCATTAGCATCCAGGCGTAGATCAGCCCGATGATCGAGGATATGAAAATGGCCACCAGGAAGTAATGGCCATGCATCGCCTTGAATTCTGCAGCAAACTCTGGTGTTCCGCCCAACTTGAATTCCTCCTACGTTCGTCTATCCAGTCAAACTGACCAGGTGGTCCCCTGAGGGGACAAGGCATTAGGCCGGCGGCGAGCCGACCACTAGACACAGCGAGCCAACGAGCGCACAGTATACGCTAAACCAAACGAGTTTACCACGCCTAACGGCTCGAAAAACCAAGACAATCGCGACCCAGGTCGAGAGCGCCGCCGCGATCGCGCCGATCAGATAAGGGAAGACGTCGACATCTCCAAAGCCGTTCCTGGCGGCCTTGAGGCCCTCGTAGAGGCCCCCGCCAAAGATCACGGGGATGCTCATCAGGAACGCGAAGCGAACCGATGTCACCGGAGTCAGGCCTCGAACGAGGCCGGCGCCAATGGTGGCTCCGGAACGCGAAATCCCAGGAAACAGCGCGAACGCTTGGGCAAGGCCCACAAGCAGCGCGTCAATCCAGGTCACGATTCGTCGCCCCGACCGGTCCGCAGTCCTCTGCTTCGATGAACGTTCAGACGCCCAGAGGATGATCGCGGTGATGATCAGGAAGCCACCGACCGCCTGGATATCCCCAAACGTGCGCTCAACCACATCCTCAAACAGGACGGCCGCCACAACAGCCGGCGCCATCGATAGAATGATCATCCATGTGAAGCGCGTCTGCTCGATCGCATCTTCGGCCTCGACATCGCTCGGCGCGTTGCCCCGGATCCGCCGCCAAATCCCGCGGAGAATCCGCATGATCCGGTTGCGGAAGTAGACCAACACAGCGCACAGCGTGCCGATGTGGACCGCGACAGCGAAACCGATCGGCGTATCGTCCCAGCCGAACAGCCGTGGCACGATGGCCAGGTGCCCAGAGCTTGATACGGGTAGCAGTTCGGTCAGCCCCTGGACGATCCCCAGGACAGTCGCTTGCAGGAGCGTCATGCGGCGTCGGCCTCCGGCGGCTCAACGGCCGCCCGCCAGTGGAGGTAGGCGATCCTCAACACCGCCACGATGGGAACCGCGACGAACATGCCCAGAATGCCAAAGAACTCCCCGCCGGCCAGCAGCGCCACGATGATGATGACGGGATGCAGGTCAGCGTGGTGCCCGAGCACCTTGGGCATGACGATCTTGCTCTCGAGAAACTGCATGATGGAGAAGATGATCGCCGCGATGGCGGCAGCCCGGAAGTCGACCTGGATCCACGTAATCGCCACGATGACCGCGCCGCCGATGATGGGACCAATCACTGGAATCGCCCGCGAGATTCCGGCAATGAGCGCGAGCGTCAGGAAGACGGGTACGTCCAGCATCCACAGTGCGAAGGCGGTTATGACCGCGGCCAGGAGGCACAGGATTATCTGACCTCGGATATACGAGTGCAAGGTCAAATTCATCTCGTCCATGAGCTTCGATCCCCGCTCGCGGTGCTTCCGGGGGAGGATGGCCAACGTCCCGCTACGCAGGCGCTCGGAATCGGTGATGAAGTAGAACGCCAGCACGGGAACGAGGAATGCCTCAACGATCGACCACACGTGCCAGACGGCGCCGACCGCGATATTGCCCGCGGTGTCGAGAACGCTGCTGGCGATGCCCGTCACTCGCTCGTTGATGACCGCGGCTACTTCCTCGGGCACGGCCATAGCGTAGCTCTGCATCAGGGCTTCAATGTTCTTCGGCGCTTCTTTCAGCCACTCGACGACCGAGGCGTTCAGGCCGCTGACCTGAGACACGAGCGGCTCGCCTATTACCACCGTCATCAGCGCCAGCACCGCGCTGAGCAGTATGAACACGGTGAGCGTCGACACCATGCGCCCTGCGCGGGTGGCGCACAACGGGGTAACGCGCCCCATGGTGTTGCAGATCGGCGTGACGACATAGGCCAGGACTCCGGCCAGGATCAACGTCGCGCAGACGGATCCGAGCCTCGAGACCACGTAGACGAAGGTCGGCGTGCCTTGCCATATCAGATACACGACGAGCGCAACCACGAAGGCCCCAATGGCCAACTGGCGTCCCGTCCATGGTTCGACGACCAGACTCCGGCTGCGGCGGGGTCGGGGCGCGTCTTGATCGTGGTCGTTGTTGTCTGTGGTCATTTGGGTGGTTCCATGCTCTACACGAGCTATGCTTACGTTGCCTGACGCCAGTCGTAATCCGGCGGCCTGTCTTCCCGCAGTCCAAAGAAGTGCTCGATGGCGTGCAAGGTCCGCCACGAGGCCATTCCGTCGCCGTAGGGATTCGCGCCCGTCGCCATCTCTTCGAAGGCGGACGGGTTGTCAAACAGCTCCGAGGCCGCGTTGACGATGCTGTCGGTATCCGTGCCCACCAATTGAGCCACGCCGGCTTCGATCCCCTCGGGGCGCTCGGTTGAATCTCGCGCCACGAGCGTGGGGATTCCGAGCCCCGGCGCCTCTTCCTGAATTCCACCGGAGTCGGTGATGATCAGATCGGCGCACTGCATCAATGCCACGAAGACGAGGTAATCAGGCGGCTCGCACAGGTGGACTCTGGGAATCCCACCCAGGAGTTCCTGGGCGGCAGTGCGGACCTTGGGATTGGGATGCATCGGGAAGACGAGGTTCATGCGCGGATAGCGCTCGAGCAACTCCAGCAGCGCGTGGCACACGCTCGTAAACCGAACCCCGAGGTTCTCCCGCCGGTGGATCGTCGTCAGGATGGTTCGGCCATCGAGATCCTCGACCCATGAATAGGGCGTGTCGGCCAAACTCGGCGTCCGATCTCTCACGAGGTTGAGCGCATCAACGATCGTGTTGCCAGTCACGAAGATCGACATTGGGTCGATCCCCTCGCCCTGGAGGTTGTGTCTCGAGCGCCGGGTCGGCGCCAGATGGACGTCGGCGATCTGCGAGGTCAGGCGCCGGTTGATCTCCTCGGGGAAAGGCGAGTACTTGTCGTTCGTGCGCAGCCCGGCCTCGAGGTGCGCCACCGGGATCTGCTCGTAGAAGGCGGCGAGCGCCGCGCAGAAGGTCGTCGAAGTGTCTCCCTGGGCGAGGACCATGTCCGGCGCTTCCTCGCGGAAGGCGTCCTGAAGCGCAGGCACGAGCGCGCCCGTGAGCGACCCGGGCGTTTGCCCGGCGGTCATCACGTCGAGGTCGCGGGTCGGGACAATGTCGAAGACGCCGAGCATCTGATCCAGCAACTCGCGGTGCTGCCCGGACACGATGACGATCGGGCGGAAGCGAGAGTCTTCCGATGTCAGCGCTCGGTAGACTGGGCCCATCTTGATCGCTTCCGGCCGCGTGCCGAAAACGAGGGCGATCGATCGGTCTGGACTCATTGGACCCCATCCTTGACGCCGGCACAATCGCGAGCGCATTAGCCCGCGCCAGCTAACCTATCGCAGAAGGTACATCGCAACCACGCCGAGGAGAGCGGTCGCCATCCACAGGACCAGGACTACAACGTCCTCGCTCCACCCACGGCCCAGCAAGCGGTGATGAACGTGCCCGCGGTCGCCGATGTGCACGGGCTTTCCGCTCAACAGCCGTTTTGTCATCGTCGACAGCACATCATAGATCGGCACGCCAAGGACCACGACAGGCGCGAGCATGGCAACCGCCGCCCCCTTTAGGGGGGTGCCCATTACCGCCATGCATGCCAGAATTAGCCCCAGGAACATTGCGCCGGCGTCGCCCATGAAGATGCGGGCGGGCTTGACATTGTACCGCACGAACCCCACGCTCGCGCCACAGAGGGCCGCTCCCATGCAGGCCACGTTCGGCGAGTCCATATGAAACGCCAGGACCGTCAGCGGGACGGCTGCGATTGCCGCCGTTCCCGCGGCCAACCCATCCATACCATCAAGCCAGTTGAGCGCGTTGACGATGACCGCAATCCACAGCACGGTTAGCGGCAACGACCAAACGCCGAGAGCCACATAGTGAGGGCCCTCCGAGCCGAAGGGCCACGTGACGCCCTCGATCCTGATCCCGCCAAGCCACCATAGTCCGGCCGCCAATCCGAAATGCACGACCAGTCGCAGTATCGGGGACAGGCCACGCGCATCATCGATAACCGACACGATCAGCAGCACGGAAGACGCGACGAACAACGCCAGCATCGGGCGCGGCAGTGGCCATGTGGTTGCCGCCACTGCGATCCAGAACCCGATGAAGATGGCTATCCCACCGCACGACGGTGTCGGTCGCTCGTGGGCGCGGCGCTCGTCGGGCTCGTCGACCGCGCCGATCCGCGCCGCGAACCATCCCGCGACGGGCGTCAAAACTAGAGACACCGCGGCGGCGCCGACGGCTCCGAGGATGAGCGTGGGTCCGCTCAAGCGCCATCAGCCTCCTCGTGAGCACCACACCGCACTACTTCAATTTCCGCTTCATTGAGCATCTCAAGCGCCATCGGGTCCGGGTACTCCCCGCGGTAAACCACGCGCTTGATCCCGGCGTTAATCAGCATCTTCGCGCAGAGCACGCACGGCTGGTTGGTGATGTAGACGCTCCCGCCCTCGGTTGACACGCCGTGCAGCGCGGCCTGTATGATGGCGTTCTGCTCGGCGTGGAGCGCCCGACACAGCTCCTGCCTCTGGCCCGACGGAATGCCCAACTTCTCCCGGTGGCATCCGCCCATTTCGGCGCAGTGCCTGAGCCCGCGCGGCGGGCCGTTGTAGCCGGTCGTGAGGATCCGCCGTTCCTTCACCAGTATCGCGCCGATGCGGCGGCGCAGACAGGTGGAGCGCTTCGCGACGACGGCGCAGATCTCGAGGAAATACTCGTCCCATGACGGGCGCTGCCCGAGGGGGTCATCTTGTGGCCGACTCATGCTGCTCAGTCCTGCTCTAGCGCTGTGATCTTGGCCCGACGACGCACGTACCTGTCCTTGTCGCTCGCGTCTGTTCCAAGGAAGGCCCGGATGATCTCGATGGCGATCTCCGGTCCGACCGTGCGGCCGCCGATAGCTACAATATTCGCCGCGTTGTGCTCGCGAGCCATGCGAGCCGAGTATGCTTCAGAAACGTTAGCTGCGTATGCGCCGCTCACTTTGTTCGCGGCCAGCACCATGCCGATGCCGGTCCCGCAGGCGAGGATCCCCAGGTCTGCTTCGTTAGCCGCGACCGCCCGCGCGACTGCTATCGCGTAATCGGGGTGGTCAACGCTCTCGGACGTGCCGGGTCCCAGGTCAACAATCTCGTGCCCATCATCGGCGAGAACATCGAGAATTGTCTCGCGCAAGGTCCAGCCGCCGTGATCGAAGCCTACAGCAACTCGCATCCCGGGCCTCCAAGCAAGCGTGATCGGAGGGTTGGCGCCATTGACCGCGTGCAAATGTGTCGCGCGGGCCCATGGGCCCGCGCGAACTCAGGATTCTCAGTGGAAACCGAAACGAGCCCTGCCTTAGGCCTGGGCCTTGCCGCCCTCAACCGACTCTTTCGCCAGCCGCACGCTGAACGTCGATCCACCGGGCGTGTCATCGGTGGCGACGACACTGTGCGACAGCCACACGTCGCCAGTCGTCCCGTCTTCCGTCTTGTGGGCCTGAGCCAGAGCTTTCACGAGGTAGAGACCGATGCCGGTCCCCTTGATCGACTTGTGGTCCACGTCATCGTCAACCATATGGAATCGCTCGAAGACCCTCTCTTTGTGCCGTTCCGGAACGCCAAGACCGTTGTCGGTGATGTCGAGCCGAATGGTATCGCCCTCGTCGAAACCAGCGACCCTGATCTCGCCGCCGTCGGGCGCGTACTTGATCGCGTTCCCGAGGAGGTTGTCGAGGATCTGCTCGAGCTTGTCCTGATCGCAGATAATCTCCGGGAACCCCTCGGGCATGTCCAGAACGAGCTGGTGCCGGTCGGTGTATGCCTGCTGGGCCGCCAGGATTCGGGTACAGACAGCGGGCACGTCCACATTCGAGATGTGTAGGTCGAGCGAACGGCCCGACTCGATGCGGGAGATGTTCAGAAGGTCGCTGATGAGGCGAGTCAGACGGTCACACTGCTGGTCGATGATCTCGTAGAACTCCATCCGCGTGTCGGCGTCAAAGTAGCCTTCCGCGTCGTCGACCAGCGTCGAGATGAAGCCTTTGATGGACGTGAGCGGAGTCCGGAGTTCGTGAGATACGGTGGAGACAAACGCGGTCTTCATCCTCTCGACGTTGCGGATATCGGTGATGTCGTTGAGGATCGCAACAGCGTTCTGCACCTTGCCATTGGCGCCGCGCATGAGAGAGGCCTGCGCCTGGAAGATCCTGGGGTCGCGGTCGCCAACGGCGAACTCATTGCCAGTCTCCTCCTGACCTGCCAGCGCGTCTGCCAACACCGAAGCGATCTTCGCTTCGGGTATGGCCTCGCGGAAAGGCCGCCCCATGAGCTCGCGGGGCTCGACGCCCAGAATCTGGGCGGCGGCGCCATTCACCAGGCGCACCTCGCCGTCACGCGTCACGACAATCACGCCGGCTTTCAGGTGCTGAAGGGTGTCCTCCAGCTCCTCCTTCTCCTCGCTCAGCCTGATGTAGAGCTGCGCGTTGGAGACGATCGCCGCGCACTGCTCGGCGAGCATCGTAAGGAGGCGAACGTCCTCGTCGTTGAAGTCCTGACCAAACCGCTTGTTGAAGACGTGCAGGACACCGATGGTGCGCTGCTCGACGATTTTGTCCTCGTCGTCGCGCTTCTTGATGACGAGCGGGACGCAGACGCCGTTGCGGACATTCAGGAACGCTACGTTGTCTTTGATCGTGCGATCATCGCGGACCGCGTCGTTGAACACGACGGGGCTGCTCTCCCGGAAGACTTGACCCGTGATTCCCTGGGTAGCCTTGACGCGGAAGGACTTCACCTGTTCCGCGTTCATACCGAGGGCCGGGGGGAGGACGGTCAGCTCGCCGTCTTCGGGCGAGTACAACATGATGGCGGCTTTCTCCGCCTGACTGATCATCGCCACCTTGCGCACGAAGCGCTGCAGTGTCTCGTGCAGCTTCGGTTTTGTGACAATCACTTGGGGCATCTCAGCCATGGTCGTGGCCGTGCTGAGTTGCGCCTCCATGCCCTTGATCTTGCGCTGCAATTCCGACACTACGATCTTGTAGCGCTCAAGGTCCTTGCGCAGATCCATGGGCATCTCATCTGGGGTCCGTGTATCTTCAGCCATCGCGCCGAATCGGCCTCCCACTGTCGCTCTCAGGCATCGTTACAATAAAAACGCAGTTTCAAACGCGAGCGATTGGCCCGACACGGCTTTCTGGGCCGCGTCGGGCCGAGTGCTCACGTTAACTGATGCCACAGGCTCGATGCGCAAGCGGGGTGCCGATTGGATATGAGCATCCGACTAACCCGCGGCGCGAGCCTCGTCCATCTCGTCCAACAGCCGGGCGCTCTCGCGCGCGGCGTCATCAAGCAGTTCAGCATCGACCCACCAGTAGTTCGCCGGGTCGGCGACAACCGCCTCCACTAGCCACGCGTTTTCGTAGCTGCGGAACATGAACTCCATTGTCGCCTTCTTGGGCCGCTCGCCCTCGAGTTCGAATTCATGCTCAGCGATCGCCCAGACCAGCCCTGGCTCCATCTCCTCAACCTGCACGAAGCGGAATTCACTCTTGACCTGCGCGTCGAACGCGTCGAGCATCAGGTCGAGCATCACGGGAGCCGCCAGGATCCACGGATCCTCCTGCTCCCAATCGTGCTGGATGGCCACTCCGGCGCCTGGCGTCAGGTGCGCCTGCAACAGCTCGACGTCTCCCGTTGTCCATGCGACCGCAATGTCGGTCAGCGTCGTGTGGAGCTCGGTGTCAATCCACTGAGCGTCCTCGTAGTAGCGAGTCTCGCGGATCGGCACTTCGATGTAGTTGTCGTAGTAGTGGTGGACCTGGATCTGCGTGGAAGACCGCGGCCAGTAGTAGTTGCCCCACCACCATGGGTCATACCAGCCCGCGCCCCAGCCGCCGTAGACGTACTGGCGAGGATGGCTGCGGTAGTAGTAATGGTGGTACTGAGGCGTGTAACGTCCGCCGTGACCGCCCGCGCGTCTGGACCGGTGTGGTGGACGCCACTTGTCACCCGGGTGGTGACCATCGCCCCGGAAGGGGAATGGCTCGCCCACGTGGCCGCCGCCGCGTCGGCCTCCGCCGGGCTTGTGCGGTCGCGTATCGTTGCCCAAACGCGGGCCGCGATGGTCGCCGCCGCGTGGCTCCGGCGCAGTACGGTATCTCGGCGGATTCGGGTCCTGGCCCGGCATCGGCGTGGAGTAACCGGGGACGAAGACCTCACGCCCTGGCTTGCCATCACCATTGCCTGGCCGTGGCCCGGATCGATCGCCGCGCTGACCGCCGCCCTGGCCTGGCGCGGTTGGTCGCACGCGTTCGTCCGGGTCCGGACCGACATCTGGCCCGCCACGGTCGCCCCGGCCGGGACGCGGCTCGGTGTCAACTCGCGGCGTGGTCGGTCTCGTACGGTCCTCTGGAGGTGTCGACGTCTCCGGTCGAGCGCGCTCGCCCCGATTGCCGGACGGCGCCGATTCCACTCGCGGAGGTCTCGGAGTTACTGTGGTGCGTCCGAGCCCCTCACCCGCGGGCCTATATCTGGAGCCCGATACGCTCGGGACGCGGTCGCGATCGATCTCAGATCCGCGGCCGGGTCTGGCTTCAGAGCCCGAGACGGCCGGGACGCGGTCGCGATCGATCTGAAATCCACCTCTTGGTTGCGGCGACGTCGCGCGAGGCGCGGATCGCCGTTCGGTCACTGTCGGTCTCGGCGACTGTGGCCGAGGGGTGGGTTCCGTGACCCGTCGTGGTTGCGTGTAGGTCGGTCTCGACGGACGGGAGGGACTTGCTGTGCTCCCGCCACGCCCTGGCATCGTGGTGCTGTAACCAACGGGCCGCCTGCTGGAACTCGACCCGATCGACCGGCGGCCCGAGCTCGCGGGTCGGGGACTCGTCGTCCGCGGAGTCGCCGGGCGAGCGCTTGGCCGCGATGAGCCGCCGCTCCGAGGCATCGACGTCGATGACCCGGCGCCACGTCTCTCCGTCGAGCGTCCTGATGTCGCCTTGGGTTTGGAACTAGAAGTCGAGCGGCTCGGTCTGGTGGCGGAGGGTTTCGAGCCGCCGGATCCCGGCAGACTCGTTGACCTCCCTATGGAACGCGTTCCGCCCCCAGCCTTGCCCCCTTTGGCAAACGCTGGGGCTGCCGCGACCAGTACGAGCGTGATAGCAGTCATCAGAGCGATGACCGCCCATCCGTCGATCCGCAGTATCTGGGTGCTGCGTCTGGTAGTCATGGGGGTACACTCCCTTCCTCCGGGTTTCGGCCCTCGGGTTACAAGGTTTCCCTTGTGTCGGGGAGCCCGCCGGCCCAGTATCCCGGAACGGGAGTGTCATCTGGCTCGCGGTTCGGCACCGGGTTGGCGGTCCTGCTACCGTCGCCGCCGCTTCTTGCGGTTTGAGTCTCGGTTGCGCTTCAGGTCGACGAGGCGCGACTCGCTGTGCTTCATAAACGACGAGAGACGCTCCTCGAACGACTCTGACTGGCGCCCCTGAGGCGCGCCACGCGGCGCTGGTTCGACTGGACGGATCGGCTCGCGCGCTTCAGCCTGCTTGGCGGACAGTTGAAGACGCCCTCGTTCGTCCGTCCCCAGGATCTTTACCTTGACCGCGCCGCCCTCTTCGAAGTAGTCGCCGACATCACGCACGTACGCGTCGGCAATCTCCGATATATGCACGAGGCCGGAACGGCCTTCGGGCAACGAGACAATAATCCCGAACTTAACTAGCTTAACGACTTTGCCCTCTACTACGTCACCGGGCGCGACAGACATTCTAGAACGACGCCCCCCTGAAGGTCGGCCCCGATACGCGGGCGACTGGGAGAATTCCATCTGTGCGGAACGGTACTACCCGCATTATATAGTATGCCCAATGGGGTGTCAAGCTACACCCAGCCTGCCGAAACCCCAGGAAATTGAGCTAAACTGAGGGCACAGCCCTCCTGACATCGCTACTCGCCCGGCCCCGTCTCCGTCAGAACGCCTTCGCGATAACGCTTCAATTCAACAAGGGAGCGATCGATGCTATCCGCAATTCCACCAATAACAGACACATCTACCGAGTGCCGAAACACGCCGAATTCGCCGAACTCGACGTAGCGGTCGCTACCGAAGTTCGACCAGACTTTCACCCGAACATAGCGCGCCTCCATCGGCGCGAATTGCAGCCAGTGTCGGGCGGGCTCCATGGGCAGCGTCCACACGCCGAGGCTCGTCCATGGCCCATCGACCTCGCTGGTTGAGACTTCCAACTCAACATGCTTCGCGCCGCGCATCATCCCCCACGGGTCGCGCGTGTTGGTATCGATGATCGCGGAATCGATCACGGCACCATATTCGCCCGGGATCGCGAAGGCAATCATCTCCGGCGCGTCCTCAGTCGGCTTGCGGTTCGATGACCACCCAAGGGAGTTGTGGTCAGGGTCGTCGGCTGACGTGGCGATGAGGCCATCGATCAGGTTCTGAGAGCCCCACTGCTCGAGTTCCTTGTCGTCTTCATCGAGAGCGACGCTGGAGGTGTAGATCACGCTGCCGCCGTTCTTCGCGGCAATCAGGCTGTCTTCGATGTTTGGCGGGCCAATGTTACCTGCCTTGGCCCCCGCACGCGCCGCGGCGAATCGTCGCAGGCGCGCGAGTTCACTCTCCATGCCCTCGATCGCCTTCGTCAGTTCGTCGTCGCCGACCAGAGCCTCGAAGACCTCGAACTCACCGAAGCCCACGCGGGCGTTCGATCCATGGTTCGAGTTGATCAGCAGTCTGACGTACTTGGCTGGCGTCGGCGCCGGAAGGACGAAGCGCTGCGGCCTGGCGACGTTGATGCATTCGAAGTTACTCACCCGCTGCCACGGGCCCTCAGCTCCGATCACAGACACCTCAACGGTGAAGTTCTTGACCCATCGCCCGATGACCCTCGGATCGTTCGTCCTCGGGTCAATGCGAACCGCGCCGATCAGACGCTGCCTGTTGCCGGCAAAGCCGAATACCACCCATGCCGGCTCCCGCACGGCCGGCGCGGTGGTCGTCGCCCATCCGTAGGAGTTTGCCGGGACGATCTCACCCTCGACGCGCTTCCCATCGATCAGGTTCTCCTTGCGCCACTCGGCGGAAACCGGGCCCTTCCGGCTCTCGCGGATCTCGCTGGAGGCTTTGATGACCTGCCCGCCCTGCTCGCGCGCTACGATGTTCACGGCTCCGTATATGACATCGTCGGCCGGCGCCGTGACCATCGTCAGGCATGATGCAACGCCTACAAGCAGAGCGATAGTGCAGACCCGGAGGGTGGTGTTCTGATTCATGAGTGCCTCTCTTGGTTCTCGTAGCCGCGGCTGCGACGCGCGCTGCTATTCAGGCTCGATTATCTCATCCGTGGGCTCGACCGGTGCGGCTGGGGCCGGTAGGTGGACGGACTCAATCTGCTCTCCGTCGCGAAGGACCTCAATCCACGCAGCGCCCGTCGTCCTGATCTGCTGTTCGACGTTCGTGCCCGGATCGTGGAAGTCATCGTGGACCACGAGCTTCAGTTCTTCCTCATCCACCACCACAATCTTGATGCGCTGCCCCTCACGCACCCCACCTACTATGACAGACACATCGAAGCGACGTTCCATCGGGTCGTCGCCAACGTAAGCCGTATCCTCGTCGATGGTAACCATGGGTTCTTGCTCGACGGGATCGTCCTCGCCACCGGGATCGACCTCGCCTGGGTCCCCGGGATCATCGACTTCGGTCGGTTCCGCCGGGCCCTCGGACACGGTGAGGTCGACGGCCTGTCCGGTCTTCACCTCGAGGCCTGGGCGAGGATCTTGGGCCATGACCTCGCCTTCAGGCGCCGTGTCGTCGTTGACGTAGGCTATCTCCCCCACCAGCAGCTCGATCCGTTTGAGATTCGCATCAGCGACTTCGAGAGGCACGCCCACTACGTCGATGACCTCCACAGTCACGTCCTCGATGGCCTCCGGCGCCGCAATCGTGACGTCGACCTCAGACCCGATCTCGACTCGCGCGCTCATCAGAGGGTCCTGGGAGATGACCGTCCCAGGCGGCGCCTCCGTATCTTCTTCCTCATCAACGTCGCCCAGACGAAGCTCCGCATCCGCCAGCATCTGACTCGCCTGCGGCACGGATAGCCCCGTCACGCCCGGAACAGTCGCCATTGGCGGCGTCTGCGGACCGGGGAAGAACAGTTCCTTCAGCAGGAACACGAGCCCCACGATCGCAACGATGCCGATCATGAAACCCATGACGCCCCAGAACCACCCCCCGCCCGACGACGCCACGGCGGGCTGAGCATCCGGCCGGCGTGGGCCTGGCGACGTCTCGCGTACGGGTAGGCTGGACACCGGCTCAGGATGGCGGGGCAAGACCATCGTCTGCGTCGCGTCGGGCTCCACATCAGACGCCGTCACCGGCGCCCCGGCGGCGAGCCGGCGCAGGTCTGCCAGCATTTCCCCGGCCGACTGGTACCGCTGGTTGGGGTCAGTGGCCATCGCCTTGAGCACCACGTGCTCGGCAGCGGGGGGTATGTTCGGATTCAGCGCTCGCGGCGCGGGAGGCGGCCCCGCGAGGCGTTTGGCGATCACCGCATCGGTTGTCTCGCCCTGAAACGGCGTTCGCCCTGTCAGCCCCTCATACATGACCACGCCAAGCGAGTAGAGATCTGATTGGGGCGTCGGGGCGTTGCCGTGGACTTCCTCCGGCGACAGGTAGTGAGCGGATCCGACCAGGGGCTTCCCATCGTGAGCCTCACCGATCGCAGCGGCGATGCCGAAGTCGGCGAGCTTGGCCCGGCCGTCGGTCGTGAACAGTATGTTGTGCGGCTTGACGTCGCGGTGGATGATCCCGTGCTGATGAGCGTACCCAAGGGCCTCACAGGCATGAAGCGCTACTTCAGCGACCTTGTGCACGGGCAACGGGGCGAAATCCCGGATTATCGACTTGAGGTCGGGCTCGGGCAGATATTCGATGACGATGAAGTGCCGACCGTCCTCAGCGCCCGTGTCGAAGATCTGCGCGATGTTCGCATGGGAAAGCCGCGCCGCTGACTGGGCCTCCGCGCGGAATCGACCAACGATCTCCTCATCACCCGCGAGTTCGGCGTGCAGCATCTTGATAGCAACGCGACGTTCCAGCGAGCGGTCGAAGCCACGGTAAACCGTGGCCATCCCGCCGCGTCCGATTTCTTCTTCAACCTGGTACCGCCCGGCCAACAGGCCACCATTCATAAGCTAGTCTCCGTCGACTAAGGGCGCTCGCCGGCCGCCCTCACTTCAGCAGTTCCTCAATAATGTCTCTTGCGATGGGAGCCGCGACCGCGCCGCCGCTCCCGCCGTGTTCCACAATCACTGCCACAGCCACTCGCGGATCGTCAGCCGGCGCGAACCCAACGCACCACGCGTGCGCGGCGCCGCTCGGGTTCTCCGCCGAGCCGGTCTTGCCGGCTACCTTGACTCTGGGTATAGCCGCCTCGTCCGCGGTTCCCGATTCGACCGCAAGCTCCATCATCCCTGCCAGGATCCCCGCGGTCGAAGGTCTAATTGCCTGGCGAGTGCTTCCTGGTTCGCCATGACGGAGCACTCGTCCATCGGGATCGAGCACTGCTTTCACAAGCCACGGATCGACGAGTCGGCCCTCTTGGGAGATCGCCCCCGCCAGCCGCGCCGCCGCCAAGGGCGTCACGGCCAGCTTGCCTTGACCGATGGCATAGTTCGCCGAAGCCCGCTCGCCCACATCGTCAGTGCCGACCTGACTTTCCTGAGCCCAGAGGACGAGGTTGGGCGCTGCGAAGATGCCGGATTCACTCGCAAACTCAGACATCCGCTCGGTGCCCAGGTCGATCCCCAGATGCGCGAAGTAGACGTTGCATGAATTCGCAACAGCGCCTTCCATGTCCAGCTTGCCATGCCCGGTGCGCTTCCAGCACCCCATCTCGCGCCCGTCGACCCAGATGCTTCCCGTGCAGACGTGCTCGCGGTCGACGCTAACCGTGCCGCCCTCGATCGCGGCCGCGCCGACGATCAGTTTGAAGATCGACCCCGGAGGATATACGCCCCGCAAGGCCCGGTTCAAGCCCGGTGAATCCGGATCCGTGTTGAACAGCGTGAAGGCCCGGTCCGTGGCCTTGATCTCGAGCGGATCGTACGTCGGCCCGCTCGCCAGCACAAGGATCTCACCGGTGCGCGGATCAATCGCCACAGCGGCGCCAGCTCGCCGCCGAAGACCACGTCGCGCGGCGCGCTGCGCATCCGTGACGATGGTCAGCTCAACATCGTTGCCGACCGGTCCACCACCAGCGAGGTCAGCCAGCGGCCCGCGATGCAGCGCCGATTGCACGAGGTCGTCGCGAAGGGCGTTCTGCAGCCCTGTCTTCGCGTCGTAACCGGTTAGGTGACAGAACGTGAGCGGGGACGAATACGCACGCAGCCACGGGCCGCTGTCGCCGTCGCGTTTCCGCCCGAGGATTTCCACGCCATCGCCCGACAGTATCCGCCCGGGTTTGACCGTTGCCGCCCGAGCCTTCGCCCGCCCGTTCGCCGGGTGTCCCATCAGTTCTCGTCCGCGGTAGACCGCCCAGTAGCCCACGTAGAACGGCATCGCGCAGAACGCCAGCAACGTGACCAGCGCCAGTTCGCGAATCTTGCTGCCAAGCTCAGTCCGGGTCATTCCTGCCCCTCGCTCTCATCAGACGCGCGATGGATGCAGTCCCGGGAGATGCACAGCAGGAGTCCCAGCGATATGAAGCTCATCAGCACCGAGGTGCCGCCGTAGCTGACGAAGGGCAGCGTGATCCCCGTCAGGGGGACGAGTTTGGTCACGCCTCCAACGATGACCAACGTCTGCAGCGCAAAGGCCGTGGACAGCGCCGCCGCCAACAGACCGCCAAAACGGTCGCGCGCTTGCCAGGCAATCGAGAAGCCTCTGTAGCTGATGAACGCCGACAGCAGCATGATGGCGATCACGCCCGCCATCCCCAGTTCTTCGCCAATCACCGCCAGAATCAGGTCGGTATGCGCGGCCGGGAGTTGTCCCGGCACGGGGAGTCCGTTCCCAAGGCCTCGGCCAAAAACGCCGCCTTCGGCGAAGCAGAACAGTGACTGAGCGATCTGCCAGCCGCTATCGTTGACGGTCGCCCATGGATTCAGCCACGCCTCAATACGGCGATGGACATGCGGAAACATCCGGTCGGCCGCCACGCCACCGGCGATGAAGATGCCCGCCCCCAGCGCGCCATAGGTTCGCCGGCCCGTCGCGAGGTACAGCAGTGCCAGGAACACGCCGTAGATCAAGACGGCAGCACCGAGGTCGCGCTGCAGCACGAACACCGCCAAGGAGAAGATCGCCACGAGCAGAAGCGGCGCCAAATAGCGCATCTCCGGCACCGATATGCCCAGGAAACGGGGCCCGGTGGCGGTGAGCATATCGCCCTTGGCCGCTATGTAGCCCGCGAGGAATATGCAAAACAGCACTTTGGCGAGTTCCGTGGGCTGGAACCGGATGAGGTTCTCGATCCCAATCCACAGCTTCGCGCCATTGACCTCGTGACCCCGCAGCATCGTGGCGACAATCAGTCCGATCGCAGCCGCTCCGCAAAGGTACTTGTAGTTGGCCAGCCGGCGGATGTCGCGGATCAGGCCGTATGTGGCGACCAGCGCCACCGTCCCGACCAGCATCCAAACCATCTGCCGCGTGCCGGCCGTCCGCAGACCCGTGGTGTCGGAGGCGGGCGCCCCCAGCTCGAGCCGCCAGAGCGTTAGCAGGCCGATGGCCGACAACCCAAGCGCGCACGCAATCAGCACGTGGTCGCGCTTCGGCCCGATGCGGTCGAGCAGGAACGTCGCGATGATGACGGCGCCAGGCACCAGAATCAGCCGACTTGCGTGGTGGAGTTGGATATCAAGCGTGTGGCAGAGCAACAGGCCGCCACATCCAGCGATGATGGCGATCGCGCAGAGCAAGACCAGCTCGGTGCGGCGCGGTAGGCTAATGAGCCGTCTCCTGGAATCCAACCGGCCCCGTCGGATCTGGAGATCCGACCTACGGGGGTTATTGAAACCACCTATAGTGCTCGTCCGGACCGGCGCGTGGCAGGCTGCGTTGTTACGGCTCCGGCATCGCCGGCGGACGACCCTCCGTCGCATCTCCCGCACAGAACCGCATGACCGTTGTGCCTATCGAGACCCGGTCGCTCTCGCGGATCGGCGTCTCCTCCTCCAAGCGCGCGCCGTTCAACAGCGTCCCGTTCGTCGACCCGCGATCTCGGACATAAAGCGTCCCGTCGCGCGTGAAGATGAGCGCGTGATTGCTCGAAGTGAACTTGTCGGCCGGCAGGCAGATCGTGTTGTGCGCTCCGCGACCGATCGTCGTGACGGCTGTGAGGGCGAACGTGCTACCAACCGGTAGAACCACTGGATCGCTCGTCTCAACCACGATGAGGCGATCCGGCAAGGAGCGAACCGTCGCGGCAGCGGGCGGCATGTCCACGGGTGCGGGCCGGCTCGGTGGCTCAACCGGCAACGCTGATTGGGTCGGGCGTGGAGCGGGTTCGGGCACGGGGGCCTGCGCGCCCGTGAGTTCGGGATCTTGTTCGATCTGAATGGCGGGATGATGGGCCGGCTGCGCAGCGTGGGAATCGGCCCTCATCTCCTGGATCAGCGCCCTGAGAACTAGCAGCACAAAGAGATAGAGCAACCCGAGGAATGCGTACCGCCCAGCAATCCAGATGATCTCCGTGTTCACTGATGCCTCACTGGGGTCAACCCGTCACGCGATTGGTCCGGCGGGAACGGCGGGCGAGACGCCTTGGCCGGGCTATTGCGGATCCGTGTCGAGATCAAACTGCATCTGCAGCTCGCCGAACTCGACCAGGTCGCCCGGCTCCATATGGGAGTTCGCCGCGGGGATCCCGTTCAGACGGGTCCCGTTCTTGCTGTCTAGGTCGATCAGCTGGAAGTGATTCCTACTCCAAAGCACCTGGGCGTGTCGCCTTGATGCCGAGCGACTGTCCAACGGCACGTCGCAGTCGGCGTCTCGGCCGATGACGGCCGGAGCGGCCACGCGGTACGCCTTGCCGCCTTCAGCAAGCTCCGTCAGACGAAACGCCGCGCGCTTGTCGGCAAAGGCGTGCTCAACGCGAAATCCGCCGGCTGCGATGGTCTCCGAGGACGTCACGAGGACGCCAGGGACGCTTTCGAGCAGATAGCCTGCCTCGCGGAGCCTCGCCCACAGTGAACTACGGTACTGTGCCTGAAGACGTTCGACCTCACCAGCGAGTTCGCCGTAGTCATCGAGCGAGAGCAGAATCGTGTATTCGTTGGGCGCTTCCGCGCCGCTATCCCGAAGCCGGCTCTCCCGAGCGGCAACGTTGAATAGCTCCTGACCGACGGCAACCAAGTCGAGCCGGCCGCCGAAGACGACCTCGGCGCCACCCTCCGCAAGCTGCCCTAACGCCTTCTCCAAGCGGTCGAGGAGCGACATGCTAGAATCCGGGGTTCAATGTAGCGGGCTAAGTGCGCGCGAAGCGCATCGCGACGACACCATTGCGCAAGCGCGGAGATTATACCAACTACATGCGGTCGTGTCACTAGCCCGATGAAGGCCTGGGCGTGGGGCCAAGCGCTTGACACGCCCCACCTCACGGCCTACAATCGCCCATAGGCTGCGCGAATCCGCGCATTTGGTAGCCCGTCGTCATGCGACGCGGGCGCGCAGCCGTGCGCCAGAGACCTTAGTACTCATCGCGGCACGGGAGGGCAGCAGACCATGCGGGATTGGACCGGACGGTCTCTCTCCAGGCTGGGCATCCCACTCACAGCAGTCATCGCACTCACATGCTCCACACTCGGCGCCCAACTGGGCACTCCCGCCGGCGGCGGGATGAGCATCGGCGGCGTTGGGGTCGACATGGGCCAAAGGCTCGGCCCGGGCGACGTCGTCATGATCACCGTTCAGGGCGAGCCCGAGGAGTCCGGCTCGTTCATGGTCAGTCCGACGGGCACGCTCGGCGGCGGGCCGCTCACTGGGCGCGTCCAGGCTGCCGGCCTGACGCTCGACCAGTTGCGAGATGAGATCGTCACCGCTCTGCGCGAGTTCATTCGGCGCCCGCTGGTGGGCGTCTCGCTGAACGCGGCGCAGTCACTTCGCACCGTTCATGTGGGCGGCACGGTCGCGACCCCGGGCGTGCAGATCGTGCGGTTCGGCGGATCGGTCGCGGAAGCCGTGATGGCGGCCGGCATCCTCCCCACCTCCGACCTCGCTCGGGCTAAGCTGACTCGCGGCGCGCAAGTCCTGCCGATTGACCTGAGCATGCTCCGGGGCGGGACATCGCTCGGACCGCCATTGCCGGCCCAAGCCGGTGACTTGATCTACGTTCCGAAGCTTGTCGCCGGCGCCATCTCCGTACACGGACTCGTCGGCACCCCCGGGCCTCTGCCACTCGACCCCGAGGATCTCCAGGAGATGACCGTCCTGCGCGCGCTGAACATGGCGGGCGGCGCGACGGAGGGGCGGATCTTGTGTCTGCCTTGCTCCTGCATCGTGGCGGAGGGTCGGAGACCGTCAACCTCCAAGCCCTGCTGTACGACGGTGACATGGCCCAGGATCTGCCGATGCGAGGCGGCGACACGCTCGTGCTCCGTGCGGCGAAGAAACTGACCATCGCCGGGCAAGTCAGCGATCCCCGCAGCGTCCCGATCGGCGAGGAGATCGGCATCCTCGACGCGATTGCTCTCGGCGGCGGCCTGACGGCGCTTGCAGACCTGCGAGCCGTCCGCGTTATCCGCTCCACCGGCACCGAAGTCGTCGACATATCCGGTCTCTGGGACCGCGGCGACATCACGAACAACGTCAGAGTCGGCCCGGGCGACTCGGTGATCGTGCCGGAGCGCCTGCCCGAGGAAGTCCTCGTTGTCGGCAAAGTCGAGAATCCAGGCCCCACCGACATCTACAAGAAGGCTAACCGCGGCGTGTTCGGGCTCGTCCAAGCCGCGGTCCCGCTTCCGGAGGCCGACCTGCGCAAGGTCACCGTCCACCGCGTGGGGGCCCCGCCCTTCCTCGTTGACGTCAAGTCCATTGCCGAGCAGGGGAATTTCGCCGGCAACTACCAGGCCCAGGGCGGCGACACGATTTTCGTGCCGGAACTCGACAAGGTCTACGCGATCGGCGCTTTCAGCAACTCCGGCGCTTTCCCCCTGACCGCCACAACCACCGTCATCGAAATCGTCGCGCTCGCGGGGCTCCGTGAGGACGCACGGATCAAGCAGATGCGTCTCGTGCGGCCGGGAACCGGCGGCACGCAGTCTCAGGTGATCAACTTCAACAAGGTGCAGAAGGGCCTCGACAACACCAACTACGCGCTGCAGGCCGGCGACTACGTGTTCGTCCCGTCGCGCGACCCGAACAAGAGCACCTTCTGGGACATGTTCCGCGATGCCCTGTTCGTCCTCCGCGTCTTCACCTAGACACCTCAGCTACTACGAATGAGAATGGCCCGCCGACCAAGGAGTCGGCGGGCCATTCTCGTTCTTCCCTCGGCGACGCCACTATCCGGCGGCGGCGGTCTCCTCAGCTGCCGGCTCAGCGGGCTTCGTCACGGCATCGATGGCGGCTTGCATGGCTGCCATCTCCTCCGTGGTTATCGGCAAGCCCCACGCCTGCAGCATCGACGTGTAGTTCTTACCGAGTCCCGCGTTCACCCATATCGCTGCCAGGGCGGCCTTCTGCTCCAGCGTCTCCACTCCCGACGTCGCCTCGACGGGGATGTCGCGGGCAGCCGGGAACAGGGGCATCAGGGGGGGTCCAATCGACCAGTTCACCCGAGACGGCCGCCAGACGCTCCGACAGGGACCACATGATCCCCATGCCGACATCCGCCGTGATCTTGTCGGCCGTGCCCTTCGCCTTCACGTGCGCCGCCAGCGCTTTCGCCGCCGCTGCTTTCGTCGTGTTCAGGTCGCGCAGATGTGTCCGGACCGCGGTCGCTCCAACGTTCAATTCGCCCAGTTCCACGTAGAGCATGTCCTCAAGCTGAGCTGACGCGAAGCGCGCGGCGCCATCAGCAAACCCCGGGACTGCCGCGGTGACATGAGCGATTGCAGGATCATTGACAAAGGCCGAGGCGACGGCCTCGAACCAGTGACGCCACTTCGGCGGCGGACCGACCATCGAGTCGGGGACGCGCATCGGCGAGCCCGCGGTGAAGGCCTTCACATTCGGATCGACGAGGATCTCGATCCGCGCGCCTCCGCTAGGCATCCCGCCGCAGAACTCGGCCATCTGCAGATATGCCTGCTCCAGCCGGTCGGGAATGTTGTACGAGCGCACATCCATGGCCTTGTCGGAGGGCACCATGAGCAGGATGTGGTTCCGGCAGATCGCGTCATACCCGATGAGCGGCTTCTCAGCCGATTGGGCCGCGCGATCCAGCGCGCCGAGTCCAGCCTGGATGATCTCGTCATTCGCGCCGGCTCGGATGTACTGGTATTCGATGAAGCCATCGTCGGCGAGGCCGGTCTGAATGAAGTTAGCGGCGAGCTTCCCATAGAGAATCGCCGCTCCGGGGCCGTTACCGAGCAACTGCTCGCAACGCGCCTTCCAGAAGAGCGCCTCGGGAGCCAGCGACCGGTGCGGGTAGTTCTCACAGTAGTTGACGAACCCGGCCTGCGCGGCGCGGATGTCGCCGTTCAGCAAGTTCTGAACCGCAATCTTGTAGACGAAATCATCCGACAAGCTGTGGTGCGGGTAGGTGTTGATTACCGCCATCATCACAGTCGCACGGTCCGCGTGCGTCGGCAGCTTCGGGTATAGAGCATTGAGCCGCTTCACCGCCGTGTTCGCCCAGGTGCTGACGGGGTAGGTGCCGATGAGCATGAGGTGCGCGTTGCCGGCCGCAACCCAAGCCTCGAGCTTCTCGTAGTCGGCCGCGACCCTGTAGAGCGCGTCGTCACGGTAGTCGCTGCCCGGCAGCGCCTGCGACAGGATGATGTACGATTCGATGGCACTGGCGACAGGCTTTCCGGCGCCGGCGTCGATCCCGGCCTCAAACCCCTGCGCCACGCGCATCCAGTTCTGCTCGACCTGGGCAAACTGCTCGGGGGTCTTCGCCTTCTCGGCGTCCACCGCGTACGCCTCAAGAGCGTCGAACGCCGCTCCAATGCCATACAGCGCGTCATCGATCTTATCTGACGACGGATACAGCATGATGAAGTCCTGATACAGCGCCACGGCAGTCGCGTAGTCCTGGACCTTGGCGGCGCCGGCCGCCTGCGTGTAGAGGTCGTCATGCTCCTGGCGGGCCACGCTGAACTCGTCCTCTTCCGCGTCTGCCCCTCGGCCCGGCATCGCGATGTCCATCCCAGGCACCATCACGCGAGCTTTCCGCGCCGCATAGTACATGTACATGCGCACCGTGCGGCTGTACCGGCTCTGCGGGAAGGCGTCGAGGAATTTCTGGCCAAGCTCAAGGGCCTGCATCACGTCGCCGGTGCGGTAGTACATGTAGACCATCTGCTGGAGGCCGGGCTCGACGAGGTTTGAGTACGGATAGTCGTTAGCGAGCGTGAAATACGCTTCGGTCGCCAGGTCGACTTCCATCGCCCGCGAGTACATGTATCCGAGCGCGCTGAGGGCATCGTCGCAGTAGTCGCTGGTGGGGTATCTGTCGAGCAACTGCAGGTACAGGTCAGCCGCGCCTTCGTAGTTGCGCTCCGTCTTCATGCGGCCCGCGAGGCCGTAGATGGCCTCATCGCCGTCAGGGCTCCGGCCAAATCGCTGCAGGAACTCGTCGTACTTCTCATACACGGTCGGCCAGTCGGGAATGCGCATGTACTGCGAGATCAGGCTGTAGAGCGCGTCGCAGGCGTAGTCGCCGTCGGGGTAGGTCTCGATATACTTCTCATACGCCGCAATGGTCTTGTCGACCTCACGGTAGCGTGTCGTCAGCGAGGTAATCTTCCACGCGACCTCGTTCGCATCGCCGGCGTTGGGGTACAGGCTCAGGTACATCTGCCAGGCGTCGGTCGCCTCGGCAATCTTGATCTTGTCGTAGCTCGCGACGCGCTCAATCGCGTAGGCCTCGTCCCAACGGTTCTTCGCGAACCAGCGGCTGTAAAGCGGCGGCTGAACGACAACTACGTCGTCGCCGGATGCCGGCGCGGTGTCTTGAGCCGTGGCCATGGCCGCGATCCCAATGATCCATACTGCAGCCACGACGAGCCACGGGGCCCGTCCCTTGTTCGTTCTCATCCCGCATTGCCCATATGAGCAGGGAGGTTTTCGGTAGAGGTGCCAAGAAACTGGCCTCAGAGCATCGCAGCGGGCATCGCAGCAATGATCGCCGGAGGCACCGCATGGGTGAAAGCCAACAGGAGCCGTTGAGCCTG
>PVBE011190981.1_pt1 | contig 59098 bp, 58 predicted proteins | sample 1631181 | NCBI WGS metagenome assembly PVBE01 (sample SAMN08397723, study PRJNA350692) | Marine metagenome, whole genome shotgun sequencing project. | isolation source: water | place: Pacific Ocean | collected 2012-04
CTTGCGGCCTGCCTGCGCGACGATTCCGGCCTCCTGTCCGTGGAACTTCGCGTTGAGGACGGAGTGGGAGATCTTCTTCTTCTTCAGGACCTTGGAGATGACCTCCGACTTGTCGACGGACACCGTTCCGATCAGCACCGGCTGGCCCTTCTCGTAGCACTCGAGGATCTGGTCGACGATGGCGGAGAACTTCTCCCGCTCGGTCCGGTACACGACGTCCGCCTGGTCGAGGCGAATGCAGGGCTCGTTCGTCGGGATCACGTGGACGTTCAGGTCGTAGATCTTCCCGAACTCCTCGGCCTCGGTATCGGCGGTGCCCGTCATGCCCGACAGCTTGTCGTACATGCGGAAATAGTTCTGGTACGTGATCGTCGCGAGGGTGACCGACTCGTTCTTGATCTCGACGCCTTCCTTGGCCTCGATCGCCTGGTGCAGGCCGTCGGACCAGCGACGCCCGGGCATCGCACGTCCGGTGAACTCGTCGACGATGACGATCTTGCCCTCCTGGATCAGGTACTGCTCGCCCTTCTTGTAGAGGGTGTGGGCCTCGAGCGCCTTGCCGACGTGATGCAGGAGGTCGATGTTCGTCGGCTCGAAGAGGTTGTCGATGTTCAGCCGCTGCTCGACGCCGTCGATACCCTCTTCGGTGAGGGTGGCCGAGCGGTGCTCCTCGTCGACGATGTAGTCCTGGTCTCGCTTGAGCTCGACCACGACCTGGTTGACCCGGTAGTAGACTTCCTGAACGAGCTCGGCCTGGCCGGAGATGATCAGCGGGGTCCGGGCCTCGTCGATCAGGATCGAGTCGACCTCGTCGACGATCGCGTAGTTGAAGGGGCGCTGCACCATCGACGAGCGCTCATACTTCATATTGTCGCGTAAGTAGTCGAAGCCGAACTCGTTGTTCGTGCCGTAGGTGATGTCGGCCGCATAGGCCGCCTTGCGCTGCGCATCGTCCAGGTTCGGGATGATGGTCCCGGTCGTCATGCCCAGGAAGCCATAGACGCGGCCCATGGTCGCGGCGTCGCGGCTGGCGAGATAGTCGTTGACGGTCACGACGTGGACGCCCTTGCCGGGCAGCGCGTTCAGATAGGTGGCGAGCGTGGCGACCAGCGTCTTGCCCTCACCCGTGCGCATCTCGGCGATCTCGCCGCGATGAAGGACGATGCCGCCGATCATCTGCACGTCGTAATGGCGCTGGCCCAGCACGCGCTTGGCGGCTTCGCGCACCGTGGCAAAAGCCTCGGGAATCAGGCTGTCGAGCGTCGCACCCTGATCCAGCTGTTCGCGGAACTTCACTGTCTGCGCGGCGAGCTGTTCGTCGGTCATCGCCTGCATTTCGGGCTCGAACGCGGCGATCTTGGCGACCAGGGGCTTGAGCGACTTGACGTAACGGTCGTTGGACGAACCGAACAGGGACTTGGCGAGGCCGCCGAACATAAGCGATTTCCTGACTGAAATATCGTGAGATAGGCGCAGCGCCTAAAGTCTAGAGGCGCGCCCGACTGCAATGGTGAGGAAAGGGGTCGGCCGCAGCCGACGCCGGGGCCTATTCGCGCCGACGGCCCATGAAGATCGCCACCACCGGGCGCGGCGCTTCCATATCCAGACGGTGGATCGGCACGGCACTCGCGAAAAGGCTGGCCCATGCCTGCGCCGGTCGGGTCGCGGCACGCGCGACGGCCGCCTGTTTGGCAGCCGTGACAATGCATCGCTCGGCAACGACCCCGCGCGCTTCCTGCCCACGCGCGCTCGCCCCCACGCCGGTCAGCGCGGACAATAGAGCAGAGAGGAGCAGGAGCAGGTTCATGCGAGACTTGTCTTAGGCAGATACGCGCGGCGCGTCTATCCGTTGCGACACGTCGCCGAATGGGGCGTGCTCAGTCGCGGCCGATGACACGGTAGCCCATCCGAAAAAGCGCATCGACAACGGGCCATGACGGGTCGACCGGGACGGCCGCCGCGTCCTTGCACGGCGCGAATTTGGGAATGCCCTCGTCCCAAAGCCGCACGTCCGGCTTGCAATTGACCCGCTTCTGATCGGGCATGACGGTGTAGCGGACACTCATGTCGTTTAGCAGGACGATATCTTGGGGCCAGGCCGGGATGTCATGCGTGGTCAGGCTGGACGCATAGTCCATCACGAAACGCCCCTCCAGTCGCTGGGCGGGGGGCTTGTGGTTACGACGGACAAAGGCCGCGATCGTCTCGCGCGCAAATTCCGTGCAGACCGCATGCTCCAGTGGCAAGGCGCGCGGCTGCTTGGGGAAGCCGCCATCGCAGGTGACGACCCGGCCATCGGGTTCGACGGTCACGGTCATCGCGGCGGGCATTAGGGGACCGGGTGCCATCGCCATATCGGGCGCTTCATCGCCATCGGGCAACTGCCAGTGGATGCGAAGCTGATAATGGCTTGGCACGGTCGCGCCCCGGCGATCCTTCGCCGCTCGGAACAAGCCGGTGTTCGATTTGGCAAGACGGCATGTCTGTTCGGCCAGAGACGCCGCGGCCGATTCCACGATGCGGCAATCGGTGACCTGCCCCTGCCGATCGACCGTCAGGTCGGCGACGACACGCCCCTGCTCGCGGGCACGGATCGCGGCCGGCGGATAATTGTCGGGACCGAAGACGACGCCCATGTCGCCGACCAGTTCGGGCCTGGGCGCATCGTCCGCTTGCACGGGCGCGTCCTGCACCAGCAGCATCAACCCCAGCATCAATAGCGCCATCTCGATTCCCCCGCCAAAATCGCTCGACGGCCTATCACACCCGTTGCAGGCTGCGCGCGCAAGCGGCAAAGCACAGGGCCATGAGCACCGCCACCTCGCCCCTCGCCCAGCCCTTCCCCGCCCTGCCCGCGATCGACGGCGTGACGCTGCGCGTCGCCCGCGCTCAGTATAAGAAGTGGGATCGGACCGACCTCACCTTCGTGACGCTGCCCGAGGGGACCAGCGTGGCGGGCGTGCTGACCACAAGCAAATGCCCCAGCCCGGAGGTGGAATGGTGCCGCCAGGCGCTGGTCCTGGGCCAGGCCCGCGCGCTGGTTGTCAATGCGGGCAACTCCAACGCCTTTACCGGCCATCGGGGTCGCGCCGCCGTGGAAGCCATCGCCGCCCGCGCCGCCGCCTCGGTCGGGTGTCAGCCTTCGGATATCTTCGTCGCCTCGACCGGGGTGATCGGCGTGCCGCTGCCCATCGACAAGGCCGAAGCCGGGCTGGACGCCGCCTTCACCGCCGAGCCTTGCGGCTGGGAGGACGCCGCCGCGACGATTATGACCACCGACACCTTTGCCAAGGGCGCGACGACGACCGCTGTCGTCGATGGCCGCACGGTGACGCTGGCGGGTATCATCAAGGGCTCCGGCATGATCGCGCCGGACATGGCGACGATGCTGGGCTTCATCTTCACCGACGCGGCCGTCTCGCCCGAGTTCCTGCAACGCGCGCTGAGCGCCGCCAATGGCCGCAGCTTTTCGTGCATCACGGTCGATGGCGACACCTCGACCAGCGACACGGTGCTGGCCTTCGCGACCGGCCGGGCGGGCAATGCGCCGCTGGTCGATGACGAGAGCGACGGCGCAGACGCCTTCCGCGCGGCGCTGGCCGATCTGTGCCACCAACTCGCGCTGCTGGTCGTGCGCGACGGAGAGGGCGCGACCAAGTTGATCGAGATCCGCGTCGAAGGCGCGGAGAGCGACCGCTCGGCGCACCGCATCGCCCTATCGATCGCCAACTCGCCGCTGGTGAAGACCGCCATTGCGGGCGAAGACGCCAATTGGGGCCGTGTCGTCATGGCGGTCGGCAAGGCAGGCGAACCGGCCGAGCGCGACAGGCTGTCGATCCGCTTCGGCGAGACTTTGGTGGCGAAAGAGGGTCTGGCGGTCGAGGGGTATGACGAAGCCCCGGTCGCTGCGCATTTGAAGGGACAGGAGATCGCGGTCGGCGTCGACCTGGGCCTCGGCGAAGGCGTCGCGACGGTTTGGACCTGCGACCTGACGCACGGCTATATCTCGATCAACGCCGATTATCGGAGCTGACGCGATGCTGACCATCTGGGGCCGCCTCAACTCGCACAACGTCAAGAAGGTCGTCTGGCTGGCCGAGGAAATGGGGCTGGCCTATGACCGGCGCGATGTCGGCGGCGCATTTGGCATGGATGAGGCATACCGCACGCTCAACCCCAATGCGCTGATCCCGACGATCGAGGATGACGGCTTCGTGCTGTGGGAGTCGAACGCCATCCTGCGCTATCTGGCGGGGGCGCGGGGTGGGGAGGCTTTCTATCCTGTCGACGCCCGCGTTCGGGCCTTGGCCGACCGGTGGATGGACTGGAACTTCACCTGGGCGGATGCGATCCGGCCGATCTTCTTTCAACTGGTTCGGACTGCGCCAGAAGCGCGTGACGCCGCCCTTCTTGAACGAAGCGTGGCGCGGGCGGCTTCGCTGTCGGCAATCCTCGACGATGTGCTGGGGCGGCAGGAATGGCTGTCCGGGGATGCGTTCGGGATTGGGGATATTCCGGTCGCGGCCTATGCGAATACGTGGTTCCAACTGCCGATCGAGCGGCCATCGCGGCCCAATCTCGAACGCTGGTATGCGGCGTTGCGGGAACGTGCGCCGTTCCGCGAGGTGGTGATGATTCCGTTGAGCTGAGCGGACCTTGGTCTCGGTGAGACCTCCTGCCCTCCCCCATCCCCTCCCGTTTACGGGAGGGGAGCGCCCAGACCATCGTCCCGGACATAAAAAAGCCCCTCCCGCAGGCGGGAGGGGTTTGGGGAGGGCATCGGGCCTCGCAGAGACCGTCCTGCCGCTATATTATAGCGCGCCTTCGAGCCAGGCCTTGATCCGGCCCTTGGGCTCGGCGCCGACCTTGGTCGCGGCGGCCGCGCCGCCCTTGAACAGGATCATGGTCGGGATGCCGCGCACGCCGTAGCGGCCGGGCGCGTCGGGATTGTCATCGATGTTCAGCTTGGCGATCGTCACCTGCTCGCCCAGTTCGTCCGACAGCTCTTCCAGCGACGGGCCGATCATTTTGCACGGTCCACACCACTCGGCCCAGAAATCGACCAGCACCGGCTTGTCGGAGTTCAGGACGTCCGCCTCGAAGCTGGCGTCGGTGATCTGCTTGGTTGCCATGTCTATTACACTCCTTGAATTGCGATCCATGTAAGACGCCGGGTTCGAGGGCTCAACCACCCAGGGCCAAGCTTTGCTCCCCGTCGCGATAGCGCGGCTTGTGAGCGGCCAGCACCGCGTCGGGCACGGTGATCAGGCGCGGCCCCGCCGTGTAGAGCAGCGAGACCGACACGGCCCGGCCCGGAAAGATGACCTCCAGCGAGGCGGCATAGCCCGCCATCTGCGCCAGATGGAACACCGGCACGTCGTCGATCCCACCGGGCGCGCGTCGCCCAGTCTTATAGTCGATCAGCCGTATCTCCTCCGCCCCGATCAGCAGCCGGTCCACCCGGCCCGATACGACCAGGCCATTGGCGAGCGTCGCCGCAATCGGTGCCTCCGCCAGAGAATCCGGGCCGAACAGCGGCGCATAGGCCGGATCGTCGAGGATCGCGAAGACCGCCCCCGTCACATCCGCGCGCAGGGCGGCATCCTCGACCCCGGCGGCCTGGATCAGCCAGCGCTCGGCCGCCCCGCGCCGCTGGTCGGCGGCGACCGGGGGCAGGCGTTCGAGAAGGCAGTGGATCAACCGCCCGCGCTCCGCCGCCGCGCGCATCGCGGGCGTGGGGGGCGGATCAGCGACCATATCCTCGCCCAGCGACGATGGCGCGAGAGGACGCGGCGGACGCGACTCCTGCGGCGCGGGCGCGTGGACCCATTCGGGCAGCGCGATCTCTTCACGCTTGGTCGAGACGACGCTGCTCGCGCGCGGCGGCACCGGGTCCTGCGGCGCGGTGCCGATGAAGAATCGCGACTGGCCATCGCCCGGCTCGACCTCGGGCACGCCGAGCGCGGTCATCGCCCGTGCGCAGGTCGCGTACCAGCTGTGCATCGGCGGGACGCCCGCCGCCCGCTTGCCCAGCGCGCCGGTGATCACCAACTGCTCCTCCGCGCGCGTCGCCGCGACATAGAAGAGCCGCCAATGTTCGGCCAGCTCGCGCGCGGCGATCTCGGCGGCTACGGCGTCCAGCGGCCCGCCCCGTTCCTCGGCGCGCGGCGGGAAGACCGGGATCGGCAAGGCCCCCGGTTCAGGCGTCCAGCGCAGGATCGAACGCGGGCTCGCGGTTGGATCGGCGGTGGCGTCGGCCAGGATGACGAGCGGCGCCTGCAACCCCTTCGAGCCATGCGCGGTCATCACGCGCACCGCGTCCAGCGGCGCAGACGGATCGCGCACGATCTCGACATCGCCGCGATCGAACCAGTCGAGGAAACGCTGGAGCGAAGGCGTCGTCGTGCTCTCGAAGGTCAGCGCGGCGTTGAGCAATTCCTCGATCGGATCGCGCGCCTCGGTGCCCAGCCGCCGGATCAGCTTGCGCCGCCCATCGAGCGGTCCCGACAGCAACTCCTCCAGAAACTGGTACGGCGTCGACACGTCCGCGCGGGCCAGCATCTGGCGCAGCGGGGCCAGATCCTCAGGCGACAGGGTCCGCGTCAGATGCGCCCAAAGCGAGCCCCGCTCCCGGTGCCCCGCCGTCATCAACCGATCCTGCGACCAGCCGATCAGCGGCGACACCAGCAGCGACGCCAGCGACAGGTCATCCTCGGGCTGAAGCGCGAACCGCACCGTCGCCAGCAGGTCCTGCACCGCCAGCGGTGCGTTCAGCCGTAGCCGGTCGACACCCGCGACCGGCACCCCCTCGGCATAGAGCCGCGCGACGATCAGCGAGGCGAGGTCGCCACGCCGCTTGACCAGGATCATGATGTCCTGCGGCTCTAGGCGACGGCCCTTGCTCTCCAGCATGACGCCCTCGTCCAGCCAGCGACGGACGGCGCGCGCGATGTCGGTCGCGACCTTGCGCACCGCATCGTCGATCCAGCCTTCTTCATCCTCGTCGCTGCCGCCCGCCGCCACCGGCGGCCAGAGGGTGACGCGGCCGGGGCCCTTCACTTCGCTGGCGTGGCGTTCGACCTCGTGGCCCATGCCCATGCCGGGCTCACCCAGCGCCTCGATCGCGGCGTCGACGAACTCCAGGATCGGCGTGGTCGATCGGAAGCTGTGGGTCAGCGACAACTGGTTGAACGGCAGGCCGCGTTCCTCGGGCGGCCATTCGTCATCCCCCGCCACCTCGCCCGCGCGCCGCGCGAAATGCAGCTCGGCCGCCTGGAAGTTGATCGGGTCGGTGCCCTGGAAACCGAAGATCGCCTGTTTGTGGTCGCCCACCGTGAACAGGGTCCGTGTCGAGGGCTCATAAAGGCCGCGCCCGACAAAGAACTCGTCCGCCAGCGCGCGGACGATCCGCCACTGATGCGCATTGGTGTCCTGCGCCTCATCGATCAGGACATGCTCGGTCACCTGGTCGAGCTTGTAGCGCACCCATTCGCCGATGCCGGGCCGCTCCAGCAGCTCGACGGTGGTGCGGATCAGGTCGTCGAAATCGACCGCGCCGATCGCGCGCTTGGACAGGGTATAGGCCCGCGCATAGTCACGCCCTACGGTCAGCGCATCGGCGAGCAGATCGGCATGACGCGCCCGCGCCGCCAGGCCCAGCAGATGGCGGCAGGCCTCACCCAGTTCGCGCGCCATGTCCTCATAATCGGGGTCGGCGTCGGTCAGCTTCTTGGACGCCTTGCGCGGTTCGCCCTTGGCGGTGAAGACCGTGCCCATCAGCTCTTCGAGCAGCGCCACCCGCCCTGCCCGGTCGCTGCCGATCCAGCGCTCCAGCACCGCCGCCGCCTTGTCGCCGGTCGCGGTGCCCCAGGCGCGGTTCGCCCCCGCCAGCCGGACCACGGCGTCGTCGTCGATCTCCTCGACACCCTCGGCAATCGCCTCATCGATATCGCCCGAGGGCAGGTCGAGTGTCCGGCGGAGCCAGGGCTGGATGCCCGTCGGCAACGCCTCCAGCGCACCGGGCGCACGGGCACAGGCGGCGAGGAAGCCTTCCGCCCCGCCCTCGCCCAGCCGCAGCGACAGCGCGCCGACCGTCTCGATGGGACCGACGCGCCCTTCCCGCTCGGCGGTTTCCAGCATCCGGGCCAGCGCCTCGCGCGCCAGCACCGCCTCTTCGCGCGCCTCCAGCGGGCGGAAGCCCGGGGCCAGCCCGGCCTCGACCGGGAAGGCCGCGAGCAGCCCTTGGCAGAAGCCGTGAATGGTCTGGATGCGAAGCCCCCCGCCCGGCGCGTCGAGCACACGGGCGAACAGTGTCCGCGCCCGCTCGCGCAAATCCGGCGTTGCCGTCTCGCCCAGCGCGCGGAGGTCGGCGAACAGCTCGGTCTCGGGCATCCGCACCCAGGCAGCGAGGCGGCCGTTGATCCGCTGCGCCATCTCGGCGGCACCCGCCTTGGTGAAGGTCAGGCACAAGATCGCCTCGGGTGCGACGCCGGCGAGCAGCAGGCGGAAGACGCGGGCGGCCAGCACTTGCGTCTTGCCGGTGCCCGCCGAGGCGGAAAGCCAGACATGCGCAGCCGGGTCGCTGGCGGCGGCCTGCGCGCCCTTCAGCGGCGGCAAATTGGCCATGGGACGCGCGCTCACTGGCCCAAGCTCCACAGGCGGAAGTCCCCGTCCGCTACCGCTGCACGATCACCGATCACGGCCATACCATTCATCCCGCCGCATCAGCTGGTCATATTCCGCATAGGGCGCATATTCGGGCACCAGCTTGGCGGTGAAGGGCGCATCGCCCGTCAGCCACTGGCCCGCCGTCTCGGCAAAGTTCCCCGCCGCGATGGACACGAACTCGTCGGTCCGTATGCGCTCGCGCTTGCCATCCGGGTCGACCGGCGTGGAGATATAGCCCAGCCCGTCGCGCCCGCGCCCCAGCGACCAATATTCGAATCCGCCCGCCTTACCCGCCACGCCCTCGAACCCGCCCCGCTCGGCGATCAGGCCGAGCAGGCCGAGCTGCAGACTGAACCCCTCGCGCACCGCCGTGGTGGACGGCGGCTTGCCGGTCTTATAGTCGATCACCACCAGCGATCCGTCCGCCGCCTTGTCGATCCGGTCGAACCGCCCGGTCAGCGTCACGCCCGCCAGCTTCGCTTCGCCCTTGCCCTCGGCGCTCAGGACATGGCGGCCTTCGCCCGCCTTGGCGGCGACCTCGGCGGCGATCCAGTCGATCGCCTCGATCAGCCGGGGCTGCCACAGTGCGCGCATCATCGGATGGGTGTTCTGGTCGCGCAGCATCGCCAGCGCGCGGGGGCGTAGCGCCTCGACGTCGCAACGATCCTCCTTCCACCACATCTCGAGGATGTCGTGGACGGCGGTGCCGCGCCACGCCGCACTGGGATCGGCATCGACCGGGTCGAGCGGCGACAGGCGCAACACCCGGCGGGCGTAAAAGGCGTAGGGGTCGGCCTTGAGGCGGTCCACCTCGGTCACCGAAATCACCGTCGGTCGAAGCGCAGCGGGCGGCTTGGGCGCGGGCCGATCGACGGGGGCGTACTCGTTCGGCCGGTCGAGCTCGACCGCCCAGGCGGCCAGGCTCGGATGCGCCTCGAACCGATCGCCCGCCATCGCCTGAAGCCGCAGCCAGAAACGCGAGGCCAGGGTCGGCCCGCTCGCATCGCGGCGCGCACGGGTCAGGATCGCACGGGGGGCGCCCATCGCCTGCGCCAGATCGTGCGCGGCGATGCCGATGCGCTGCTCCAGCCCGACCAGCCCCAGGAGCGAGCGGATACGCGGCGCCAGCCACGGATCGGGCGCGGGTCGGCCCGGCCAGACACCTTCGTTCAGGCCGCTTGCGATCATCAGGTCGGCGGTCTGGAGACGCGCCTCGATCGGGCCGTAAATGGCGAGACGCGGATGCTGGCCTTCACGCGGGATGGCGCGGATCGCAATTTCGTCGAACAGGCTGCGCAGCAGACCCGGCAGCTCGGCCGGATCGACCCGGGCGGGGCCATGATCGGCCTGTTCCTCATAACCCGCCAGGAACTCGGCCGCCGCGCGACCGGCGGGACCGGTCCACAACGCATCGCCGCACAGCGTCTGCCCACACTCGCGCAGACAGGCGAGCAGCCCGCGCAACGACTGCGGCCCGTCGCCAAAGGTGCGGCCCACCGCCTCCAGCATCGGCGCGGCCTTGGCCCAGAAAGCGGAGGCGGTCGGCTTGTCAGCGACATGCGCGGCGATACCGTCCAGCCCCGGCGCGGGGCGCGGCCCGCGCAGCGCCCGGTCGAGCGCACGGACGCCGTCGAGCCATTCCACCCGCTCCATCTCGCCCCGGATCAGCGGGTGCTTGAGCAAGGCGAGCAGCGGCAATGGCGCGAAATGCTGCGCCGCCGCTTCGGCCAGTTGCAGCAGGAAGGTGCCCGGCAACAGGATCGACAAGGGCCGCCCCGCCGTATCGTCGATCAGGATGTTCCAGCGCCGACAATGCGCCGCCACCCGCCGCGCCAGCGCGCGGTCGGGCGTGACCAGAGCGGCGGTGCGCCCCGGCTCCTCGACCGCCTCGCGCAACGCCAGTGCGATGGCCTGCGCCTCTTCCGCCGGGGTGGCGAGTTCGATGGTGGAGACGCCCGACAGCCGCCGGTCTTCGGCAGGCAGGTCGGTCCATTTGCCGGTAAAGTCGGCCGGGGCCATGGCATTGGCGATGGCCCGCCCGCGCGCGGAGCCCGCATCATAATCACCACCACCGCGCCACACCGTCACCTCGCCCCGCGCGACGCTCATCCGGTCGAGCAGCAGCTTCAGTGCATATTGCGGGTGGGTCTCGACCGACCGGCGGGTGCGGCCTGTCTGGGGATCGGGCTTGTGCGGGCCCAGCGAATCCCACTCCTCGTCGGGCATGGTCAGGTCCAGCCCGGCGAACACCACCGATCCGCCCGGCATCTCCGACACGCAGCGCAGCAGCCGCGCGACCGCCGGCGCAGTATCGGTGACACCCGCCGCGCAGACGAACCCGGCGGGCTGCGCCTCCCGCCACCGCGCGGCAACCCGGTCGAGCAACAGGGTTCGCCGCCGCGCCGCATCGATCCGCCCCATCTTCGCCAACACGGCGGGCCAGCGATCGAGTACCACCGAAAAGGTCGCCAATGCCGACTGCCAATGCTCGGTCAGCTCAGGGCCCAGGTCGAGCTGGGCCAGTTCCGCCGGATCGACCTCTTCGACCAGCATCTGATCGAGCGTGCGCGCCAGATCGCCCGCCAGCCTGACGGCCTCCGCCGCCGTTACCGGCTGGCCTGACCGCTGCCGCTCCTGCTCGACCAGTCGCGCCAGGATCATGCGTCGCGCGGAGGGCGCGATGGCGGGCGGCGGCGGGGCCTCGGCATCGGCGGGATCGAGCGCGGACCCGGCCGCCTCACCCAGTTCGGGATCGCCCAGCGCCACCATGCGCGGCAGGATCAGGCCGCCGCCGCTCGCGCGCACGAACGCCTCGGTCACCGCGCGGACACCGCGATTGGTCGGCAACAGGATCATGCCCTGCGCCAGCGTCAACGGATCGCCCCCAGTGCGCCGCATCAATCCGGCGACCAGCGCATCGGCGAACCCGCGATGCGCCGGGATGGTATGGAGCCTCGGGCGGCGGGGTTCAGCCATCCGAGAGGATCAGCTCCGTCTGCGGAATGGCGCGCGGGGTGCCGACATCGAACCACAGCCCCTGATGGACTTGGCCATAGGCCCGGCCCGCCTCGATCGCGCGGTTCCAGAACAGGTTGGTCGAGAACGGCCCCTCGGGCGCGTCCGCAATCAGGCGCGGGTGCAGGATCTGAAGCCCGGTATAAGAAAAGGGCGCGACCCGATTACGCGCTCGGCGAGCGGTGATCCGGCCATCGGCACCCAGATAGAAATCGCCCTGCCCATCATGGTTATGCGCCCGCGCCAGCGGCACCATCAGCAACAGCGCGTCCATCGTCGCGTCGTCCCATCGCGAGGCGAGCAGGCGGATCGCATCGACCGGCCCGTCGATCCAAAGATTGTCGCTGTTAACGACCAGGATCGGCTCATCGCCCAGCAAAGGCTTGGCCTTGACCAGCCCGCCGCCAGTTTCGAGCAATTGCTCGCGCTCGTCGGAGATGATGACCTCGATCCCCGGAAAACGGTCCTTCAGATGCGCTTCAAGCTGATCGGCAAGATAATGGACATTGACCACCGCCCGCTCGACCCCGGCGGCGACCAGCCGGTCGAAGACATGATCGATGAGCGGCTTGCCCGCCACCGAGACCAGCGGCTTGGGCCGCGTGGCGGTCAGCGGGCGCATCCGCTTGCCCAGCCCCGCCGCCATGACCATCGCGGTGCGCGGCACCTGACCCGAGGGGGTCGGACGGATCGAGAGCTGGCGGGTCATTCGGCCTCTCCGTGAGCGGACAGACGTTGCGGATCGCCGCGCAGCTCCGGCGGGACATTATCGTCGAACCAGGCGGCGACCGGGGCCAGCACCGGATGCGACAGGTCGCGTTCCAGATAGGCCCAGACACGCGGGCACAGCGCGGCATAGCGCGGCTTGCCGTCACGCTTCCAGAGGCGGGTGAAGATGCCGATAATCTTGGCGTTCCGCTGCGCACCCAGCACGTGATAGGCGTTCAGGAACGCATCGCCCTCGCCGGTCGCGGCCAGATAGCGCTTGAGCATCGCCTCTTCGATCGACGGCTCGACATCGCGCCGTGCATCCTGGAGCAGCGAGACGAGGTCATAGGCCGGATGCCCCGCCAGCGCGTCCTGAAAGTCGAGCAGGCCGAGCGACCGTCCGGGTCCGACCAGCATCAGGTTCTCGACATGATAGTCGCGCAGCACGGTGACGGGCTTGTCGGCCAGCGCGTGGGCGAACACCTGATCCCAGGCGGCACGATAGCCCTCGACATCGACGTCGAGGCCGATGGCGGGCGTGTACCATTCGGGCAAGAGCGCCGCCTCACGGTGGAGGACGGCAGTGTCGTACGGCGCCAGCCCCTCAGGGGTGTGGTTTCGCAGCGCGGCGAGCAGGTCGACCGCGTCGCTGTAGAGTTGCACCGTCGCGTCGGGATCGGCCTCGATCGCTTCGCGCATCCGGTCGTCGCCGAAATCCTCGATCAGGACCAGGCCGCGCGCTTCGTCGGCACCCAGGATCGTTGGCGCAGCAAAGCCCTTGCCGACCAGCCAGCGGGCGATGGCGATGAACGGACGCGGGTCCTCGTGCGGCGGCGGTGCGTCCATCAGGACGGCCCGGCGGCCCTCCAGCGTCACCCGGAAATAGCGGCGGAACGAGGCGTCTCCGGCGAGCGGGGCGATCACCGCCCCCTCCCAGCCCAGCGTCGTCAGAAAGGCGGCGGCATCCGCCGGCGGGGTCATATCGGCCATCGGTTTTCCCAGCCCGAGGGCACTTGCGCTGTCAAGATGCGTCCGCCGTCCGGGTCTATCTCCAGGGTCAGCGCCAGCGCCTGCGGCCATGCCCCCTCACCCGCCCGGTCGGGCCATTCGACGATCAGCGCGGAGTCCCACAAGGCCTCGTCCAGCCCCAGCTCCTCCATCTGCTCCGGCCCGTCGAGGCGGTAGAGGTCGACATGAAGGACCGGAAACGCCGTCTCGGGCGGGGCATAGGGCTGGACGATCGCGAAGCTGGGGCTCGGGGCTTCGCCGGGCAGGCCGAGCGCGGCGAGCAGCCCTCGCGCCAGACTGGTCTTCCCCGCCCCCAGCGTTCCCGCCAGCGTCACGACATCACCCGGCCGCAGGCGGGTGGCAAGACGCCAACCGAAATCCTCGGTGGCGGCGGCATCGGCCAGCCGAATCGTCATGGCTTTTCCTTTTCGCTCACGCGCCGGGGCAGTTCGACCGTGACCAGCGTGCCCTCGCCCGGCTCGGACAACAGGGTGACGGTGCCGCCATGCGCCTCTACAAACTGCTTGGCGAGCGGCAGGCCCAGGCCCAGCGCGCGTTCGCCGGTCGCCTTGATCCCCGGCTCGGCAAAGCGATCGAAGGCACGCGCGACCGACGCGGCGTCCATGCCCTGTCCGTCGTCGGACACCACGATCCGCGCGCGCGCCGAATCGCCATCGGCATGAAGCAGGATGCGCCCGCCTTCGGGCGTTTGTTCGACCGCGTGGCGGAGCAGATGCTCGATGGTTTCCTGCAACCGCCGACGATCGCCGGTGATGCGCCCCAGCGAGCGCTGGATCTCGACGGCGAAGTCCAGCTTGCGCCGCCCCGCGATCGGCCGAATGGTGTCCGCCGCCGCGCGCGCGACGCGGGCCAGCTCGACATCCTCGCGCGTGATCTCGGCATCCGCCTGGGTCCGGGTCAGGTCGAGCACGTCGTCGACCAGCAAGCCCAGCCGCTCGGTCGACTCCAAAATCGCCTCGACATAGGTCGTCGCGGTTTCGGGCAAGGGCCCGGCGAAACCGCCATGCAGCATCTCGGCAAAACCGCTGATCGAGGTCAGCGGGGTGCGCAGTTCATAGCTCATATTGGCAACAAACGCGGTCTTCACCTTGTCCGCCGCCTCCAGCGCGTCGGCACGGTCGCGGAGAGCCTGCTCGGCGCGCCTGCTGTCGGTGATGTCGAGCAGGGTGAACAGCGCATTGCCGTCGGGCAGCGGTACGCCCGCAAACTCGAAATGCCGCCCGTCGGCAAAGGCGACGCGGCCGCCGCGCTGCTGCCGTTCGAGCGTGGCGGAACGGACCAGATCGACGATCAGGCCAGATCGACCCGGCGTCGCCAGCCGCTCGGCAATGCGCTCGGCAAAGGTGTCGACGCGCGGATGGCTGGTCAGGAAATCCTCCTCCAGCCCCCACAGCGCGCGGAAACGGTTGTTCCACAACTGCAACCGGCCATCGGCGGCGAACACGCCGAGCGCCTCGAACAAATTGTCGAAGGTGGCGGTGCGCACCCGAAGCAGCGTGTCGCGCGCGGAGGCCAGCTGCACCTCTTCGGTGCGATCCTCGAAGATCACGAGCAGGCCGCCATCGGGCAGCGGCTGCGCCACGACGCGCAGATGCGTGCCGCCAGGCAGATGCCATTGCTCCTCGATGCCCGTGCCCGCCTGGCGGAACCACTCGATCCGCTCCGCCTTCCAGCCGGGGAAATCGCGGACCTCGGGGCTGCGATTGGCTTCGCGCATCCGCTCCAGGATACGGTCGAACTCCGGGTGATCGGCCAGCCATTCGGTACGCATCGCGAACATGCGGCGGAAGGGCTGGTTGCAGAAGACGAGGCCGCGATCCGGCCCGAAATGCGCCACCGCCGCCGACAGCCGGTCGAGCATCGCGCGCTGCGCCTCGGCGAAACGCTTGGCCCCGGCGCGCGACTGTTCCAGATCCTCGATATCGACCGCGAAGCCCGCGATACCCCCGGTCGGCAGCGGCACGTCGAAGATGCGGAGCGCCCGGCGCGCGCCATCGATGGTCGCGGGCAGCACCTGTTCGTGCGGCCGCCCCTGGTCGCGCGCCGCCGCCGCGCCCGCAAGCGGACCGCCGCGCCCTGACCCCTCGACCAGTTCCAGGCCGCGACCGACGACATCGGCGGCATCGCGCCCCTCGACCGCCTCGACATAGGCGCTGTTGACCATGGCGAGCCGCAGGTCGGTCCCCCGATACCACATGGGCAGTGGCGCCGCCTCGATCAGGCCCGTCAACGCCTGGAACGCATCGCCCAGCCGCCGGGCCTCGGCATCCAGACGCGCGATTTCGTCCTGCGCCTCGGTCATGTCGAACGCCCAGATGACGACCTCGCCCGCCGCGCCTTGATCGGCCGGTGCGCGCGCGCCCTCGAACAGCAAGGTGCGGGTCGATCCCTGCGGGCGAACGACCCGGCGAAAGCGCCGCCCGGTCTTCTGCGCCGCGTTCAGATCGGCGGCGAGGAGCGCCCGGTCCTCCGCCGTCAGCCCGGCATCGTCGCTCGACAATTCCTCCAGAAAGCGGGCTGCATCGATCAGGCCCAGCCAGTCGGCCAGCCGGGGCGGCATCTCGACCCGACCGTCGGTGCGGATCACCATCGGCTGGGCGGGCCCCGCGCGCATCAGCGCATCGAGCCGGTCGCGCTCCAGCCGGACGGTCGACGCCTCCGACCGTGCGCGGATGCCGAGGAACAGCAGGACCATGCCCAGGATGATGATGCCGCACGCCCCCGCGCCCAGCAGAACCGCCTCGACGTTACCGATCTTGATCATCCGTGAGGGTCTGGGCGAGGACGCTGCATCGGCCCATCTCTAGCGCGATCGGCGGGCGATACGCCATATGCAAGACATCGCCTTTCCGGCTTCCGCCCATGAAAAAGGGGGCCGCCCTTTCGGACAGCCCCCGATTTTCCTCCGACCGAGGCCGGAAAGCGGGATCAGTAGCGATAGTGATCCGGCTTGAACGGGCCTTCCACCGGCACGCCGATGTAAGCAGCCTGCTTCTCCGACAGCTTCGACAGCTGGACGCCCAGCTTTTCGAGGTGGAGCGCGGCAACCTTTTCGTCGAGGTGCTTCGGCAGGACGTAGACTTCGTTCTTGTAGTTCTCGCCCTTGGTCCACAGCTCGATCTGGGCGAGCGTCTGGTTGGTGAACGAGGCCGACATCACGAAGCTGGGGTGGCCGGTCGCGCAGCCCAGGTTCACCAGGCGGCCCTTGGCCAGCACGATGATCTGCTTTCCGTCCGGGAACTCGACCAGGTCGGTGCCCGGCTTTACTTCGGTCCACTTGTAGTTCGACAGCGCCGCGATCTGGATCTCGCTATCGAAGTGGCCAATGTTGCAGACGATCGACATGGGCTTCATCGCCTTCATGTGATCGGCGGTGATGACGTCGGCGTTGCCGGTCGCGGTGACGAAGATGTCGGCGCGCTTCACGGCCTCATCCATGGTCACGACCTCGAAGCCTTCCATCGCCGCCTGCAGCGCGCAGATCGGGTCGATTTCGGTCACAAGCACACGCGCGCCGCCGTTGCGGAGCGACTGGGCCGAGCCCTTGCCCACGTCGCCGAAACCGGCGACCGCGGCGACCTTGCCCGCCAGCATGACGTCGGTGGCGCGACGGATGGCGTCGACCAGCGATTCCTTGCAGCCGTACAGATTGTCGAACTTCGACTTGGTGACCGAGTCGTTGACGTTGATGGCGGGGAAAGGCAGCTCGCCCTTCTTCGCGATCTCGTACAGGCGGTGAACGCCGGTGGTCGTCTCTTCCGACACGCCCTTCAGGTTCTTAACGGTCTGGGTCAGATAGCCCGGCTTCTTGGCGATGAACGCCTTGACCGAACGCTGGAACTCGACCTCTTCCTCATTCTCCGGCTCGCCGAAGGTCTGGCCGGCTTCGAGCTTCGCGCCCCAGAGCGCGAACATGGTCGCGTCACCACCGTCGTCCAGGATGATGTTGGCGGTCTGACCCTCGACGTCGCCGTCCCAGGTGAAGATGTCGCCGACATAGTCCCAATATTCGGCCAGCGTCTCGCCCTTGACGGCGAAGACGGGCACGCCCGACGCTGCGATCGCGGCGGCGGCATGGTCCTGGGTCGAATAGATGTTGCAGGTCGCCCAGCGCACATCGGCGCCGAGCGCGGTCAGCGTCTCGATCAGCACGGCGGTCTGGATCGTCATGTGCAGCGAGCCGGTGATGCGCGCGCCCTTGAGCGGCTGAGCAGCGCCGAATTCGTCGCGCAGGGCCATCAGGCCGGGCATCTCGGTCTCGGCGATCTTGATCTCGGCGCGGCCGAAATCAGCCAGGCTGATGTCCTTGATGACGTAATCGTTCTTGGTGGCGGCAGTCGTGGACACGACGAAACTCCGTGCAAAATGGGGCCGACCAAGACGTGGCGCGCACGCCGATCGGCACGGCGCCCGCCTTAGCGGTGATCGCCTTAGGGATCAAATATAAAGATATCTTTATATGCTTCAGTGTTTCCGTCTTCGGAGCGGCTCAGGCGGTTCCGCCGCCCGTCACCAGCAAACGGGGATCGATCCCCGCCGCGCCGAACGCGGCCTGCCACCGGTCGTCGGGCGACACGTCGTACAGCACTTCGCCTTCGCCGCGCACCGTGAACCAGCAGCCGGGCTCGCGCAGTTCCTCCTCCAGCTGGCCCGCATCCCATCCGGCATAGCCCAGCGCCACGACCCAGCGCTCCGGCCCGCGCCCGTCGGCGATGGCGCGCAGCACGTCGACGGTGCTGGACAGGACCCAGAGGCCGCAGACATCGACGCTGTCCTGCCCCTGCCAGTCATGGCTGTGCAGCACGAAGCCCCGGCGCGGCTCTACCGGGCCGCCATAATGGACCGGCGCGTTCGGTGCGTCGCCATGCGGGATCTCGAACTGGTCGAGCAGCGTGTGAAAGCCGATGCCGTCGATGGTCGCGCCCAGCCCGATGCCGAGCGCCCCGCCCTCGTCATGCGCGCACATGGCGATGACGGCATGGTCGAAACGGTGATCGGCCATGCCCGGCATGGCGAGCAGGAATTGGCCGGAAAGATAAGTCAGTTGATCCACGTACCCGACTATAGGGATCACCACGCCCGCTCGCCATGCTTGAAATCGCGGGGCGTCCTGCCCCATGAACGCCAGCGCAAGCCCGGCACCCTGCCGAGGCCTTTTCCCGCAGGACGAAGCATCATGACGATCAAGGTCGGAGACCGCATCCCCGCCGCCACGCTGGTCAAGGCGACGCCCGATGGCCCGGAACAGGTCAGCACCACCGATTTCTTCGCGGGCAAGCGCGTCGCGCTGTTCGCGGTGCCCGGCGCCTTCACCCCCACCTGCTCGGCCCAGCACCTGCCAGGCTTCATCGCCCAGGCCGACGCGCTGAAGGCCAAGGGGGTGGACGAGATCGCCTGCACCTCGGTCAACGACGTGTTCGTCATGAAGGCCTGGGGCCAGACCAATGCCGCTAGCGCGATCACCATGCTGGCCGACGGCAATGCCGATTTCGCCAAGGCGGTCGGCCTGACCATGGACGGCTCGAAATTCGGCATGGGCACGCGCAGCCAGCGCTATGCGATGCTGGTCAACGATGGCGTGGTCGAGCAGCTGTTCGTCGAGGCCCCGGGCGAGTTCAAGGTCAGCTCGGCCGAGCATCTGCTGGGCGCGCTCTGACGCGATGCTGGCCTGCTCCCGATCCGGCGAAGCGCACGGCCGGTCGGATCGGGGGCGGAACAGCGCTGGCCGTAGCGGCGTTTTCAGCTAACGTGGACGGAAACGAGAGAGGAGCACTGGCCATGACCACCTATGTCCCCCCCGAAAAGCAGGCGGCGCCCAAGAGCTTCACCGAAAAGGCGCAAGGCGCGGCGAAGGCCGCAGGCGGCAAGGTGAAGGAACATCCCTATGCCGCCGCCGGAATCGCGGCGGGTGTGGCTGCTGCCGTCGCGGGTGCCGCGTTCGGCGCGGCCAAGCTGCGCAGCCCTTTGGACGACGAAAACTCCATTCACGGCGCCTGACCCGCGCGCCCAGGCACGCGCGGACGATCCCGGTCGTCCGCGCGCTTGCCACTGTCACAATCAGGGCTTAGCTCTGAACGATGACCCAAGCCGCAACGATCGTCGAGGAACTCGACCGCCTCTACACCGCCTCCGTCACGCGTCTGAAGGAGGCGCTGACGCTCTATCTTCGTGATGGCACCACGCCGACGCCGGAAGACCGCGCGCATGGCTGCTTCGCCTACCCGGAAATCCGGCTGGTTTACCGCGGCGAGGGCGGACGCCCTGCCCCGATGCGCTCGTTCGGCCGCCTCGTGTCGCCCGGCGATTATCGGATCAGCGTCACCAAGCCCGCCCTGTTCCGGGATTATCTGATCGAGCAGTTGACCCTGTTGATCGAAGATTACGACGTCTCGGTCGAGGCCGTGCCCGGTCGTCAGGAAATCCCCTTCCCTTACGTCCTCGACCCCGGTCACGCGCTGAGCCTGGATACGGTGTCGGCGGCCGAGCTGGCACGCTTCTTCCCCGCAACCGAGCTGGCGCATATCGGTGACGAGATCGCCGACGGGCTGTGGATGACCGCCGATGGCAACCGGCCGCTGGCGCTGTTCGACGGGTTGCGCACCGACTTCTCGCTCGCCCGGCTGCGTCACTATACCGGCACCCCGCCCGAGCATTGCCAGCGCTTCGTGCTGTTCACCAACTATCACCGCTATGTTGATGAATTCGTTCGCTGGGGCGCGTCGCAGCTGGGCGAAGGTTCGCGCTTCACCGCCCTGTCCGGCGCGGGCGGCGTCGTGATCGAACGGCCGGAGGATGTCGACAAGATCGTCACCGACAGCGCGTGGCGGCGACACCAGATGCCCGCCTATCACCTGGTCGCCAAGGACGGCACCGGCATCACCCTCGTGAATATCGGCGTCGGCCCGTCCAATGCCAAGACGATCTGCGACCATCTGGCGGTCATGCGGCCCGAGGCGTGGCTGATGATCGGCCATTGCGGTGGCCTCCGCCCCAGCCAGCGGATCGGCGACTATGTGCTCGCCCATGCGTACCTGCGCGACGATCATGTGCTGGACGACGTGCTGCCTCCCGAAATCCCGGTGCCCGCCATCGCTGAGGTGCAGGTCGCGCTCGCCAAGGCCGCCGAGATCGTCTCGGGCCAGTCGGGCGACGAGTTGAAGCGTCGCCTGCGTACCGGCACCATCGTCACCACCGACGACCGCAACTGGGAGCTGCGCTATTCCAAGTCGGCGCTGCGCTTCTCGCTCAGCCGCGCGGTCGGCATCGACATGGAGTCGGCGACGATCGCGGCGCAGGGCTATCGCTTCCGCGTGCCGTACGGGACTCTGCTCTGCGTGTCGGACAAGCCGCTGCACGGCGAGCTGAAGCTGCCAGGCCAGGCCAACCGCTTCTATGAGCGCGCGATCAGCGAGCATATGCGGATCGGGATCGAGACCTGCGAACAGCTGCGCCGCGAGGGCAACAAGCTGCACAGCCGCAAGCTGCGCGCGTTCAACGAGCCGCCCTTCCGCTGATCGGCAACCGGGGGCGGGCGCAAGCGTTACGGTGACGAACCGAAGCTGCTTTGTTTTAAATGGGGGATTTCGTCATGGTCGACACCACGGACCCGAAAAAGCCACGCCCGCCCCGCCGCCGTGCCGCGCCCAAGGCCGCGGATACGCCTGCCCCACGCAAGCGCCCCGTGGCCAAGGTCGAGCCAGTGACCGACGACGCCGTGTCTGCGGCCGAACCGGTCGAGGGCGCCGAAACCCCGGCGACCGAGGCCCCGGCCAAGCCCAAGGCTCCGCCCAAACCCCGCTCGACCAAGCGAACCGCCCCGCGTAAGGCGCCGCCGCGCAAGCCCGCCGCGATCAAGCCCGCCCCCGCGCCTGTGCTGGGCAAGCACGGGCTGGACCGGGTCGGCGGCAAATGGGGCGTCGCGTCGATCCTGGGCAGTCTGGCGGCAGCGGCCGGGCTCACCGCGGCACTGCTGTCGCTCAAGGGAAGCAGCGCAAAGCGGGACAAGGATAGCAAGAAGGACTGATTGCCCTTCCCCCGCTCAGCCTGAACGAGGGTGAGATTTCGGGGCGGGGCGACGCCGTAAGCGACCGTGCCCCATTAAACATCCTCTCCCCAAGCATGGCTTGGGGAGAGGCAGGCCTCACCAACCCTGTGGCTTGCCCTTGTTCTGCTGGTCCAGCCAGACTTTCAGCGGCGCGAAATACTCGACCAGCGCCTTGCCCGACATTTCGCGGCTGCCGGTGAAGACCTGCAAAGCATCCGGCCACGGCTTGGACTGGCCCATCGCCAGCATCGCGTTCAGCTTTTCCCCGACCTTCTTGTTGCCATAGAAGGAGCAGCGGTGCAGCGGGCCCTTCCAGCCCGCCTGATCGCAGGCCGCCTTGTAGAATTGGAACTGGAGCACCCGCGCCAGGAAATAGCGCGCATAGGGCACGCCCGCCGGGATATGGTATTTGGCACCCGGATCGAACTTGGTTTCGTCCCGCGCGACCGGCGGCACCACGCCCTGATATTTCAGGCGCAGCGCGTCCCAGCCCGCCTGATACTGGCTGGCCGGAATCTGGCCCGAGAACACGCCCCAGCGCCATTTGTCGATCAGCAGGCCGAAGGGCAGGAACGCCACCTTGTCCATCGCCTGACGCAGCAGCAGGCCGATATCCTTGTCGGCGCTCGGCACCTTCGCGGGATCGAGCAGGCCGATCTTCACCAGATAATCGGGCGTGATCGACAGCGCGACGGTATCGCCGATCGCCTCGTGGAAACCGTCATTCGCGCCGTTCTTGTACAGGAAGGGCTGGTTCTTGTATGCGCGCTGGTAATAATTGTGGCCCAGCTCGTGATGGATGGTCACGAAGTCATCGGCATTGACCTTCGTGCACATCTTGATGCGGATATCGTCCAGATTGTCGATATCCCAGGCCGAGGCGTGGCAGATGACGTCACGATCGGCGGGCTTCACGATCTGCGAGCGCTGCCAGAAGGTCTGCGGCAGGGGCGCGAAGCCCAGCGAGGAATAGAAGCCCTCGCCCGTCTTCACCATCTTGATCGGGTCGTACCCCTTGGCCTTCAGCAGATCGCCGGTGTCGTAGCCGACATCGCCCGCGCCCTTGGGGGCGACCAGGTCATAGATGTTGCCCCATTCTTGCGCCCACATATTGCCGAGCAGATCGGCGCGGATCGGGCCGGTCTTGGCCTGCACCGCATCGCCATATTTCTCGTTCAACTTCCAGCGGACATAGGTGTGCAGCGCCTTGTACAGCGGCTCCAGCTCACCCCAGATCTTGTCGGTCAGCTGTGCGAACTGCTCCGGCGGCATGTCATAGCCCGAACGCCACAGCGCGCCCGCATCGGCATAGCCGAGTTCCTTGGCGCCCTGGTTCGCGAGGCCGGTCATCTGCGCATAGTCCGCCCGCATCGGCGCACCGACATTGTCGTGCCAGCTGACCCACATCTCCTTCAGCTTGGCCGGATCGCGCTCGCTGCCCATCGCGGCCTCGATATCCGATCCATTGATCGGCTGGCCGTTCAGCAGGCCTTTGCCCTTGCCATAGGAGGACGACATGCGCGTGGTCAGCATCGACAGCTGCGCCGAAGCGCCCGGCGTCGTCGGTGCGGGCAGCGTAATGCCGCCGCGCAGCAGGTCGAGCTTGCGCTTGGCGTCATAGGACAGGCCCGGCAGCGCCTGATAGCGCGCCGCCTGCAAACCATAGCGGACGGCGAGGTCGGTCATCTCCGCACCCGACGCCGCGGCCAGCGCATCGGTATCGTCGGTGATATAGGTCGCGTTGACCCAGGCGATCTGCTGCGCGCCCACCGACTTCTCGGCGAGCGTCTTCTCCGCCTCGGCGACGAAGGCGTCGGCCGCCGCGACGGTCGGCGCGGGCTGGGTCGCAGACGCGGCGGGCGTCGAAGCGGTCTGGGCGTGCGCAGCGCTGCCAAGCGCGAAGGCGAGTACGGTGCCCGACACGGCGGAACGGATCATGCTGGTCCCCTAAAGTCCTGAATCGCCCTCGAAACGGGGCGGATGGCGCGCAGTTGCGCGGCTTTGCCCGCCGCCGTCAAGCGGTGAGGAATTGCGCGATCGCCGCACCGAGCTCGGGCTTGGTCACCGAACTCATGTGATTGCCGGGAATTTCGACATAGCGGCCGCGCGGCAGGGCCTCCGCCAGATCGAGCGCCGCGCCATTGTCGAAATCATCGACCCCCGCCACGACCAGCGCGGGCAGGTCGAAGCCCTCGATCGCCGATAGCGGCGTGTCGGCGAAAGTCTGGAGGATATGGAGCAGCGCCACCGGATCGCCGCCCGTCGTCTTCAGAAACGCCTCGGCCATCCATTCCGGCGTGCCGCGCGGATGCTCACCGAGCCGGGTGAGGATATTGGTAAAGTGCTCCACCCGCCGGTCGGTGTGAAGCAGCCCCTCCAGCCCCATGCCCGCAAAGATCGCCTTGCCCGGCTCCGCGCCGGTAGCCAGCATCCGGCTGACCGTCCGCGCGCCCAGCGAATAGCCGCCCAGATCGTAATCGGTCAGCCCCAGATGCTCGACCAGCGCATGGCCGTCGCGGGTCAGCGCGTCCTTGGGGTAGGCGGCGGGGTCATGCGGCTTGCCGCTTTCTCCATGCGCGCGCAGGTCGGGCATGATGACCCGATAACCCTTGGCGGCGATGGCGGCGGCGTGGCCATAGCGAATCCAGTTGGTCTGGGCATCGGAGAAATAGCCATGGATCAGCACCAAGGGCCGCCCCTCCCCCATCTCGCGCCACGCGATCGGCGTCCCGTCGAAGCTGTCGAAGAAGCGGGTTTCGGGGGCGGTGTCGGCCAAGGGTTCGGTCTCCGGTTGGAAGGCGGGATGGCGGCTTCCTAATACGGATCGGGCGGGATGTGGACCTCTCATCCGGCCACCTATCCTCCTCTTCTCATTCCTCTCCTTGCAGGGGAGGAATGAAGGTCATCCCGTACTCTCGCGGTTTCTCCTAACCCACATAGATCCCCGCCACCCGCCATTCACCCTTCTCGCGTTCCAGCGTCAGTGTCTCGACGATCGCCGCCGACGTGCCGAAGCGGGTGGTGAACCGCACCATCCGATACCCCGCGGGCGGTGCGGGAATATCGTCCTGGCTGAGCAGCGTCCGCGACACCGTCTTGCCCAGGGGCGTCCGCACCTTTTCCGACGCGGCGGCCCAGACCTTTTCGGTGTTGAGCTGGCGGAAGCTGTTCGTGGTCAGGTGATAGCTGTCGGCCCAGCGGCCCTGGTCGATCAGTTGCAGGAAATGCTGTGCGACCTCCACCACCGCCGGATCGGCGGCCGTGGTCGATGCCGTTTGCGGCGGTGCGGAGGTCATATGGGTCAGGCCACCAAGGGCCAGCAGGCTGAGAGCAAGGGTCATGAGCGTCGCTCCGATGATGATCCGGGGGCGGCGGATGCCGCGCCCCACGCCGATGTCCGGCGCCGTGTCTTCCTGCGTGATCGGGCCCGACCGGTCCTCCCCGATTGGCCTGTCCCCCAGAGAATTGGGGGTCGGCGGCCCATCCTCTACCTCCAACAGCATCCGCGCCGCCTCCCGGCTGCTCGACACCGCCAGCTTGCGCCGCGCATCGCGCAGCCGTTCGTTGATCGTATGGACCGACAGGTTCAACTCGCGCGCGATCGACTTGGCGTCATGCCCTCGCACGATCAGGCGCAGAGTGTGCTTCTCCCGCTCGGTCAGCGCCGCAACGCCCGCTTTGCCCTGCATCGTCATGGGGCGAACTATGCCGTAGCGAGCCCGCGCCGCCACCCTCAAAAAATTGTACCTTGCCCTGCCGGAAGCTCCACCGCTCGACGGCTGAGTCCCTGTGTCATCACATCGCCGCAAAATGGCGGGAATCCGTGCTTTTTTCTGCGGAACTCTGAGTCCCGATTATGGACAAAAGGAGTACAAGCCGGTAGCCGCCGTCCATGGCAGCCGCCCTGTTTCTCCTTCTGGCAGTGATCCTGGCCTTTGCCGGAGGGGGCGGGCCGTGGATGCTGATCGCGACCGTGGCGGCGGCGACGGCGGCGGGCACACGGCTTCCCGATCTCGACACGCCGCTCCAGCTTCAGCATCGCAGCGCGCTGGTGCACAGCGTCCTGCCCTTCTACATCGCGACGCTCGACCTGCGGACTTGGCCGGTGGCGGCAGGGCTGGGTTTCGGCGTCGGTTTTCATCTGGCGGCCGATCTGTTTCCCGGCACGATGCGCGGCTTCGCGACGATCAAGATGCCGCTCGTTGGTTCGATCGGCGTATTCCCCTCCTATCTGTGGATCGCGCTCAACGCCGCGGCGAACATGATCGGCGCGCTCGTCACGCTGGAATGGATCGCCGCCGACCGGGTGGCGGCCTGTGCCCTGGCCGCGACGGGGGTGCTCGGCGCGAACTATCTGCTGCGCGCCAAGGGGGGGCTCTATGCGCTGACCGTGATGATCGGCCTGGGCTGGCTGATGCTGCGATAAAGTCGGGGAATTGGCGTTTCGGTTCGATTGCGGTAAGGGCTTCCCCTCTGCCGCCAAGAAGCAGGGCCATCAGGAGCGGATGCCGGACCCTTGACCCGGACCCTCGATGACCGCAGCGACCGCTTCCCCTGCCGAAACCCTGCCGCCCAGCCCGATCGGGCGTCCGCACAGCCTGCTGGAAGACGCCTATGCGATCTTTATCGGCGTGACGTTGCTGATCGTCGGGCTGATGTTCCTGAAGGCGGCGGGGCTGGTGACCGGCGGGATCGCGGGCGTCGCGCTGTTGCTGTCCTATCTGCTGCCATTGCCCGCAGGCGTGCTGTTCACGCTGGTCAACATCCCCTTCTTCCTGTTCGCGCACAAGGTGATGGGCGCGCGGTTCGCGGTGAAGACGGTGCTGGTCAATATCGGCATCGGCGTCGCCTCGGCGATCACGCGCGTGTCGGTGCATGTCGACGGCGTGCATCCGGCCTTTGCCGCGCTGGTCGGCGGCACGGTGATCGGCATGGGCATCCTGGCGCTCGCCCGGCATCAGGCCGGGGTCGGCGGCACCGGCGTCATCACCATCTGGCTCTATCGCAAGCGCGGCTGGAATATGGGCATGACCCAGGTCGCGCTCGACGTCGTCATCCTGGCGATGGCGATCCCGGTGGTCTCGGGCCCGCAAATGATGTGGTCGGCGATCAGCGCGGCGGCGATCAGCCTGATCCTCTTCGCCTGGCACCGGCCGGGATTGTATATGGGGCGGTAAGAATATCCTCCCCGGCACGGGGAGGTGGCAGCGCATATGCGCTGACGGAGGGGGGCTTCGGCATAGGACTCGCCCGGCGGAAAGCCCCCTCCACCATGCTTCGCATGGTCCCCCTCCCCGTTACCGGGGAGGAGCTCAGGCTCAGTCGCCCTTCTTCAGGTGGCGGCGGCCGAGCAGTTCGGCGATCTGTACCGCGTTCAGCGCGGCACCTTTCCGCAGATTATCCGACACGCACCATAGCGACAGGCCGTTATCGACCGTCGAGTCCTCACGCACGCGGCTGATGAAGGTGGCATAGTCGCCGACGCACTCCACGGGCGTGACGTATCCACCGTCCTCGCGCTTGTCGATCAGCATGACGCCGGGCGCCTCACGCAGGATGTCCTGGGCTTCCTGGGCCGAAATCTCGTTCTCGAACTCGATGTTCAGCGCTTCCGAATGGCCGACGAAGACGGGCACGCGCACGCAGGTCGCCGTCACCTTTACCTTGGGGTCGAGGATCTTCTTGGTCTCGGCGACCATCTTCCACTCTTCCTTGGTCGAACCGTCGTCGAGGAAGCTGTCGATGTGCGGGATCACGTTGAAGGCGATCTGCTTGGTGAACTTCTTGGGCTCGGCGGGGTCGCCGACAAAGATATTGCGGCTCTGCTCGAACAGCTCGTCCATGCCCGCCTTGCCCGCGCCCGACACCGACTGATAGGTGGCCACGACGACGCGCTTGATCGTCGCCTTGTCGTGGAGCGGCTTGAGCGCCACGACCATCTGCGCGGTCGAGCAGTTCGGGTTGGCGATGATGTTCTTCGCCTTATAGCCGTCGATCGCGTCGGGGTTCACCTCCGGCACGATCAGCGGCACGTCCGGGTCCATGCGGTAAAGCGACGAATTGTCGATCACGATGCAACCGGCGGCGGCGAATTTGGGCGCGTAGATCTTCGTCGCATCCGATCCGATGGCGAACAACGCCATGTCCCAGCCGGTGGGATCGAAATGCTCGATATTCTTGATGGTGAGCATCTTGCCCGTCTCACCATATTCGATCTGGTCGCCCTGGCTGCGCGACGAAGCGACGACCGCCAGTTCGTCGATCGGGAATTCCCGCTCCGCCAGAATGTTGATCATTTCCCGGCCGACATTGCCCGTCGCCCCGGCGACCACCACGCGATAACCCATCATACCCTCCACTCGGAAGCGTGAGCCGGTAGCGTCATTGCGCGGACGCGTCCACCAACTTTGCGAAAAGTGCGCGTTGGACGGACCCAAGCCGGGATTTACGCGGCCCGGCCCAGCGCCGCCCCCTGCCACCACTCGGGCAGGGCCTGCGGACGGATATCCGCCGCCGCGATGCGGGGAGCGATCAGCGCGAAGCGGCCGCCCTCGACCATCACCTCGGCAGCCAGCGCGCGGCTATTATAGCAGGACGCCATCGACGCCCCGTAAGCGCCGACGTCCCGGATCACGGCCAGATCGCCCTCGCCCACTCGGTCGATCATCCGCGCGCGAGCGAACCGATCGCTGCTTTCGCAGACAGGACCGACCACATGCGCGCGCATCGTGGCTCCGTTGGGCGCGACCGCCGCGAAATCGTGCCACGCGTCGTACAGCGCGGGGCGAGTGAGGTCGTTCATGCCCGCATCGATCACGATGAAGGGGCATTCCTCCCCAGGCTTGACCCACAGCACACGGGTCAGCAGCACCCCGTCATGGGCGGCGATATAGCGACCCGGCTCGAACAGCAGCGTCACGTCCCAGTCGCGGGTGACGCGCGCGACCATCGCGCCATAGGCCGCGACATCGGCATCCGCCCCGCCACGATAGTCGATGCCCAGCCCTCCGCCGAGATCGACATGGGTGATCCCATGCCCCCGCGCCCGCAGCGCCGCGACCAGTTCGCCAATGCGGCGATAGGCGGCCTCCAACGGATCGAGCGCCATGATCTGGCTGCCGATATGGACCGCCACGCCTTGGAGCGACAGGCCCGGCCGGGCAGCCAATCGGTCGTAGATGGCGGGCGCATCGGCGATCGCCACGCCGAACTTGCTGTCACTGATGCCGGTGGTGATCTTGGCATGGGTGCCCGCATCGACATCCGGGTTCACGCGCAGCAGCGCCGGGGCGGTCACCCCCATGCGCACCGCGATCGCCGCCAGCACCTCGCCCTCGCGCTCGCTCTCCAGATTGATATGGCCGACCCCGACACGGAGCGCCTGTGCCAGTTCCTCCGGTGTTTTGCCGACACCCGAAAAGGCGATGTCGCGCGCTGCCATTCCGGCGTTGCGCGCGGCGGTCAGTTCTCCGCCCGACACGATGTCGGCACCGTACCCTTCCTCGCGCAACAGGTTCAGCACGGCGAGCGAGGGATTGGCCTTCACCGCAAAGGCCAGCGCCTTGCGCGGGACCGGGGCAAGCGCGTCGCGAAACCGCCGGGCCGCCGCGCGCAAGGCGGCGGCGGAATAGACATAGGTCGGCGTGCCCACGACCTGCGCGATGGTGGCGAGCGACACGCCCTCGGCATGAAGCACGCCGCCCCGCATGGCAAAGCCCGGATCGGCGCTCATGACCGCCGCCCCCGCCGCAGCCGAGCGGCATGGATCGCCTCGGCCGTGTGATAATGGCCGCGCCGCTCGGCCCGCAGCGCCTGGGCCAGGCGCTTGCCGTTCAGCAGCAGCGTCAGGCCACCCAGCGCCACCAGGAACCAGAACAGCGCCAACAGCGAGCCCGTCGGTCCCATCAGCGTCGCCACCGACGCGCCCAGCATCATCGCACCGCCCAGCATCCGCCAGGCCATATCCCGTCCCGTCATGCCATCATCTCCCGGGGCACCCGCCCCTCGACTGGATCGCCGATTACCCATGTTCCCGCCGCCCGCAGCGCCCCCGTCAGCCCGCCGCCGCGATGCCAGACCACGATGTCAGCTGGAAACTCGCACTCGGTCGCCAGTGCTTCGGCCGGATCGGCGCGCTCGAACACCAGTCCCATCGCCGCATCGCGGTGCCGCCGCGCCGCCGCTTTCGCCCGGCCGATCAGCGCGGGCGAGCCGCCGATGCCGCGCCCCTCGATCGCGGTGAAGCCCATCGCCCGCGCCCGCTCGGCGACCGCGATCAGGAAGCCGCCCGCGCCGCAATCGGCGTCGACGATCCGCACCGCCCGGCGATGGTGTTCGCGCAAGGCCCCCAGCGCCGCCTCCACGGCGGGCCAGCGGGGATCGTGCCGGTGTCGCATCAGCGCGTCCATCACGCGGCCTGCGACATCGGTAAGGGGCCGAAGGGCACCAGCGGGACCAACGCCGTGCCCGACACCCGAACGCTGGCATGATAGATTTCGGCCTCTTCGGCGGCATAACGCATCGCCGCCCCGCGCGAGACGAAACGCCCCTCCAGCAATCGCTCGCTATCCTGGACCAGCCAATGACCGTCCCGGTCCTGGCCAACATAGATGATCCGCGCCGGACCGTCCGGCTGGGGGAAAATATCGGAACTCATAAGGACTTGAAACCTCTGCCGATCGGGCGATCCGTCACCCGCCCCGATCAGCTACGCCTCGCCCCATAGGGTTTCGAGAGCGATTTCCGGCTTTCGCATAGTGGCGGCATAATCTCGCTTACACGCGCCGCCAGCGGGCGCTGACCGGCACCTCATCGAACACATGGCCACCCAGGATGGTAAGCGCACTGCCCAGGCTGCCCGCCATGAAGCCCAGCGTGGCGAGCGCATAACCCACAAGTGTCGCCCGCCCGCCATGGTTGGCCATTGCGACCAGATGCGCGATCATCCGCCACGCCAGCACGCAGAGCCCGACCCCCAACAGGCGCAGCGCAAGCCCTTCCCATGCTGTCCGAACCCGTGCCGCCATATCGCCTCCTTGTCAGGCTCAGCGGCTAATCTCAGGCGGCATAGCAATGCGAGAGCGATTCCCCGGTTTCGCATAGCGCGCGCATAGTGCCGGGGGAGGCATCCATCAGTCGTGGGTACTCGCCCCCCAAGTGGCGTGGGCAATACCATGGACCGACTGAAAATGGTCCGTAATCCGGTCCAGTTCACTTGCCTCCACGATGGTCGGGGTCAGCGTGGCGGTCACGCGCACCTGATCCTCGCCACTCTCTTCGATATCCAGTTCGCCGACGGGCAGCCCGGCGCCTTCCAGATGCTCGACCAGCAGGTCGCCGATCGGCCCGGCCTGGGCTGCGGTGGTCGTCAGGCTGACCGAATAGGTCGCCTCGACATGACGTCCCTCGACCGGGAAGCGGTTGATCGCATCGACCAGCGGGCGCAGCGCGGTGTTGGCGAGCAGGACGATGAGGGTCAGCAGCACGGCTTCGGCCACCATGTCGCTACCCGCAATCGAGCCGACCGCCGCCGAGCACCAGAGGGTCGCCGCGGTATTCAGCCCGCGGACGTTCATCCCCTCCTTCATGATGACGCCCGCACCCAGGAAACCGATGCCGGAGACGACATAGGCGATGATGCGGATCGATTCGACATCGCCGCCCAGCCGCTGGCCGAGATCGACGAACGCCGCCGCGCCGATCGCGACCAGGGCGTTGGTGCGCAGCCCCGCCGTACGCTGGCGATATTGCCGCTCCGCACCGATCACGGTGCCCAGGACGAACGCGGTCAGATAGCTGACCAGCGTGTCGAGGAACGGCCAGAGGTGGAAGGTCTTCAGAAATGCCATGTACAGTCCGTAAATCCTCCCCGTTACGGGGAGGTGGTAGCGCGTCAGCGCTGACGGAGGGGGAGCGCCACACGGGTCAACACTCGCGGTACGCCCCCTCCACCATGCTGCGCATGGTCCCCCTCCCCGTGCCGGGGAGGATCACTTTATTTCTTCGGCTTGTCCTTCACCGTCCGGTCGAGGAAGTTCAGGATCGTATGCCACAGATGCTCGGACACGCCCGGCCCGCCGACGCGGTGGGTCTGGCCGGGATAGAGCATCATCTCGAACGGCGTGTCGGTCTTCTGCATCTCGGCGGCGAACGCGGTCGCGTTGTCGAGGAAGACGTTATCGTCCGCCATGCCGTGGATCAGCATCAGCGGATCGCGGATCTTCGCCGCATCGGAGATCGCCTGCGAGCCCGCATAGCTTTGCGGATCGGTGCGCGGATCGCCCAGATACCGCTCGGTGTAATGTGTGTCATAGAGCTGCCAGTCGGTGACCGGCGCGCCCGACACGGCGGCGGCGTACACGCCCGGCGTCTTTTCCAGCATCTTGATCGACATATAGCCGCCATAGGACCAGCCATAGGTCGCGATGCGCGTAGGGTCGACGAAGGGCAGCGTCTTCAGATAGTTCGCTCCCGCCAGCTGATCGGCGACCTCGACCGTGCCCATCGCGTGATAGATGGCATCCTCGAACGCCTTGCCGCGATTATACGAGCCGCGATTGTCGATCTGGAAGAAGATCCAGCCCTGATCGACCAGATATTGTGGCAGCGCGCCTTGCCAACCGCGCGTGACCTGCTGGCCGGTTCCGGGGCCGCCATAATGCTGGAAGAAGACGGGGTAGCGCTTGCCCGGCTCCAGCTTGGGCGTGATCATCTCCCAATAGAGCGTCGTGCCGTCATCGGCCTTGATCGTACCGAACTTGGTCTCGCGGTGGCTGGCGAGATAGGGCGCATAGGGGTGGCCCGCGACAATCGCGTTCTCGTTGATCCAACTCAACCGCTTGCCGGTCGTGTCGGCCAGATAGACCTGGGTCGGCTGGCTCGGGCTGGAGCGCGAGACGATGAAGCGGCTGGCCGACGAATCCATCGTCGCGCTGTTGGTATAGCCGCGCTCGGTCAGGCGAGTGATGACGTTCGGCTGGGCGATGTCGACGGCATAGAGATGCTGTTCGAGCACATCGTCCTTCAAGCCAGTAAAGTACAAGCGCCCCTTCGCTTCGTCGACGCCGACAAGGTTGGTGACGACCCACGGCCCCTTGGTCAGCTGCGTCCACTGGCCGTTGGCGAAATGATAAAGATGGCCATAGCCATCGCGCTCCGACCGCCAGATCAGGCTGCCGTCCTTCATCGGGCGATAAGCGTCCGAGAGGTTCAACCAGCTGCGGTCGCCCGAACGCTCGGTGAAGAGGATCGTCGACTTGCCCGTCTTGGGATCGACGCGCAGCATGTCGAGCGTCTTCTGGTCGCGGCTCTCGCGCTGGACCAGCATCGCCGAGCCGTCCGGGGTCCAGTCGACGCGCGCCAGATAGATATCCGGGTTGGTGCCCAGGTCCACCTTCACCCGGCCCGAGCCGTCCGCCTTCATGACGTACAGATCAACCAGCGCATTGGGCGTACCCGCCGCCGGATAGCGCTGTTCATAGACCTTGGTCCCCGCTGCGCCGATGGCGGCGCGGACGGCGACCTTGACCGGCGCGTCATCGAACCGTTCGACCGCGATATAGCGTTCGTCGGGGCTCCACCAATAGCCAGTGAAGCGGTGCATTTCTTCCTGTGCGACGAATTCGGCCTCACCAAAATGGACGGTGCCGCCACCTTCCTTGGTCAGCGCGCGCGCCTCGCCGCCGCCCAGCGGCATGGCCCACAAATTCTGGTCGCGCACGAAGCTAACATAACCGCCCTTGGGGCTGACGATCGGGTTCAACTCGCCGCCCGGCGTGTTGGTCAGGCGGCGGACCGTGCCGTCCAGATTGGCGAGGTAGAGATCGCCGTCCAGCGGCACCAGGATCGACTTGCCGTCAGGGGCCCAGTCATAGGCGACGATACCCTTCGACCCGCCGATCCGCGCGCGCTCGCGCTGCATCTTCTCCGCCTCGGACAACTCGGCGCCCGAGCCGACCTTCTTGGAATCGACCAGCATCCGCTCTTTGCCGGTGCGGGTATCGCGCGCCCAAAGGTCCAGCCGCTCGCGCTCGTCGGCACGCGGACGCAGCGAGGTCAGGAGGGTGCCGTCGGGCGACAGGCGAAGGCCCCGCGGCTGCGATCCCGACAGGTCGGGGCTACCGAAGACGCGGCCGAGGGTCAGTTCGCCCTGCTTGCGGCCTTGGGCGGCCGGACCGTCAGCGGCCATCGCCGGTGCCCCCGACCCGATTGCGATCGACGCTCCCACCGACGCCAGCGCGAGACCCAGCACCCATTTGCGCATTCATACCACTCCAGACCTTATCGCACCGGGTCGTCGCCCGATGTGTGAGGGCGCGTTATTGCGAGGCCGCCCCGATCCGGCAAGCGGGATTGGCACATCGTCCCGCAACGGGCGCGTTTCGTCGCGACGGAACGCCCGAACAACTCGTTACGGAAGCGATTTCGATTTCGTAAACCGGGTGTTAACGAAAACTGGTTAGGCCGACCGATCGGGAGCGGCAAAGGGACTGGACGTCCTTGCGCCGCAACCACCCATTATCGGAACGGACATGGCGACCCTGACGGCATTGGACATTCAGAGTGATCGACGGGGCGACATCCGGGCCATCATGGCCCGGCTGGGCAGCGCCGGGCATCCTCATGTCCAGTCGCTGCTCCTGCCGCACGTCCTGCTCCACGACCTGACCGACGCCGTCCATGCCGTGTGTGCCGTGCACGGCAACCATCCGTGCATGATCGACTATGCCATGGCACGCGGGATCGAACTCGACACGCTGCCCTGGCTGATCGGTTCGTCGAACGCCTTTTCGAACGAACGCGCCTTTCTGGCCCATCTGACCTCCGCCGCCGGTCCGCTGCCTTCGACGCCGGGACAGGCGCAGACCGATGCGGCGCTGACCCAGTTGCGCCAGACGCTGGAAATGCTGGCCAACTCCGACCGGCGGGGCTGCGCCACCGGGGCGGTTTCCGCGCTGATCCTCGACTGGCGATCAATCCGCCAGATCTTGTCGCAGGCGGCGATGCGCTTCGGCGTGTCCACGCCCCCCAGCACCCTGCCCGAGCCGTTGCTCGATTGCGAGGACGACGAATCGGCCATCGGCCTGGCCCGTGCCCGAGGTTTCGGTGCCACCCAGTTGCTGGGTCAGCACCGAGGTCTGTGGGACCTTCTCGAAGCCCGAGCGAGCGCCCGGCGCGGCTAGGCTGTGATCCGCGCGCACGCCCTCCACCGGTCGCGCCTGCTACTCACTCCATCTCGTTACCAAGCCGTTAACCATGCCGGACAGGTGTGGATTAAGGCGTGCTCCATAGGGTCGACACCATGAAAGGCATGGTGTCCAAGGCAATCCTATCGCTCTGCGCACTGACGGTCGCCCTTCCGGCCGAGGCGCGTTCGCTGCTCGATTATGTCGGACAGTGCGTCCCCTTCGCACGCGCCGCCTCCGGCATTCCGATCTACGGCGACGCTTGGACCTGGTGGTCGCAGGCCGAGGGGAAGTATCCGCGCGGCCACACCCCGCGCGTGGGTGCCGTCGTCGTCTTTGAAAAGACCAGCCGCCTGCCGCTGGGCCATGTCGCGGTGGTCAGCCGGGTGGTCGAGGACCGGGTGCTGATGCTGACCCATGCCAACTGGTCGATCCAGAATGGCGAGCGCGGCCATGCCGAGCAGGATGTGACGCTGTTCGACGTATCGCCCGAAAACGACTGGAGCCGGGTCAAGGTCTGGTTCCGCGACTCGGACGGATTGGGCAGCTCGACCTATCCGATCTACGGCTTCATCTATGGCAAGGGCCGCCCGGCGCCGGGACTGACCAGCGACAAACCCGATTATGTCGGTGCGCTGATCGACGCCTATGTCGCGCGCTGATTGTCTCTGACGCGGTGACAATGTAGCATCTTCCCACACAAAGGGAGGAAGTCGATGATGTTGCTCGTCGCGTTGGCGCTCTTCGCCGAATCGGGCATTCCCTATTCCACCATGCCGACCATCGGCCAGCCGCCCGAACGCTGCGTACCGAAAGACCGGCGGGTTCGCGGCAAGGCGAAGACGCCCAGCCTGCGCAAATTGAACGAGCTGCCGGATGCCGAGCCGCAATATACCGTGCTTCGCGAAATCAACGGCTGCCCCATTCCCGCCAAGGTCAACGCGAAGAGCGCCAAGCCGCGATAGGTCAGGCCCCGGCCGGGCGATGGATCACGCCGCCGGTCATCGCCTGCGGCACGCCGGTCGTGCCCGGAAAGCTGATTGGCCGTTCGTCCAGCCGTCGCACCGCCATATAAGCAAAGCCCTGCGCCTCCAGCGCATCGCCGTCCCAGCCGAGCATGTCGGTCGGCTCGGGCGTGAGCCCCGTCTCGGCCGCGATCATCGCCAGCATCGTTGCATTGTGCCGCCCACCGCCTGCGACCAGCAGACGCCGGGGCCGCTCGGGCAAATGGTCGAGTGCGCGCGCCACCGTCCGCGCGGTAAAGGCGGTCAGCGTCGCCGCCCCGTCCGCCGCCGACAAGCCTCGCGCGGGCTGGATGGTGAAGTCGTTGCGGTCGAGCGACTTGGGCGGCGCGAGGTCGAACCAGCCATTGTCCATCATCGTGTCGAGCACGGTCGGCTCGACCCGCCCGCTTGCCGCCATCTGGCCGTTCGCATCATAGCGCTGGCCGGTCTCGGCCTCCATCCAACTGTCGATCAGGCCGTTGGCGGGTCCGGTGTCGAACGCGACCAGCGCGCCATCGCGACCGATCCAGGTAACATTCGCCACCCCGCCCAGATTGAGGATCGCGACGGGCTTCTCGAGCCCAGCGGCCAGCGCGGCGTGATAGACGGGGATCAGCGGCGCGCCCTGCCCGCCCGCCGCGACATCGGCCGAGCGAAAGTCGGAGACGGTGACGATCCCGGTCGCATCCGCCAGCGCCTGCCCGTCGCCGATCTGCCAGGTCCAGCCGCGATCGGGGCGATGCGCCACCGTCTGGCCGTGAAAGCCGATGACGTCGACCGCTCCCGCCTCGACGCCCGCATCACGCAGCAGCTTCTGCACCGCCATGGCGTGGGTCCGCACGATCAGCTCGCTCGCCGCGACGATGGGTGGACTGGCACGCGGCCGGTCGAAGGTCAGCGCCAGCGCGGTCGCCTCGGCCAGCTCGGTCCGTGCGCCGTCCGAATAGGCCTCTGAGCGGAAGGCGATCGGCCGGACCAGCCCCTCGCCATCGGTTTCGATCAGTGCGGCGTCGACCCCGTCGAGCGACGTTCCCGACATCAATCCGATCGCCAGCATCGCCCCTCAACCTTCAACCGTCGTCCGTTGCCGCCCTCATGCCGGGATTGCGGGGCCGTGTCGACCTCGCTCGACCAGACATATGGGGCAGGCATCTGGAAAAGTGATCCGATCTGGACTATGTGCGCGCGCATCCCATGGCAACCAAACTCCCCACTCCGCCGCGTGTCGGCATGGTCTCGCTCGGCTGTCCCAAGAATCTGGTCGACAGCTAACGCATCCTGACCCAGCTGCGCGCCGATGGCTATCAGATGTCGCCCGACTATGCCGGGGCCGATGTCTTGCTGGTCAACACCTGCGGCTTTCTCGACTCGGCGAAGGAAGAAAGCCTGGAGGCGATCGGCGAGGCGATCAAGGAAAACGGTCGCGTCATCGTGACCGGCTGCATGGGCAAGGAAGCCGAGGCGATCCGCACCCGCTTCCCGGACGTGCTCGCGATCACCGGCGCGCATGAATATGAGCAGGTGGTGGAGGCCGTCCACGCCGCCGCGCCCGCCAACCTTTCGCCCTATATCGACCTGATCCCCGATGCGGGCCTGAAGCTGACCCCGCGTCACTACAGCTATCTGAAGATTTCGGAGGGCTGCAACCACCGGTGCAGCTTCTGCATCATCCCCAGTCTTCGCGGCGACCTGGTCAGCCGCCGTCCCGACGCGATCCTGCGCGAGGCGGAAAAGCTGGTCGCGGCGGGCACGCGTGAGCTGCTGGTCATCAGCCAGGATACCTCGGCCTACGGCATCGACATCCGCAAGGAACCCCGGATGTGGAAGGGGCAGGAGGTCGTGCCGCACATGACCGACCTGGCCCGCGAACTGGGCAAGATCGCGCCGTGGGTTCGGCTGCACTATGTCTATCCCTATCCGCATGTGGATCAGGTGATCCCGCTGATGGCGGAAGGGTTGGTGCTGCCCTATCTGGACATCCCGTTCCAGCATGCCGCGCCGTCGGTCCTCCGCCGCATGAAGCGCCCCGGCAACGACGCCAAGGTGCTGCAGCGCATCCATCAGTGGCGCGACATCTGCCCCGACATCGCGATCCGCTCGACCTTTGTCGTCGGCTTCCCCGGCGAGACGGAGGAGGATTTCGAGTATCTGCTGGACTGGCTGGACGAAGCCCAGCTCGACCGCGTCGGTGCTTTCCGCTTCGAGCCGGTCGAAGGTGCCGCCGCCAACGCCCTGCCCGATCCCGTCCCCGAGGAGGTGAAGGAAGAGCGTTACGCGCGGATCATGGAAAAGACCGCCGCCATCTCGGCTGCCAAGCTCGCCGCCAAGGTTGGCCGTACCCTGCCCGTCATCATCGACGCGGTGGACGAGGAAGGCGGCGCGACCGGCCGGTCTCAGGCCGATGCGCCCGAGATCGACGGCGAGGTCTTCCTGCGTGATGCCGGGCATCTGAGCGTCGGCGATATCGTGAAAGCCGCGATCGAGGATGCCGACGAGCACGACCTGTACGGCGTTCCCGTCACAGGAAACGAATAAGCATCATCACCAGGCCGATCATTGAAACCAGATAGGCCAGCGACCGCACATAGCGGACGCCGAAGATATAGAGCGGCACATAGGCGACCCGCGCGAGGAACCACACCCATGCGCCGGTCGCCGCGATGCCACCGCTCTGTCCCGTGACGGCGAGACCGAGTGCGAGGGCGATGAAGGTCGGCCATGTCTCGCGAAAATTGGCCGAGGCCCGCTCGGCGCGGCCCGCATAGCGGCCCAGCGGCGCGGGCGTTCCGTCGCGGGGCCCTGCGTTCCAGCCGATGCCTCGGTCCAACGTCGCCATCTGCGACTGCAGGGCGATATGCACGAACAGCAGGATGATCGACCAGCCGAGGATAGTCAGTTCGGTGGTCAATTGCCTATCTCCCAAGACCACCCCGGCGAAGGCCGGGGTCCAGATACGGCGCGCCCTGAGGCGCGCGATGCTCTTCCCCAACGCCGAACGTGGCAACTGGACCCCGGCCTTCGCCGGGGTGGCAGCAAAAAAAGTCTGCGACCGCCATGTAGAGACGGCGGCCTCAAAGCCCACGCGCCCACACCCGTTGCGCGGTTCCCGCAAACCTGCTTCCTTGGCGCGCATGAGATACCCCCATTTGCTGGCGGCGATCGCGCTCATCGCCCCCGCCCCGCTCCTCGCCCAAGCCCTGACCCCGGCGGAAACCCAGAAGATCGACGCGCTGGTGACGAAGACGCTGGCCGATACCGGCGTCCCCTCCGCCTCGGTCGCGGTGGTGCGCGGCGGCCGGATCGTCCTCGCCAAGGCCTATGGCAAGCAATATGAGGGGCAGACCGGCCCCGCCGATCCCAAGCTCCCCTATCAGATCGCCTCGGTGTCGAAGCAGTTCACCGCCGCCGCGATCCTGTTGCTGGCGGAACAGGGCAAGCTGTCGCTCGACGACACGGTGTCGAAGTACATCCCCGGCATCACCGATGGCGACAAGATCACCATCCGCCAGCTGCTCAGCCATACTTCCGGCCTGCGCGACTATTGGCCGCAGGATTACAGCTTCAAGGCGATGGCGACGCCGACCACGCCGCAGGGCATCGTCGACCGTTGGGCCAAGGCGCCGCTCGACTTCGCGCCGGGCACGCAGTGGCAATATTCCAACACCGGCTATGTGGTGGCGGGCATGATCGTCGAGAAGGTGTCGGGCCAGCCGCTGCTCGCCTTCCTCCAGGCCCATGTCTTCAAGCCGCTGGGCATTCGCGCGATCGACCAGGACAAGGCCGTCGGCCCCGGCTTCCCGCAAGGCTATCTGCGCCACGCGCTTGGCCCCGTTCGAGTTGAAAAGCCCGCCGCCCCCGGCTGGCTCTATGCGGCGGGCGAACTGTCTATGTCGGCCGAGGACCTTGCGAAATGGGACATCGCCCGAATGAACCGCACGCTGCTTTCGCCCAAGGATTGGGCCGAGCAGGAAACGCCGGTCAACCTGACCAGCGGCGCCAGCACCGGCTATGGGCTGGGCGTCGGGATCGCCGTCGCCGATGGCCACCGCATGGTCGAACATAGCGGCGAAGCGGTCGGCTTCTTGACCGAAAATATTGTCTACCCGGAAGACAAGGCCGCTATCGTCGTCGCGGTCAATGCCTGGTTCGCCGATGCGCAGAACCGAATCGCCAAGGGCATTTCGCAGATCATCCTCCCCGCCCCCCAGGCCAATAGCGAGGATGCCGCCGCCCTGGCCCGCACCCAGGCGGTCTATGCGCAGTTGCAGGCGGGAAATCTCGACCGCGCGCTGCTGACCGAGGACGCGGCCTATTATTTCACGCCCGCGACCATCGCCGACTATAAGGCCAGCCTGTCGCCGCTGGGCACTCCGGTCACGATCGAGCAGAGCGGCCGCACCCGGTTGCGGGGCGGCTTCGTCAACCGCAACTACCGCGTCACCTATCCGAACCGCAGCCTGCGCATCAGCACCTATGCCGAGCCCGGTGCCAACGGAAAGATCGAACAGTTTCTGGTGAGCCCCGCCGAATGACCGACTTCGCTTCCCTTCTCCAGCCCGATCGTGGCCAGAGCGCCCGCACGATCACCCTGCTGACGCCCGAGACGTTCGACGCCTGGCTGAACCGCCAGTCCGCCGCGACCCGCGCGCTGGCCACCGCACAGCATTTCACCGCCAAGCCGGGCACCCATGTCCTGATCCCCGACGGGGACGGCATCGCGGTCGCCGCGGGGGTCGCCGACGCCAGCTCGCCTTGGGCACTCGCGAAGCTGGCCGAGGCGCTGCCCGAGGGCAGCTATCGCCTCGACGGGGTGGAGGTCGGCGCCAATGCGCTGGGCTGGCTGCTCGGCCAATATCGCTTCACCCGCTATCGCAAGGCGGAGGACGCCGCACCGCGCGTTCTGCTGACCCGCGATGTCGCGCACCGGGACGAGATCATCCGCATCGCCGCCGCGACGGCGCAGGTCCGCGATCTGGTCAATAGCGGCGCGGGTGATCTGGGCCCCGCCGAGTTGGAGGCCGAGGCGCAGATGCTGGCGCGCGCGCATCATGCGGACGTGACCGTAATCAGCGGCGAGGCGCTGGCGCGCGACTATCCGATGATCCATGCGGTGGGCCAGGCCGCGATCCGCGAGCGTGCGCCCCGGCTGATCGAGCTCCATTGGGGCGACACCAGCCATCCCCGCATCGCCATCGTCGGCAAGGGCGTGTGCTTCGACACCGGCGGGCTCGACATCAAGCCGTCCGCCGGCATGCGGCTGATGAAGAAGGACATGGGCGGCGCGGCCCATGCGCTGGCGCTGGCCGGGCTTGTGATGGCGGCCAAGCTGCCGGTCCGGCTCCACCTGCTGATCCCGGCGGTCGAGAATGCGATATCGGGCGCGGCCTTCCGCCCCGGCGACGTGCTGCGGACGCGCAAGGGCCTGACGGTCGAGAACACCAATACCGATGCCGAGGGCCGGTTGATCCTGGGCGACGCGCTGACCCGCGCGGGTGAGGACGCGCCGGAGCTGATCCTCGACTTCGCCACCCTGACCGGCGCGGCGCGGGTGGCGCTGGGCCCCGACCTGCCGCCCTTGTTCACCGATGACGAGGCGCTGGCGGCGGACCTGCTGGCGGCTGGCGTGGCGGAGGACGATCCGGTGTGGCGGATGCCGCTCTGGGACGGTTATGACGACATGCTGAAGTCCGACATCGCCGACATGGTGAATGCGCCGGATGGCGGCTTTGCTGGGGCGATCACGGCGGCGTTGTTCCTGCGACGCTTCGTGCCCAAGGATACGGCCTGGGCGCATCTCGACGTATTCGCCTGGCGTCCCTCGGCCAAGCCGGGGCGGCCCAAGGGCGGCGATGCGTATGCGCTGCGGGCGACCTACGCGATGTTGAAGAAGCGCTATTCCGGCGCTTGAGAGGTGTGCGGGGCGGGCCGTTGGACCACGCCCCGCCCTCACCCCATGATCACAACCCCGCCGCCGCCTCGATGATCGGCACGAATTTGGCGGCGGTCAGGCTTGCGCCGCCGACCAGCGCGCCGTCGACATTTTCGATGGCCAGCAGCGTGGCCGCATTGTCGCCCGTCACCGAGCCGCCATACAGGATACGTACCCCGTCCGCCGCATCGCCGATCAGCATGCGCAGCTTGGCCCGCGCGATCGCATGGATGGTCGCGATCTCCTCGACGGTCGGCGTCCGCCCGGTCCCGATCGCCCAGCGCGGTTCATAGGCGAGCGTGAACCAGCTGCCATCCGCATTGTCGGGCACCGACTTCTCGATCTGCGCCTGCACCACCCGCTCGGCGCGGCCCGCATTGCGCTCCGCCTCGGTTTCGCCGCAGCACAGGATGACGTTCAGCCCCTGGCGATGCGCCGCCGCGGCCTTGGCCCAGGCGTCCTGGCTCGTCTCGCCCTGATCCGCGCGGCGTTCGGAGTGACCGACGATCGTGAAGCGGGCCCCCGCCTCCTGAACCATCCCGGCCGAGACGCAGCCGGTATGTGCCCCCGAATCGCGGTCGTGCACATCCTCGGCCCCGATGGCGAGGCCGGGCACACGCTCGGCGGCGGGTGCGATCAGGGTGAAGGGCACCGCCATCGCCACGTCGACGTTCGGGGCCGCTTCAGCCGCCTTGGCAATGCCGTCCAGCTCGGCCAGCGCGGCGCGCGAACCGTTCATCTTCCAGTTGCCCGCCACCAATTTGCGCCGTGCCATATCAGGCTCCCGAATGAGTCGTCTGTTATACGTGTTCAACACCGATAGCGGATTGCGGTTTTCGCACAAGCTTGATGCGGGGCCGCCGCGCCCCTAAAGCACGTCCCGATTTTCTTTCTTGCCGATCGGTCGTCCATGCTCAGCTTCTTCCGCCGGATCATCAATTCCAAGGCCGGCGTCATCGTCACCTTCATCGTGCTGGGCGTGATCGCAATCGCCTTTGCCGCCGGGGACGTGACTAACATCTCCAGCATGGCGGGCGGCATCACCGGGTCCCAAGTCGCCAAGGTCGGCGACGCGAAGATCACCGCCAACGACCTGCGCAGCGCCGTGCAGAACGAGGTGGCATCCTATCGCCAGGAACAGCCCACGCTCGACGTCGCGCAGTTCATCGCGGCGGGCGGGTTCGAGGGCACGTTGCAACGCGAGATCACCGGCCTTTCGCTGGAACAGTTCGGCAAGGATCAGGGCATGGTCGTCTCGCGCCGCCTGATCGACGGCCAGATCGCCTCGATCCCGGCGTTCCGCGGTCCCAACGGCCAGTTCGATCCGGCGCTCTACCAGCAGCTCCTGGCGCAGCGGAAGATGACCGACGCCCAGGTCCGCACCGACCTGATCCGCACCACCTTTGCCCAGCAGCTGACCGTGCCGACCATCGGCGCGACGCAGTTCGCCATGCAGATGGCGCTGCCCTATGCCTCGCTGCTGCTCGAAAAGCGGCAGGGTGAGGTCGGCTATATCCCGACCCGCCTGGTGCCAACCGGCCCTGCGCCGACCGACGCGGACATCCAGAGCTTCTACACGCGCAACGTGCAGCGCTACTCGCTGCCCGAGCGGCGTACCGTCCGCTATGCAGTGGTCAATACCGCCGCCGTCGCAGCCCAGTCGACACCGAGCGAGGCGGAAATCGCACGCTATTACGAGACCAACCAGTCGCGCTATGCCGCGACCCAGAAGCGCGATGTGACCGAGGTCGTCGTGCTGGACCAGGCGGGTGCGAACGCGCTGGCCGCCAAGGTGAAGGCGGGCACTTCGCTCGCCGATGCCGCACGCGCCGCCGGTCTGGAAGCGTCGACTCAGAAGGCGGTCGACAAGGCCGCCTATGCCGCACAGAGCTCGGCCGCTGTTGCCGATGCGGTGTTCGGCGCCGCGCAAGGCGCGATCGTCGGCCCGGTGCGCGGCACGCTGGGCTTCGTCGTCGCCAAGGTCGATGCGATCACCCAGGTGCCCGGCAAGACGCTGGCCCAGGCCCGCCCCGAGATCGTCGCCGAACTGACCAAGCAGAAGCAGGCCGCGGCGCTGGGCGAGATGCGCAATGCGATCGAGGATGCGCTGTCGGGCAATGCGACCTTTGACGAGGTGATTGCCGATCGCAAGCTGCAGGCGCAGACGACCCCGGCCGTAACGGCACAGGGCCTCGCGCCCGATGCCCCCACCTTCCAGGCGACGCCGGAGCAGCGCGCGATGATCACCGCCGCCTTCACCGCCGAGGATGGCGACGCGCCGCAGGTCGTGCCGGTCGGGCAGGATGGCAGCTTCGCCGTCGTCGGCGTCGGCCAGGTCCAGCGTGCCGCTCCGCGTCCGCTGGCGCAGGTGCGCGCCCAGGTCGTCGCCGACCTGACCGCCGACCGCGCCCGTGCCGCCGCCCGCAAGCTGGCCAATGCCGTGCTCGCCAAGGTGAACAAGGGCATGTCGATGGCGCAGGCGCTGAAGGAAACCGGTCTGGCCGTGCCGCCGGTCCGCCCGATCGCCGCCTCGCGTCGCGACCTGGCCGCTGCACAGAACACCCCCGCCGCCGCGCCGCTCGCCCTCCTGTTCTCGATGCCGCAGAACAAGGCCAAGACGCTGGAGGCGCCGCAGAACGAGGGCTGGTACATCATCCGCGCGACCAAGATCGAACCGGGCAATGCGGCCGGCAACACCGCCGCGATCCAGGCCGCGCGGGGCGATATCGGTCGCCTGATCGGCCGCGAATATGTGTCGCAGTTCGCCCGCGCCGTGCGCGACGTGGTGGGCGTGAAGACCGATCCCAAGGCGGTCGCCAAGGTCCGCTCGGAGCTGCTGACCAATGGCGCCAACTGACGCCGCCGGGCGGTTGGTGGACGGCCAGCCGCAGCTGATCTGGCGGCGGCAGATCGCCGATACCGAGACGCCGGTCGCCGCCGCGCTGAAGCTGATCGAGCCGGGGCGCGGTGACTTCCTCCTCGAATCGGTCGAGGGCGGCGCGACACGCGGGCGGTACAGCCTGATCGGCCTGGCCCCCGACCTGGTCTTTCGGGCCGATGGGCACAGCGCGGCGATCAACCGGCATTGGACCACCGATCGCGAAGCGTTCACGCCGTGCGCGGCCCCGACGCTGGAAGCGCTGCGCCAGCTGGTCGCCGAGTGCCGCGCCGAGGTGCCGGAGGGCCTACCCTCCGCCCTCGCCTGCCTGGTCGGCTATTTCGGGTACGAGACGGTAGGACTGGTCGAAAACCTGCCCCAGCCGGACGTCGATCCGCTCGGCCTGCCCGACATGATCTTCGTGCGGCCGACGGTGATCCTGGTGTTCGACCGGCTGGCCGACGCGCTATACATGGTCGCGCCGGTCTGGCCCGATGCGAACCGTGACGCCGCCCGGATGATCGCCGAGGCCGAGGAACGGCTGGACGCCACGGCCGCGCGGCTGGCGAGCGCGACGCTGCCCGCCCCGGTCCGCGCCGACCTGCCCGAACCGGCCTATCAGCCCGCGCTGCCCCCCGGCCGCTATGGCGAGATGGTGGCACGCGCGAAGGATTATATTGTCGCGGGCGACATCTTTCAGGTGGTGCTGGCCCAGCGTTTCTCCGCCCCCTTCACCCTGCCGCCGTTCGAGCTGTATCGCAGCCTGCGGCGGATCAACCCCTCCCCCTTCCTCTATCACCTCGATCTGCCGGGCTTTTCGCTGATCGGGTCGAGCCCGGAAATCCTGGTCCGCGTCCGCGACGGCGAAGTCACGATCCGGCCGATCGCGGGCACCCGCCCGCGCGGCAAGACGGGCGTCGAGGATGCCGCCAACCGCGACAGCCTGCTCGCCGATCCCAAAGAGCGCGCCGAGCATCTGATGCTGCTCGACCTGGGCCGCAACGATGTCGGCCGGGCCGCTTCGGCGGGGAGCGTGCGGGTGACCGACAGCTATACGGTCGAGTTTTACAGCCACGTCATGCACATCGTGTCCAATGTCGTCGGCGAGTTGGCGGACGACAAGGATGCGCTGGACGCGCTGTTCGCCGGTTTCCCGGCGGGCACGGTCAGCGGCGCACCCAAGGTCCGCGCCTGCCAGATCATCGCCGAGCTGGAGCCCGAGCGGCGCGGTGCCTATGCGGGCGGCGTGGGCTATTTCTCGCCCGACGGCTCGATGGACTCATGCATCGTGCTGCGCACCGCCGTGGTCAAGGACGACACCATCCACGTCCAGGCGGGCGCGGGCATCGTCGCCGATAGCGACCCCGCCTATGAGCAGCGGGAATGCGAGGCGAAGGCGGGCGCGATGCTGGCGGCGGCGCGTGATGCCGTGGCGCGGGCGGGCGAAGGCGGTTTTGGGCAGTAAGCGTACCGCTCATGCCCATGCCTGTTCCCCGGCGAAGGCCGGGGTCCAGTTGCTATGACGTTTGCGATACGGGAAATTACCTCCCACGCACCGCCCTGCGCGCTTTCGGCTTGGTAGAAGCTGGGCCCCGGCCTTCGCCGGGGAACAGATTTGGATTAGCCTTTAGGCCCTGAACCGTTACTCGCCATCGGCCGCAGGCGGCGTCGCTTCGGCGCGGCGCGCACGACGCTCAGCCTGATATTGCTGGTTCCACATCATGCTGCATCCGCTCTGGCCGCCCGTACCGACCGGCGAGCAGGTGTCGGGAATGCCGCCCGCCACGCGACCGACCTGGTCCATCGTCGCGGCCCGGTTGACCCAGCTCTGGTTCTGCGCAGGAATCGGCTTGTCGTTCCGCAGCGCCTTGGGAATGCGGTAAGGTTCGTCGTCCCGGCCGCACACCACCACTTCCTCAGCGGTGCTTTCCGGGCATTTCTGATCGCCGGTCAGCGTGACCTGCCGCACCCGCTTGGGCGGCTGGCCGCTTTCGGCCTGGGGGTTGTTCGGCGATTGCTGGGCCAAAGCCGCTCCCGGGGTCAGCAACAGGGCAGCGATCAGGGCGGCTCTTACCATGGCAACGGGACTCCTTTGAGACTCTAACGTCGAACGTGGCGCATTGCTCCGCGCTGAACGGGGCTCCACGCCGAACGGATCGTCCTAACGGCGCTATTCCGGCAAAATTGCGGCCATATGTCGCGGGCGGGCGCGATCCGGGCCGACCTATACGTCAGGCAGGCATTGCACCGCCCGTACGATGGGCTATGGCGGTGGCATGATCCTGGTCGTCGACAATTACGACAGCTTCACCTGGAACCTCGTCCATTATCTTCAGGAATTGGGCAGTGAGGTGGAGGTGGTCCGCAACGACGCGATCTCGGCGGGCCAAGCGCTCTCGTCGGGGGCGCAAGCCTTTCTCATTTCTCCGGGCCCGTGCACCCCGACCGAAGCCGGCGTCAGCCTGGATCTGGTCGCAGCCGCCGCCGAGGCGGGACGTCCGCTGCTCGGCGTATGCCTGGGCCATCAGGCGATCGGCCAGCATTTCGGCGGCCTCGTCGAGCGCGGCGGGCTGATGCATGGCAAGACGTCGCCGGTGCTGCATGACGGGACCGGGCTGTTCCGCGGCCTGCCCTCGCCCTTCACCGCGACCCGCTATCACTCGCTGATCGTCAACGACGTGCCCGACAGCCTGGTCGTCAACGCGCGGGCCGAGGACGGCACGGTGATGGGCTTCCGCCACGCCACATTGCCGATCCACGGTGTCCAGTTCCATCCAGAAAGCATCGCCACCGAGTACGGCCACGCCATGCTCGCCAACTTCCTGCGCGAAGCGGGTGTGGCGCATGAACTGCCTGCTCGACTGCGTCCGCCGGTCGAGACCGCCGCGTGACCACCATCGCGCTGCTGCCCGATCCCGTCAGCCCGTTGTCGCGCGAGACCGCCTATGCGGCATTTGCCGACATCCTCGACGGCCGGGCCGATGACGAAGGCATCGCGGCCTTCCTGATCGCTCTCTCCGATCGCGGCGAAACCTCGATCGAGATCGCGGAAGCGGCCCGGGCGATGCGCGAGCGGCTGATCCCGATCGAAGCGCCCCAGGGCACGGTCGATGTCTGCGGCACCGGCGGCGACGGGCATCATACCCTCAACGTTTCCACCGCCGTATCGCTGGTCGTCGCGGCGCTGGGTGTCCCGGTCGCCAAGCATGGCAACCGCGCCGCCTCGTCCAAGGCGGGCGCGGCGGATACGCTGGAGGTCCTTGGCCTCGACATGGAGCGCGCCGGGGCCGTCGCGCAGGCGAGCTTGAGCGATATCGGCATCGCCTTCCTCTTCGCCGCCAACCATCACCCGGCCATGGCGCGCATCACGCCGATCCGCCGCAAGATCGGGCGGCGGACGATCTTCAACCTGATGGGTCCGCTCGCCAATCCGGCGCATGTCGGGCGCCAGCTGATCGGTATCGCTCGCCCCGATTATGCGAGCGTCTATGCCGAAGCGCTGGAACAGCTCGGCGCGACGGCCGCGCTCGTCGTGTCCGGCGAAGAAGGGCTGGACGAACTGTCGGGTGCGGGCCCCAGCATCGCGGTCTCGGTCGGCGACGTCCGCGCGCCCGCGACGATCACGCCCGAGGATGCCGGTCTGCCCCGCCATCCCATCACCGCCATTCGCGGCGGCGACGCCCGGCACAATGCCGAGGCCCTGCGCCGCCTTCTCGCCGGAGAGACGGGCGCGTATCGCGACGCCGTCCTCCTCAACGCCGCCGCCGCCTTGCTCGTCGCCGGGCACAGCGCCGACCTCGCCCAGGGCGCGGTTGCCGCCGCCCGCGCGATCGATACCGGCGAGGCCGCGGCGCTTCTCGATCGATGGATTGCCTACCGATGACGATGCTCGACCGCATCCTGGAAACCAAGCGCGCCGATGTCGCCGCGCGCAAGGCGACCATGTCGCACGCTGATCTCGACGCGAAGATCGCGACCGTCTCCGCCCCGCGTGGCTTTCGCGCCGCACTGGATGCCAAGACCGGCCACGCGCTGATCGCCGAGGTCAAGAAGGCCAGCCCGTCCAAGGGCCTGATCCGCGAGGATTTCGATCCCCCCGCCCATGCCCGCGCCTATGAAGCCGGGGGTGCCGCCTGCCTGTCGGTGCTGACCGACGAGCGCTGGTTCCAGGGCGCGGACGTGTTTCTGGAACAGGCGCGCGCCGCCGTGTCGATCCCTGTCCTGCGCAAGGACTTCATGGTTGATCCCTGGCAGGTCCATGAATCGCGCGCGCTGGGGGCAGACGCGATCCTGATCATCGTCGCCGCGCTGGACGACACCCAGATGCAGGAGATCGAGGCCGCCGCGATCGAGTGCGGCATGGACGCGCTGGTCGAAGTGCACGACGCCGCCGAGATGGAGCGCGCCGCCCGGCTGACATCGCGGCTGATCGGTGTGAACAACCGCGACCTGAGGGACTTCTCGGTCGATTTTCAGCGGACCTATGAGCTGGTCGGCCGTGCGCCGGCAGGCTGCACCTTCGTCGCCGAAAGCGGGCTGACGACGCGCGAGGATCTGGACGCGATGGCCGCGCATGGCATTCACTGCTTCCTGGTCGGCGAAGCGCTGATGCGCCAGAAGGATGTCGAGGCGGCCACCCGCACGCTGATCGGATGAGCGGGCTGACCCATCTGGATGACGAAGGCTCGGCCCGAATGGTCGATGTCGGGACCAAGGCGGTGACCGCACGACAGGCCATCGCGTCGGGCCGCATTACCATGTCGGTGGATGCCGCCGCCGCGATCCGGGCGGGCAGCGTCCAGAAAGGCGATGTCCTGGCGGTGGCCCGTGTCGCCGGTATCATGGCCGCCAAGAAGACCAGCGACCTCATTCCACTCTGCCACCCCCTGCCGTTGAGCAAAGTGGAGATCGACCTGGCGCTCGACGCGACGGGCGTGACCGCGACCGCGACCGCCGCCACCGCCGGGCAGACCGGGGTCGAGATGGAAGCGCTGACCGCCGTGTCGGTCACGCTGCTGACCGTCTACGACATGGCCAAGGCGCTCGATAAGCGTATGACGATCGGCGATATTCGTCTGATCGCGAAGACCGGGGGCAAGTCGGGCGACTGGCACGCCTGACGGAACGCCGGGACTGCCGAAGCGTCCTTTCGACCAACAGGAGCGACCGTCATTCTCTTACCCGTCCCCGAAGCCCAGGCGCGCCTGCTCGCGCTGACCACCGAACGCCCCGTGGTCGAGGTGCCGTTGCGCGAGGCGGCGGGACGCTGGGCGGCTCAGGACATCGCCGCGCGCCGGACCCAGCCGGCTAGCGATCTGTCGGCGATGGACGGCTATGCGATCCGCTTCAACGATATGCCGGGGCCCTGGACCGTCATCGGCGAAAGTGCGGCGGGGCGCCCCTTTGCAGGCCAGGTCGGGCCCGGCGAGGCGACACGCATCTTCACCGGGGCCGCCCTGCCGCCCGGCACCGACACCGTTTTGATCCAGGAAGAAGCCGGGCGCGACGGCGACCAGCTGCTGCTGACCGGCGAGGGCCCGGGCCATGTCGGCCGCAACGTGCGGCGGCGCGGACTGGATTTCGAACAAGGCGCGACGCTGATCGCGGCCGGACAACGCCTGACCCCGGCGCGCATCGCGGTGGCTGCGACCGGCGGGCACGGCCATCTGCCGGTCCGCCCCCGCGTCCGCGTCGCCATTGCGGCGACGGGCGACGAACTGGTGCCGCCGGGATCGGATGATGGCGCTGCGCTCCCCGAATCGAATGGCGTCATGCTCGCGGCCATGCTGGCCGACCTGCCGGTCGACATTATCGACCTGGGCATATTGCCCGATAATCTGGAGGCGTTGCGCGACGCCTTTGCCGGTGTGGAGGCCGATCTGTTGGTCACGACCGGCGGCGCTTCGGTCGGCGACCACGATCTCGTCCAGCCCGCGTTGAAAGCGGCGGGCGGCAGCGTCGATTTCTGGCGCATCGCATTGCGCCCCGGCAAGCCGATGATGGCGGGCCGCCTGGACGAAACGGTGGTGCTCAGCCTGCCGGGCAACCCCGTCTCCGCTTTCGTCACCGCGACGCTGTTCGTCCGCCCCCTGATCGCGCATCTGGCGGGTGCGGCCGACCCCTTCCCCACGCCCATCCCGGCGATCCTGGGTGAGGACCTGCCCGCCAATGGGCCGCGTATCGACTATCTGCGCGCCGCGATGATCGATGGCCGGGTCCATGCGGCGGCCATTCAGGACAGCTCGATGCTGCTCACTTTGGCGCGGTCCACCTGCCTGGTCATCCGTCCGCCGCATGCTGCCGCAGCATGTGCAGGCGACTCGGCGGAAATCCTGATGCTCGCTTGACGCAAGCCAAAACGTTCCATATAAGTTCCACGTCTGTTCTGGACGGAGGATCGCGATGCTCACCGCAAAGCAGCATGAGCTTGTCTGCTTCATCAATGACCGTTTGAAGGAAACCGGCGTGTCGCCGTCCTTCGAGGAGATGAAGGAGGCGCTGGACCTCAAGTCCAAGTCGGGCGTCCACCGCCTGATCTCCGCGCTCGAGGAACGCCACTTCATCCGCCGCTTGCCCAATCGCGCCCGCGCATTGGAAGTGCTGCGGATGCCGGACCGCCCCGAAAGGCCGGTGTCCGCCTCGGCCGACGTGAATGTTCGCACTCCGGCGGCCAAGCCGCTCGCCGAGCCCGCTAACGACGTGGTCGAGATTCCACTGCACGGCCGGATCGCCGCCGGTGTGCCGATCGAGGCGTTCGAGAGCAGTTCGACGCTGGCCGTCCCTGCCGCGCTGCTCGGCTCAGGCGAGCATTATGCACTGGAGGTATCGGGCGACTCGATGGTTGAGGCCGGTATCCTCGACGGCGACTATGCGCTGATCCGTCGCACCGATGTGGCGCGCGACGGCCAGATCGTCGTGGCCCTGATCGACGACAGCGAGGCCACGCTTAAATATTTCCGCCGCGAAGGCTCGATGGTCCGGCTTGACCCCGCCAACCGGGCCTATGATCCGCAACGTTATGCTCCCGCACAGGTCCGGGTGCAGGGCAAGCTGTCGGGCATTCTCCGCCGCTACGACTGATCCGGGCAGGGGTCCGGCCATCAATTCCTCCCCACCGGGAGCGGGAGGGAGGCGCAAAGCGTCGGAAGGGTGAGGGTGAGGCGGTAAAGGCACCCACCGCCAACCCTCAACGCCCCCTCCCCTCTGCTCTCGCGACCCAAGGATGCCGATCGCCCGGTTCGCGCACCGTCCGCACCATCGGCGGATCGAGCCGGATCGAAACCCCACCCGTGCGGCGCAAGGCGGGCGCATCCAATTTCAGCCAGCGCGGTTTGCAAGCCGCGGGCAACCGCCGATCGGCGATCACGATATCGACCCGTTCGCATAGGGTAACAAGCGTGGCCCAAGGCACGGGATAACCACTCCGCGTCGCGGCGATCCGCCAAGTCCGTTCCCCCCGCTGCAACCGGGTCATGCACATGTCGAGGCCGCAACGCGCCATGGCCTGATCCGCCAGTGCCAGCGGCTCCGCACTGCTCCCACCCAACTCGGACAGGGTCGTGCGCATATAATCCCCTGCCCGGTCACGCAGGAGCGCCAGCCCCTTATCCGTCGCGATGGCGGCATGGCGGCCGTCACCGGTGACGATCAGGTCGGGCGCGGGAGCAGCAAGCATGGCGCCCACACCCAACGCCAGGAACGGCGACCCCAGCCATCGCCAACGCGTCCGCCACAAGGCGATCCACAGCCCCCCTGCCACCGCCACGCCGAAAGCCCAAGACGGCGCGACCGGCAAGGCGACCACCGACCCCGGCATGGCCGAAACCCAGCGCGCCAGGCCGAGCAAGAGACCCAGCGCCTTGCCCAGCAACCACCAGAACGGGCCACCCAGCCCGAACGGCTCCAGCAACAGCGCGATCATCTCCAGCGGCATCGCGACGAAGGTCGTCCAGGGGATGGCGACGATATTGGCGAATGCGCCGTACAGCCCGGCTTTGTGGAAATGATAGACCGCGATCGGCATCAGCGCGGCCTCCACCCCCACACCGGTCGCCAGCAGCGCGCCGAGATGGCGCAGCATTGCCCAGCGCCAGTCGGGATGCGGCCCCAGCCAGCGCCGCACCGCCGGATGCTCATGCAGCGCGACGATGGCGGTGATCGCGGCAAAGGACAGTTGGAAACTCGCGCCGACCAGCGCCTCAGGCCGGAAGAGCAGGACGATTAACGCTCCCGCGGCGACGAGCCGCAGGGTCATCGCCTCGCGCCCCAGCGCCAGCGCCGCCAGGACCAGCATCGCGGCCACGCAGGACCGGATCGTCGGCACCTCCGCCCCCGTAAGCCAGTTATAGGAGTTGGAAGCCGTTAACCCCTTCCAACGCATGGAGGGAGCATGACGCTACCGGCTACAATCTATGCGCGCTTTTCCAATCAGGAGCAGTCGCAGGGCGACAGTAAATCCCGCCAACTAAAGCTATGCCGGGACATGATCGCCCAGCAGGGCTGGCAAGGCTCTAGAGATCGGGAATTAGTAGACGAGGGCCTAAGCGCCTATAGCGGGGCCAACCGGGCACCGGGCGGCCTGCTCTACGCCTTTGAACAAGAGGCAGACAGCGGGCGCTACCGCAACGGCCACGTCCTCGTTGTCGAGAACTTGGACCGCATCAGCCGTCAAGGCTATGATGCCATTCTCCCCTTCCTCCAGAAGCTGACCAGTCAGGGTGTCACTGTCGCGACTGTGGACGGCAATCGCGTCTATCCCGCGTTCGAGCGCGTCACGATGGCCAGCGTCATCGAAGCGGTGGTCAAGAGTGAGTTGTCTCGTGAGGAAAGCGAGAAGAAGAGCAAGCGCCTGAGGGCTGCTCAGAACAAGCGGGTCGAGGAGGCCAAGACCAATGCTGGGAAGCACATCAGCCACACGGCTACCGTGCCAGCTTGGCTGACTGTCGAGCGCATCAGCAAACCAGCGGAGCGCCCTGTCTACAAGATGGGCCTGAACGAAGAGCGTGTCGCCCTCCTCCGTGAGATTTTTCAGCTGACCATCGACGGCTTTGGCACTCCGTCTATCGCGAAGATGCTGAACGCGCGTGGTGAACCAGTGTGGAGCCATCTGGGGCAGCGCAGCAACAATGGCTGGACCGTTGGCTACCTGACCAAGATCGTCCTCAACCGAGCCGTTCTGGGCGAATACCATCCTATGAACAGCCCACGCTCGGGCGAACAGACGAGCAAGGGCATCGTCGTCCTCAACCACTTCCCACAAGCCATTGACCCGGTGATGTTTGCGAAGGCCAGTGCCGCCCGCGATAGCCGTCAGGGAACAAGCGGCTCCTGGCAAATCACGCACAACAACCTGCTTAGCGGCATTGCGAAGTGCGGCATTTGCGGTGGGCGGATGAAGCAGGAGGTCGTCGTCAGGAAGGGGGGCAACCGGCGCAACGGAAAGAACCCCGATGCCGTGTACCAAAGCAAGCAGGATATCAGCTACCTCAAGTGCCACAATGCGCTGAACCGCGTCTTCGATGAGGAGCGCGGTCGACTGCGCTGCGTCAACACGAATTGGGTCAGGTACGAGAAGCTGGAGCGCGCGGTTGTCACTTTTGCTTCTGGCTGGCTGGCGAAGAACCGACAGGGCGCTCCTAGTGCCGAGATAGCAGAGGTCGAGGTTCAGGTCGCAGAAGCGCGCCGCTTTATGGAGGGCAAGCAGCAGGAGGCCGACAATGCGGCGGTCAGCTTTGTCCAAACCAGAAGCCCGACGATGGAACGCCTGATGTTGCGACTTGAGGCTGAGGTCGCCGAGTTGGGCAAGGACATGAAGGCGCTTGAGGGCAAGCTGGCTGCTATGCGGTCGTCTGCCCCCTCCCCTGACTTCTTGGCGCAGATCGAGAAGCAAGAAGCGGCCGTCTTTAGCGAGGATGACGAGGAGCGTGCTGCCGCGAGGGTCGCGATGAAGCAGACGCTAGGGACGCTCATTAGGTCGATGGAGTGCGACACCGAGCGCAATACGCACATCGTCATAGGCGACAACGCAGTGCGCTTGTCCTTCGATGCTGAGGGGCAGCTAATCGGGACCGAGCATGGCCAGGGCACGATCTTCCTCGGTCCGAACGGCGAGATCGACTGGCACGCTGACTACCCTGATGCCGAATACGAGATCCATGCGAGCGCCCTGTAAACCCTCAGGAAAGGCGAGACAGAAATGGGAGAGTGACCTTGCTCCTCACTCTCCCCTTGCCTGCCGTATAGGCAAATCGCGGGTCTCTTACAGCCCCAGCCCCTGAGAACCCTCAGATTATGCGACACCGGAATGGGGTGCCCAGCGTAGCACCCCATTCCTGTATGGCCCTGTAGGTGCGGTTAGCGGGGCAGCTTGTGGCGCTCGTTGCCCACATGGAGGACAAAGTAGTGCCGCTTACGCTCGCAGTAGACGCGCACGCCCTCAAACGTGACCGCAAACGCATCACCCTCAAACTGCTCGTTAAAGTCGAACGTGTTCAGCGCGTAATCTGCGAAAGCGTTAAGGTCGATCTGCGTCATCATGTCGTCAACTCCTGTTGCCGACACTCTATCAATAGCCAGAACCCGACTAGATCAACCGCTTTCTGGCTAATTTGCCCAGATATTTCATCACGAGCTTTTCACCTGATCGGTTGCTCTTTCGCGCCAATGATGTCTTCTACTCTGGAGCCATTTAAAGGAGGCTCAAACAAATGGACATCGCAACACTTCTTGGCACTGATGCTGTTCAGCAGCTTTTTGCCAATCATAAGCTCCAGCAGCCCTTGAAGGGCACTCGCGAAGAGATCGACTTCCAGCCTGTCGCAAAGCTCTTTCTTCCGTGGACAGCGGGGACGTGGTTGGTCACGGAAATGGATGACGCGGGCCTTGCTTTCGGGCTTGCTGACCTGGGTTTCGGAACTCCAGAAGTCGGGTACATCAGCCTGGACGAGATAATGGAGGTTGAAGGCCCTGGTGGTCTGCGCGTGGAGCGCGACATACATTGGAAGGCCACAAAAACCCTGTCCGAGTATGCGACGGAAAGCAGGGAAAAGGGCTACATAGCTGCCTGATTAAATACGAGGCCGACGGGTTTTCTGTCAGTTTTCCTAGTCGGTCTTTGTAAGCGGGGAGCCGAGTCACATAGTGGCTCGGCTCTTCGCTTGACTCCTGATCGCCCACGCCTATCTCCTGATCGGTTTGGGAACAGAAAGGGAACCGTACATGCCGAAGTCTAGGAACCGGAAGAAGGTCGGGGTCAACAGCCCGAACGCTCTCAAGCGCTCGCATGAGGGCCATCAGTATCGCCAGAGCATCAACTGGTCGAAGTCGCTCGTGCTGAAGGCGGCGGGCTGGCTCGGCTCCATGATCGTCACCGCGTTCAGCCTGTGGATGTTCGGTCCCAAGGCGACGTTTACCGTCTACGCGACGCTGATGCTGCTGGCTCTGCTCGGTGCCTTCCTGATGGCGCTAAAGGCCAAGCGGCACAACCGCCGCTTCAAAGTGTTCAACCAGCTGATGCCGGTCGGTGCGCGCATCGCACCGCCTGATCGCATCCGCCGTCCGTACTGACAAGAAAAGCCCCGCCAGAAGGCGGGGCTTTTGGTCACTCGGAGTGGTGTGAGTTAGGCTTCTTTTGTCCCTGCGCGCATCGACCGGCGCGTCTCGCCCATCTTGGCAGAGCGTGCCTTGATCGCCTTCTCGATTGCGTCCAGCTGATCCTTGAAAGCGCCCTTTTCCACGTCCGCTTTGATGGCGTTCATGACATCAACGAACTGCGCTTTGGGGACCGCGACCTCGCGCTCTTCACCGACCAGCTTGAGCGGGCTGTTGGCATAGCGGATCATGAAGGCCACATTGTCGCCCTCAACACGGAACGTCCGGCGTCCCTCAGCCTTGGGCTTGTTGAACAAGTCGATTTGCTTGTCGATACCAGCTGCCACGACCGACGTTGCTTTGCGCGCCACGCCCTTGGACTTCGCAAAGCCCTCAACCTGATGCGCGGGCTTCACCACCTTCTTCCAATCCATATTCGATCTCCATCTAGGCAGCGTTGCTGCTAACTCGTCTAAAAGACGCCAACCAGGAAACAGAGCAACCGCTTTTTAGGCGAAAAGCGCCTTCCGCATCATCCTGTCTGTGACACCAACGTAGGATTGCGTGGTTGCGATGCTGCTATGACCCAGCACCTTGCTAACCACCGCTATGTTAATGTCCTTGTCCACCATAGACGTAGCTAGGGTTCGACGACCGCTGTAGCAGCTACCCTGGACCCCGGCGCGCTTGTAAAGCCGACGAAGCGCCATGCTGATACCGTTGGCGTCGAACGCATCACCCTGCGCGTTGCGGAAAACGCGACCAGTGCGGGCGCCCATATGTGCGCCCAGGGCCTCGATAATTTCCTGGCTAACTGGCAAGCTACGTCCGCTTTTGCGCTTACTATGTCCGAGCGGGATGCGGAGTTCGTCTCCACGAAACCATTCAGCCTCCAATCCCGCAATCTCCATAGGGCGAAGACCAAGCCGAATGCTGAGCAGCATCATTAGCCGGTACATAGCGGGACGCTCCATGCTGCTGGTACAATCCAAAACAGCTTCAAACTCTGCGTCTTGCTTAATCGGCGCTCTCATTGCCCGTCTCCTTCCACAGAGTCGTGCTGTCATCCTCTCAGCTGAGCAACCAGAAACATACCTTACCCCTCCAGAAAGCGACGAGTTGTGAGGAGTAAATATCTGCGACAGAAACAAGCGCAGGTGCTTACATGCTTTTTGGCTTTCTCACGTCCATCAGTTACCGCGAACATCCCTCGGATTGGCATCGCGTCGAAACTCGCCACCTTGCCGAATTGGACGCGTTCGCAGTCAATGATTGGCTGAGAGGAATGGCGCAGGGTGACTACGACATAGCGGGCGCCACATATCCGCATACCCATCTAGTTGTTTTCTTCGAGAGGATCTCCGACGCAGTTTGGTTCAAGCTGACATGGGGCGGCAACCGGTGAGGCCGCAACTGGCCGCGTCAAAGTCCTCCTAGAAGATCCCCCACAGCGGATGGTCTTCCATGTCGCATTCGTCTGATGAATGCTGCGCCATCGCCTCAGAAGCGGCTTCCCGTTCCTGGTCTTCGCGCAGCCAACGCGCCCATTCGTCGCAAGGGTCGTCCATGTCGGGTGTAACTAACTGGTCGACGGAAATTAACCAGTGGGCGAGGTTTGGCCGCTTACGAATAGAGGATGAGCAACCTCGTCCAAGACGCCCTGCTGGCGCACCTTCCCCCTAGAGCACGTCGCACGACGACGCTGGGAGGCATCAAATATACCTTCAACTGCCCCGCTTGCGCGCACCGAGGGCACAACGCGGACACGCGGCAACGCGGAGCCATATTCGTCAATTACGATGGCAGCACAGGCTATAGCTGTTTCAACTGCCAGCTGGACACCCGGCAAGACCCTCGCATCCACCTCGCGCACAAAATGAACGACGTGCTGCGCTATCTGGGCATGAGCGAAGAGGACCGGAACAAGCTGCGCTTCCACGTCTCGCAAGAGGTTTACCGCCGCCAACAAGGCGGTCCAGAGATTGGCATCACCAAACGCGATCTACCAAGCGGCGCGATCCTCATCAAATACCTCCGCAACGATCCACCAAACGACTCCAACTACAGAGACGTGATGGCTGATCTAGCTGACATGAGCGACGATATAAGAGACTCATACTACTGGACGCCTGAGCCGGGACCCAGTGGTGACATGAATAGGCGCTATATCTGGTTTTTTGGCTCAGTAGACGATCCAGTCGGGTGGGCAGCTAAGAGCATAGACAATGAAGACGAGCCGCTGTTAAGCGACCCAAATATCTGGTTTTTCGAGGAACCCGAGGATTGACGCCCAGCGCAGCAGTCTATGACGCCTTCGTCAAATGGTCAGACCGGCTCCAAGCACTGCCCGGCTGGAAAGACTGGAACAGAGCAAAACTCGCGTACACACTATCGTATGGCGATGGCGATGTGGCACGCCCCTCTCCTCCCCGCATGTTTCATCTCCCAGCCCAATTCGAAGCTGAACATGCGACTATGATGGCGTGGCTCCACCTTAACGCCACCGTCCGGGGAATGAGGGCTTGCTCGTCGTATCTTAGGCGCGTACCCGACAAGAGTCTCGGAATAACCACCGAAGACCACTTACGCTATATGGTCGAACTCTATTTCAGCCGTATCTACGAGTTCAGCGAGCGCCTTAAAAAGATGATGAACGCGATGAGCGATTCAATAGCACCAGCGTCTTTTGACACCGGCGCCATCATCAAGGACTACAAGCGCGCATTCAAGCGCGAGATTGCTCAGAGAAATAGCACCCATCATGATGAGCATTTCGATGATGTATCTCTGGATCAGCTAGGTCTAGTCAACCTCATCAGCCAGACGGAGAACGGACGTCGAAAGGGGTGGCAAACTGAACAGCGATGGCTCTGGCGAAAGGCATCAAAAGAGTGGCGCGATCGAATTGATCGGTAAGCGTGTTCAGCAGGCCGCCTTGCGGTAGCGCTGGCGGTCGGGATGCTTGTCGCCTTTGACGAGGGCGCGGGCGGTGCGGGAAGTTGTTGGTTCTACGACTGGTCATACGAGCGCTCGTATGACCAGTCGTATGGA